>ERZ1740067.1503-NODE-1503-length-15814-cov-5.820039_pt1 | contig 15814 bp, 13 predicted proteins | sample MGYA00581736_ERZ1740067 | MGnify/ENA primary metagenome ERZ1740067 (study PRJEB43018, sample SAMN04849236) | marine metagenome | isolation source: floating plastic debris | place: Pacific Ocean | collected 2008-08-27 | study: EMG produced TPA metagenomics... | reverse complement strand
GAGGTACTTCGAGGGTCTAAAAACCAACACATTATAGAAAATGGCTATGACCAGGTAAAGACTTTTGGAGTGGGGCGAGAAGCAAGTTTTCAAGATTGGCGACATTACATCCAACAAATGATTAATTTGGGCTTCTTTGAAATTGCTTACGATGAAAAGCTGGCTCTCAAAGTAACTGATTTGGGTCAAAAAGCGTTGAGAAAAGAGCAACCTGCTTTGCTCTCCAAACCTACCGAAAAAACCTTTGCCAAGGCTAAAACCGAAAAGACCAGATCGAAAAAACAGACCTTATCGGGGGCCTTGTTTGACGAACTACGCAACCTACGAAAACAAATGGCCGATGCTCATAATATTGCTCCTCACATTATATTCAACGATGCGACATTGACCGACATGAGCAAGCAACGCCCCTATACCAAGCGAGATTTTTTGGAAGTATCGGGGGTAACCCAAGCCAAACTTGAGCAATTTGGGGTGCCATTTATCAAAGCAATTATCAAAACTTCACTGGCCCAGTTTAAATCAGGTTCTACAGTCAAGGGTGCCTCTCATTTGGTTACTTTTCAATTGTACAAACAAGGGCTTACCCCAAAGCAAATCAATGCCGAGCGAGCCAAAACTGAGGAAAAAGCACCGAGTACCATCACCATTGAGAGCCATTTGACTGCTTTATACGAAAAAGGGTATCCCATTGATCTGATGAAGTATACCAGTGCCGAGGCCGTACGGGATATTCAGCAGGTATTGCACCACAGCGCCGACGCAGATGGTTTCAAGCCCATCCACGAACATTTTGGGGGTAGATATTCTTACTTTGAGATCAAAATCGCCAAAACTTTATTAGGAGGGGTAAATGCCTGAGGCAACCGATCAAAAAATATTGAACCTGTTGGCTACTGGGGACGCTACCAACATCGCGTTGGCATTTGAGCTATGTGTAGGGCTTCAAGGGGCATATGGGAACAAAGTAGCCCAAGAGTTGCGAAAATTCCCGTTCTTATGCATCGCCTCAAACCTAGAGCAGGATTACATTGCCAACATTCAGGAAATATACCTCAGCGATCAAACTTTTCAAGCGCTTCCTGCCGGGATTGGAAAATTGACCAACCTCAAAGAGCTCATCATCGAGGGGGGCTATCTCGAGACATTTCCTCCTGAAATTAAGCACTTGTCAAAACTAGAAAGTTTGTGTGTATTGACTGCTTCGTTGCTCGCTTTGCCTCCCGAAATAGCCGCCCTGAAGCAAGTAAACTGGGTACGACTAGAAGAAAATAACCTGACCACCCTTCCCGCTGAAATTGGACAGTTGGAGGAACTCTTGTATTTGGAGTTGGCATTCAATCAAATTACGCATTTACCTCCTGAAATAGGCCAGCTGAACAAGTTGATGGGGTTGGATTTGCGTGAAAATGAACTCACTCGTTTGCCGGAAACCATCAAAGCATTGACTCAGTTAGAAATCTTGAATTTAGCTGGAAATCCATTCACTTTGAACCAACAAGCGCAAATTAAAAGCTGGCTTCCTCGTTGTAAAGTTATTTTTTAAATCAGGATCTCTATATGAACCAAATAATCGATCAAGTTACTGGTTTACAGTACATTCCAATTTTTATTTCTCCAGAATCCCACGATGCCCTATTGGCCAACATTGACGCCTTGCCTTGGTTAGATGACCTTAAGCGGCGGGTACAACACTACGGTTATAAATATGACTATAAAAAAAGAGCAATCGACGCTTCAATGAAAGTGGGTGATTTGCCCGATTGGGCAGTGGGTTTGGCCCAACAAGCTCAAGATCAAAAATTAGTGCCTTATTTGTTTGACCAAGTGATCATCAATGAGTACGAACCAGGGCAGGGCATTGCCCGACATGTAGATTGTGAGCCTTGTTTCGACGATGTGATTATGTCGGTAAGTTTAGGAACCCCCTGTGTGATGCATTTTACTGCTTTGAAAGACAAACAGGATGTGGCAGTGATTTTAGAACCTTGTAGTGCGGTAATGCTCACGGGTGATGCGCGTTATCAATGGCAACATAGCATTCGGGCCAATAAAAAAGAAAAAGCGCAAGGTCAAACCATTGTGCGAGGGCGTAGGGTGTCGCTTACTTTTAGGAAGGTAATATTGCGAAATTGAAAATACTAAAACCGGACCTCCGCTCGAGGCAACCATTGGCGAACTTGATGAATATGCTGGACTGATATCGGATTGTATCGTAAGTCTAATAATCTTAAACTTTGTAGGTTTTGGATGGATTCGGGTAAGTTCGTTAGTTGATTGTTGCGTAACAGCAATTTTGTCATGCGGCGCAGGTTGCCTATGGTAGCAGGTAGCTTATGTAGCAGGTTGTTGGTCAGGTCCAATTCCCGCATTGCACACCACTGCCCTATTTCATCGGGTAGCCTACGCAAACGATTACGCATCAATGATAAATACTGCAGGTTTTTGAGGTTACCAATTACCGAGGGTAAACGTTGTAGTTGATTGTATTGCAGCAATACCACTTCTACTTGCGAAAGTCCCTCAATGGTTTCGGGACAGGTTTTGAGTTGGTTAAAAGATACATCCAAGCTTTTTAGTTTTTTGAGTTGGCCAATTGTAGCAGGTAAATGTTGTAGGTTGAGATTAGAGAGTAAGATATTATCCAACATTTGTAAGGGCTCAATGACCCCCATCTCCAGGCAGAGTCGTAACTTGTAGCGAGAGTTTTTCATTTCTTGATACAGTACCTTCGGTACACCTACCCCTTGCATGAGGGTAAATGCAAGATATACATTGTTTTCATCATCGTTGGTAAGCAAATTGAACAAATGCTTGATTTCTTGAACCGAAAGATCAGTGGTGATATGGGTAATCATCAGCTACTTTTTTGTGTTAAATTTAAAAAAAACATATAATATTTGGGGTATATTCAAAATAGCGTAACTTAAAATACTTGGTTTGAATGCCTGAAACAACCTGGTTATCCTGATTGAGTTGAGATGTTTTCAAACGCTAATATTCTGAAAATCAAATAACTTATGATTAAGTACGGTGTAAGTTTTCGTGGATTTTAACTCAATTAATACTTTTTTATAATGAATACTTTCTGTGTGATGAAGGTTCTTTATTTGATTATAAAAATAGAACGAAGCCTTTTACCTTTGTATTAAATTCAAATGAAAAAAATATTGGAACGGTTAAGGTTGTTTCAATACCAAAAAATAAAAGAGTGAAAGCTCTCAAGAGTTGATTGTCAGGCAAAACAAAGTAGGAATAGTTGACGAATTTGAGAAACTGATGAGGGACAGCTAGTGGGGATAAAAAAACTGATTTGTAAATTGAGATTGAATCTTAGCAATTAGGCTGAGCCTAACCACATAGTTTATATATATACGCAAATTTCAGTATCTGAGAAGGAGAGGGGACAAGTGAGGTAGAGGTGAAGTTGATATTGTTGAAAGGTGCAGATGACAGAGGAGTGAAAAACTGATTGATAAGACCCTGGTTCATACGAATCAGGGTTTTTTTGTGTCTATACCTTATTTTTACCAATGAGAAATCAACCAGTGTTGAAAAAACCAAACCAAGCAATGTTTTGAGCCATCCAATTTGTAGGCCTTGTTAAAACCAGTGATATAAAAGTGTAAGAAATGGATCGTTTTAGCTACCTATTCAATAATGCTTTCAAAATGAGTAATTGATACCCCGTTAAATTGACCAAACCGAGATATAGATTATGAGCTCATCAAAATTTATCTTGATACTTACATTTGTTTATGGAATGCTCTCGAGTACTGCAAACGCTCAAAAAACTTCAATAAAGTTGACCAAACCCGAATTGGTAGGGATGTCAGGTGATCGTTTACAGCAAATGGACCAACATTTTCATCGTTTGGTGGATGCCCAGCAACTGGCAGGCATACAAACTGCGGTGATGCGTAAGGGGCAACTCATTCACTTTGATAGTTATGGGTACGCAAATATTGAAACAAAAAGAAAATTGGATGAGCGCAGTATATTCAGGATTTTTTCAATGACTAAACCCATCGTTTCAGTAGCGTTAATGCAACTTTACGAAAAAGGAAAGTTCAAGCTAGAAGATCCTTTGCATAAATATTTGCCTGAATTTAAGCACATGCGTGTATATACCGATTCAGGTTTAGTTGCGGCCAAAAAACCGATAAAGGTCATAGATTTGCTTCGGCATACTTCAGGTTTTAGTTATGGCCGGAGTGGCCCCCCTGAGTTGAATAATCGGTATAGGGCTGCCAATCTGAATGCAGCCCAAACGAACCAAGCTTATGTGCGTAGGCTGAGTAAGCTACCCTTGCAATTTGAACCCAACACAGATTGGCAATATGGATTATCTACCAACATATGCGGTTATTTGATAGAAGTGCTCTCGGGGAGTTCGTTAAAAGCATACCTCCAAGAGCATATTTTTACTCCTTTGGGAATGAACGATACGCATTTTCAGTTGCCAAAAAATAAAGTAGAGCGATTTACGGTAGGGTATGGTTGGCGAGCGGGTACTGGTTTGAGCATTGTCGAAACCCAGCGGGACAATAGATATGTGCGTCCAGTTACTTTATTCAATGGAGGAGGAGGATTGGTCTCTACCACGGTTGATTACTTAAAGTTCTGTCAGATGGTATTGAACAAAGGGAAGTTCAACGGAAAACAAATTTTGAAGAAAAAGACGATTGAACTGATGTTGCGTGACCATTTGCAAGGGGCTAGAATTGCTCAAACAAGATTGAGGCTCCCATTGGGAGAAGCGGGGTTTGGGCTGGGATTCGTGATTAAAGGCCGAGACCCCAATCAATTAGAAAAAGTATATGGCTGGGGTGGGGCAGTAGGGACCTACTTTAGGATAGATACCGAGAATGAACTGATTTATGTGCTCATGATTCAACTATCGCCATATCGGCAACTAGGGCTACAGCGATTGATGCAAAACTATGTCAATGGGGCAATGCTGAAGTGAAAAGCGCCTAGAAGAGCAAATGAATAAATGATATAAAAGGAGAATGAATGCTTTCTTAATAAATAATATCAAACACCGACGAATGATTGACGGGTTCTGATGCTGCTGTCTATATTCAATGAATGTGCTGGGAACAGGTTTTGGATGCACTAAAAGCCATCTCAGGAGTGATATTGAGCAGGGTAATGATGCGTTTTCCTTGGTTTAAGTTATATAACTTCATGTTTTTTTTAAGTTTTCATGAAGTATTTCTAACTTTACTTCTAAATTTTGTAATCCCCCAATACAAAAATTATTTACCTACTTTGTGGTAAATAAAAAGTTAAAGTTCTGATTCCAAACATTGTACATCAACATGGGAAAAAAAATATTGATCGCTGAGGATAGTTCTGTAATTCAAAATATTGCTACCAAAGTACTTTCGTTTCAGCGGTACGAGATTGATTCTGCCAAAGATGGCAAACAAGTAATGAAAAAAGTAGCCAAAGAAAACTACGATGTAATTTTGATGGACATCAATATGCCCAAAATGGATGGGATGGAGTGTTCGCGCGAGATTAGAGCAATGGAAGATACCCAAAAAGCAAATACTCCGATTATTGCCATTACTGGAAATGCCAAGAACTATTCTATGGAGGACTTTAAGGCAGTAGGAATCAATGATTTTATGCCTAAGCCGATTGATTTTGATTTATTGGTTCAGAAAGTAAAAGAGTATACTGGCACTGAGTCCTAATCTGAAAATCTTTCTAAAACCTCAGTCAGAAGAGTCACATGGGCTCCATTGCATCAATGTTGCAATAGAGTCAGTGGATTTTTCTGACTATTTTTATTTAGCGTGAGTTTATGAAAATAAGGTATAATAGCAAGTTTCAACAACAACTAGAAGATTTTTACAAACGCATTGGCTATGTGGTTCGATACGAAAAAGGTAATTTTAAATCGGGTTATTGTATTCTTAAAAGCACCAAAGTAGTAGTCGTGAACAAATACTTTACGATTGAGGGGAAAATTAATTGTTTGATAGATATCTTGAAGCATGTCCCCTTTGAATCAGGAGAATTGCCTGAAGCTGACCAAAAGTTTTATACTGAGTTAACCACCTTGTCTGACAACAATTAATACTTTTCTGTTGTTACCCAAATAAAATATACCGGAGCATATCATGATAGTAACAGTTTTGGGGAGTGGCACCTCACAAGGAGTGCCTGTAATTGCATGTGATTGTGAAGTATGTCGTTCGCTAGACTATCGAGATCAAAGACTCAGAGCAGCGATTCACATCGCGATCGAGGATAAAAGTATTGTGATTGATACTGGACCAGATTTTCGTCAACAAATGCTTCGGGAACGCATCACTTCTCTGGACGCGGTGATTTTTACGCACCAGCACAAGGATCACACGGCGGGGATGGACGACTTGCGATCATTTGGGTTCAAGCAGAAGAAAGACATGCCTATTTATGCCAGGGACTCGGTAATGAAGCAGCTTAAGCAAGAGTTTGCTTACATTTTTGTAGACAAGGAGCTGAAATACCCCGGAGTATTAAGCGTGGAAGAATACATCATAGAAAACAAACCTTTCAACGTGCAAGGGGTAGACATTACCCCAATTGAAGTAATGCATCATAAGTTACCTGTTTTTGGGTTTCGCATCCATGACTTTACCTACATTACCGATACCAACTACATATCAGAAGAAGAGCTCGAGAAGGTAAAAGGAACCGAGGTGCTCATTTTAGATGCATTGCACCGGGAAGAACACATTTCGCATTACAGTTTGGACCAGGCCCTAGAGGTGATTCAAATCATCAAACCCAAACAAGCTTACTTGACCCATATTAGCCATAGAATGGGACTCCACGCTGAGGTAGAAGCAGAACTACCCCCAGATGTATATTTGGCTTATGATGGTTTAAAGATTGAGTGTTAATGCGCACTCAATACCGTAGCATTACCCATTTTTCTTAGGCTGGTTGTTTTTCAGGCATTTAAATATTATCTTGTTATGGATGTTTATTGGTTTTTAACGAATAAAAATCTTGAGAAAAGGTATTCAATAGATTGACTTTTATGACAAGAGAATTAGAGTTTTATAACTTTAGGGACAAACAATAAATAGTATACGCATCCTTAGATGATCTTTTTCGCGGGTACTTCTCTACCCAGGTTTTGTGTACTTTATTTTCTAATTGTTCCCTTAATTGTTTTCAATTAGCTCATTATGAAACAAAAAAATGCCACCTGTGAAACCCTAGAGCATAAGGTTGCCCAACTGGAATTACAACTACAAGAACAAAAACACCTGGACTTTTTTTTTCAACATTCATCGGATGGATATTTTTTTATGATGCTCGATGAACCTGTCCATTGGAATGTAAACACAGATCGAGAAGCTACGTTAGATTACATTTTTGCTCACCAAAAAATCACCAGATTCAACGAGGCAATTCTAAAGCAAAATCGCATCGAGGCCAGCCAATATGAGGGGCTTACCCCCAACGATATCTACAAGGATGATTTAACTTCGGGACGGAGGCTCTGGTCAGAGTTTCTGGATCGGGGTGACTGGAAACTGGAGCAAGAAATCAAAACTTCGGAAACCCAAAAACCGCTGATCGTCCAGTGTGAATACCAAGCCATTTACGACGAAGAAGGGCGGTTTTGTGGTCACTTTGGGGTACAACGAGACATCACCACCGAAAAACATACGCTACAAAAATTAAGAGAAGCCCAAGATTTTAGTCAAGCAGTGTTGAATTCTCTAGAGGCCAATATTTGTGTGCTTGACAGTGGGGGAGAGATCATTGCAACCAACGAGGCCTGGCGTAGTTTCTCTAGTGAAAATGGTGGTGTACCCAAACAAACCAACGAGACTGCCAATTATTTGGACGTGTGTGAGGTCATTACCAAAAGAAACGCAAAAGAATGGGAAGACGACCAAGAAGCCAAGCAGGCTTACGAAGGAATAGACTCGGTACTGAACCAAGGCGCCAATAACTTTACTCTAGAGTATCCTTGTCATAGCAAGCAACAAGAACGCTGGTTTTTTATGCAGGTGACTGCTCTAAAAAGACAAGAAGGGGGAGCAGTAGTATCGCATTTAGATATTACCCCGTTGAAAAAAGCCCACCAACAAATAGAAATCAACAAAGCCCATTTGCTTTTACAAGAGTCGGTCATTACGCACCTGAACGATGCTATCTTGATCACCGATGCCGAGCCTGTTCAGGAGCCAGGACCTATCATCCGGTTTTGTAATCCTGCTTTTACCCGGATGACCGGCTACCTGCCCGAAGATGTGATTGGGCGAACTCCGAGATTGTTGCAAGGCCCTAAGACCGATAAAAATGTACTCAATGAACTCAGTCAAGCCCTTGAGAATTGGCAATCTATTGAAGTAGAGTTGATCAACTATAAAAAAAATGGAGAGGAGTTTTGGGTCAATTTTTCGTTGGTGCCCATTGTAAGCAATACGGGATGGTACACACACTGGGTATCGGTACAGAAAGACATCACCGAACGCAAGCAACAAGAGGAGGTACTAAGGCACAATGAACTAAAGTATCGTACTTTGTTTGAGGATGCTCCTACTGCCATTATACTATTTGCCCCAGATACCTTGCTTCCGGTTGAGTTCAATGACCAAACCTTGAACTTATTGCAGTATAGCCGGGAAGAGTTTGCGCAAATGCAACTATCGGAATATGCGATTGATGATGGTGTCGTCGCGAAGATGAAAGAGAGCGTGGAGACAGTGAAACAAACCCAAGTCACAAAGTTTGATGCTGCTTTGAGAAGAAAAGATGGATCTCATTGTTTGATGGAAGTGATTGTAAGAGTAATCAATGTAGATGGTCAGGAGCTCTTCTTTAACATTTGGACCGATGTGACGCAAAAGAAACTGGCTACTGAACAAATAAGAATAGGAGAGGAGCGCTTCCGAAAAGCCATTGATAGTAGCCTGGATGCCATCTATGTTCTGGAGACGGTGTTGGATGAACAACAAGAAGTCATTGACTTTATTTTTGTGGACATGAACCTGGAAGGCCGAAAGCAACTAATTTTCTTAGGAAAAGAGGTCTTGGGGCAACGTTTGTGTGAGGTTCACCCCATTAACCGAGAAGAAGGTTATTTTGATCGTTACAAAAATGTTTTTTTGAGTGGAGAAATGTTTGATGGTGAGTTTCCAATTTATGTGGAAGGGTATGCGCCACAATGGACACATCAAACAGTGGTAAAACTAGACAGCGGGGTCGTGATCATTGCCCGTGATGTGACTTTGCGAAGGACTGCCAACGACAGCATACGACTGAGCGAAGAACGTTTCCGTTCGGCGATTGACAGTAGCCTGGATGCTTTTTATATTTTAGATGCTTGCTACGATGATGCCGGAGAGGTAGTAGATTTTATTTTTGTGGAGATGAATCGGGTAGGGCTGCAGGCGATCAAATTGCCCAAAGAAAAAATCTACCATCAGAAATTATGTGAGGTGCTGCCCATTAACCGGGAGCAGGGCTTTTTTGAGAAATACAAAAAAGTGTTTTTGACTGGAGAAACCCTGGATGAAGAAGTGTTGGTATCTACCGAAAAGCTGTCTTTTACCTGGGTTCACCATACGATTGTAAAGCTCAAAAACGGAATAGCAATCACCACCCGAGACATTACCCCAGGCAAAGAATATGAAGCCAAACTTGAGCAGCTGAACGAAGATTTACAACATAGAAATGAAACCCTTTTGGTACAGGAAGAACAGCTGCATTTGGCCAATGAAGAGCTACTGGCCCAACAAGATCAATTGAAGATTTTATTGGAAGAAATTACCTACAATGAGCAAAAATTCAGGAGTTTGGCCGAAAATATCAAAGATGTTTTCTGGATCAGAAAAGGGAACAAAATAGAATACATAAGCCCGGCTTACGAACAAATATGGCAACGCCCGGTAGAAGAGCTCTATGACAACGATGATTCCTTTTTGGATGCCTTGCCCATGGAAGATCGCCAACATTTGGTAAACAGAAGGAAAAGTAAGGAATACCAGCGGAAGGGATTGCTAAACGAAGAATATCGGGTACAAAGGCCCGACGGAACCATGCGGTGGGTGGAGGTGAGAACTTTTCCAGTAGAAATCAACGAGGCTATATTCCACGTAGTGGGCATTGGCAAAGACATTACCGAAGCCAAAGAAGCAGAGGTGAGGTTGCAGGAATTAAATGTAGCATTGGCTTTGAAAAACCAGGAATTGATCGCCCAAGAAGAAGAGTTGCGCATGACCAATGAAGAACTAAAAGCCAACAAAGAAACGCTGGAAAAAGCGCTTGAGTTACTCAGTGTAAGCGAAAGCAATCTAAAAGCCCTTTTCGACAGTTCCGAGCAAGCCATTATACTCCTGGATACCCAATTCAAAGTGATATCGTTTAATCGTTCGGTCCACGATTTTCACGATGAAGGGTTTATGCAAAACTTTAAGCCAGGGGTAAATGTACTGGAATGCTTTGGTGAGAATGTACATTTGGCCCAGGCCTACCGCGATAAGTTTGAGAAATGCTTACAAGGGGATATCATTGCGTTTGAACGCCAACTCAACTATCCTGATTTTACCAATATTCGTTGGATAGAAACCACCCTGTTGCCAGTACGCGATCAGTTGGACCGAATCATTGGATTGTCTTTCAACGAGAAAGATGTAACTGACCAAAGAAAGATAGAATTTAAGTTGCGTCGAAGCGAGGTACGCTTGCGGGGGTTGATGAACAATACAATCCAATCGTTTTTTTTGATGGATAAAAACCTGCGACTATTATTGTATAATGCTTCTGCTGAGCGCTTTACCAAAAATGTATTTGATAAAAAACTAAAAATGGGGGAAAGCTTTTTAAAGTTTGCCCCTGAAGAATGGCATAAAATTTTTCAGGAGAAATTTTTTCAGGCGCTCAAGGGTGAAGTAGTGACCAACGAAAGAGAAATCATTTATCAGAATGGGATGAGTGCGTGGTTTGAGGTGACTTATGCCCCCATCAAAGACGTGGAGGGTTCGAGCCAGATGGTGATTTTTTCTACCTTAGATATTACGCAAAGAAAACAAGCCCAAGAACGAGAAAAACGCCTGCTTCAAGAGCAGATCGCCTATCACCTAAAGCAAGAACGTTTGAAGAGGGCTTCTATTTTGGAAGGGCAAGAACGAGAAAGCCATCGTATTTCACGAGAGCTACACGACGGAGTGGGGCAAATGTTGTCAGCATTGAGTTATCAGATCAATCACCTCGAAACAACCATGGAGGAATCAAGACAAGCCTTTGTGTCGAAGGCTTATGACGAGCAGATTAAACCTACCTCCGAACGGGCCAAAAAATTATTGAAAGAGGTGATTCAGGAAATCAGAGAAATATCGCATAATCTGATGCCAAAAATATTGGTGGATTATGGTTTGATAGAGGCGCTAAAACAACTGAGATTGGATTTTTCGGCAGGTACTAATATTCCAATCAATCTAGATATATTTTGCGAAAGCGAACGATTTGAAGACAATATAGAAATCAGTGTTTTTAGAATTGCTCAGGAGGCCGTAAACAACATCTTGAAATATGCTCAGGCCACCGAGGTAAACATACAACTGATTGAGCATGCCACTAACTTACAGTTATTGGTAGAAGACAACGGCAAAGGTTTTGAACCCGACGCCGTAAAGCATAAAAATTCTAACGGACTTATTAATATGGAGGAACGCACTCGACTGGTCAATGGCCATTTTGCGATAGACACCGAACTAGGCAAGGGGACTTGCATTATGGTAGAAATACCACTTAAAACAAACGATAACAATATTTAACAAGAACCATTTATGATTACTTTTTTTATTATTGAAGATCACACCATTGTAAGACAGGGACTCAAACAACTATTGGCAAAATACAGTGAAATGAAAGTATTGGAAGAGTTTGGAACCCCCGAACGGGTACTAGAGGCATTGGCGATCCAACAGCCCGATATTGTGCTTTGCGATATCAATTTACCCGAGATGGATGGACTGAGCCTGACTGAAAAGATCAAACACCGATTTCCGGGACAAAAAGTGATCATCTTGACCATGCATCAAAAGGAGTTTTATGTATTGAAGGCGTTTGATGCAGGAGCCGATGGTTATTTTCATAAAGATACAGAGGAAAACGAACTGATTATGGGGATTAAAAAAGTGTACAACGGACAAAAATACTTTTGTCAATCGGTATCTCAGATTTTGATTAATCGTTTGTTGGATACTAAAAATACCGCAGGAAAAAACTTATTACCTACCCTCACCTTTAGAGAAAAAGAAGTACTCGAGCAAGTAGTAGCAGGATTGGGTAACCGCGAAATAGGGGACAAACTATGTATAAGTACTCGTACTGTAGAAAATCACCGGGCAAATATATTGCGTAAGTTTGGTTTGAAAAATACCGTAGAGTTGGTAAAGTTTGCCATTGAGAATTCTTTGGTATAGCTAAAAAAAAATATACTCCAACAAAGTCAGAGTATATTTCAGGAAAGTAAGTGCAAGTACAAATACAACAAAATATCTTATGTGCTAAATCTTATGTCTATATCAAGTCAGATAATTAATTTCTTTGATTATATGACAAAGGTATACAAGTAAAAGCATTTGCCCAATACGTATTAAATTGGGTTTGTAATTAAGGGTTACTACTCTAGAGTATGAGTAGTTTTACTTATAGCGCATGTAAAGAAATTGCTTCAAGAGCTCTGGAACGGCTCCTAAGAAATTAGTTACTCATTTTGGTAAGTTCCTGTTCTAGTTTTTTGCATTGTAGTAAGGCATCTTCCAGCATAATACGTTGAGCGTCATTCATTTCTTTATGAAACGCAATTTCGTGTTGCAATTCCTGAGTTTGGAGTTGCAAGGCCTGTGAAAGCATTTGGATTTGTTGCTCATATTGTGCACGAATCGCTTTCAATGTTGCATCGTTTCGTTTTTTGTTACGCTTAAGTCTGCTCTGATAATCTACTTTTAGCCTTTTTATTCTCGTTTCTTGTTGTTGGATGAGTTTCTTGAGATGATTCATGTGCATTTATTTATGTTAATTTTCAATGGCTTTCTCCAAAGATTCGGCGTACTGAATGTCCATTTGGTGAAACTTACCGTCGGGAAAACTAGCTGCAATCTTTTGACGACCAATCTTTACACTGGTTCTGAAAATTTCATCTTCTGGCAAAATTTTACGATGAGTTTTCAAACCCATATCAAACATTTCTTCCTTCCATTCGGTAAAGTACCACTCCATAGAGGGTTGATGAAAAACCCTTAAGTTGCGCTTATCAAAGATGAGTTTTCGGACACTTTCGTTCGCTGCCAAAGTGGCTATAAATCCAAATGTCGTTTTGAAATCCTCGATTGGAATGTAGCTAGAGGTAGCCGTTATAATACAGATATGAGGCTGATCTTCAAGTACTTCCACTTTTGCGTATTTGTTGGTATGCTTCACTACCAGTTTCATTGTATTGGTCATTATAGTTCAGTTTTCATTTATCAAATGTGTATACGATTAACCAATCGATCAGAAGTTTTGTTTAATAATTGTGTCTAAGGAACAGGAATGATACATATAAACTGGGGAGCTAAAGTGTTTGATCAAAGGTGAATAAAAAAGCAGACCAAGTTAGTTGGTCTGCTTGCTGCTTTGGCTAAGTGTGTAGCCCCTGAATGAGTAGATGGACTAAAATGTTATAAATCGATGGTTTCTCCAATATTTACCAAAATGAGCTCTTTACCTGCTTGTTTGAAGGTCTCCTGAGCAACTGTATGGTCAATTTTGATATAGCCAAACGTATCGTAGTGCATACCCACAATTTTGTTGCATTCAATAAAATCGGCCGCCATCACGGCATCCTCTACCCCCATGGTGAAGTTGTCGCCAATGGGCAACACCGCAAAATCTAAATTGGCAAATCGAGGAATCAACTGCATGTCAAGCGTGAGCGCAGTATCACCTGCATTGTAGAATGTTTTGTCATCACTGTATACAATAAAGCCTCCTGGATTGCCTCCATAGGTACCATCGGGCAATACACTAGAATGTACCGCATTGACATACTTTACTCTTCCGAAATCAAACTGCCAGTTTCCGCCATGGTTCATTGGGTGGCCATTTTCAATGCCTTGTTGTTGAAACCAAGTTACAATCTCATAATTAGATACGATGGTAGCGTTTGATTGCTTGGCAATTTGAGCCGCATCTGCTACGTGATCTTCGTGGCCATGAGTGAGCAAAATATAATCGGCGCGAAGGTCTTCTACTTTGATATCCTTGGCCAACTCATTGTGAGTAATGAAGGGGTCAAACAAGATATTTTTGCCATTGATTTCTACGGCAAAACATGCGTGCCCGTAAAAAGTGAATTTCATGCTTTTTAAAGTTTATAGATTGATATGAAAAATAAGTTTCGCTTGACGATTTCCACAAAGTGACGAATCGTTTATTTTCGTAGGTAATTTTGTAAACGATTCCTAAATATATGTAAATACATCAAATAAACTGAATGCCAGGGCAGATGTTTTGGCGAGGGGTGCAATAAGCGCTTGGGCAGCCAATAAGAGTGGTTTGTTAGAATCTGCAATCGTTTTGGTTGGGTGCAGTTTTAGATACTGAGCTTAAGAAACCTCAATATTTTAGCAGTGGTTTCTTTAGAGTAGTTTTATGTTTAAAAACGATGAAGTAAGCCTGATTTTTAAGTACAATCAGAAATCAATGCTTCCCTACCGATTGCTGAATCATCTCAAGAGCGGCTGCTTGTTGCTTGTTTAACTCATCAATCAATTGTTTGGCTTCCTGGAAGTTATCTTGTTTGTCATAAGTGCTTGATGGTAGGGGAGCAGTACCTTGATTTAAGTTAATTCTCAATGTTCTCATAATGTAGTGATGTTCTCTAAGTAAATGTGACGAATTCCTCTTAAGTAATAATACTTATTTGTAATATCGTAAAAATTACCTTGCAAAACATGACTATTAGATAAACAAAGGTTTTGGGAGGATGAGTGAGTAAAAATATTGGATGAAGTTTTCTTTAGTCCACGGTCGACAGTCCATAGTCCACGGTTTCTCTAGTTGGGAGTTAGTAGCAATTAAATGAAAAGTGAAAAACGTAAAATGAAAAATGATACGCCGCTTTGCGCAACCATTTAGCCATTTAACAATAAGCCGAAGGCGGAACAATTGGCTTTTAGTCCATAGTTCTACGTCACTTTGTGCAATAATTAACAATCAATCATCAAAAATCATTATGGCGCCTCGTGCAACCCGAAGTCCTGAGCGAAGCCGAAGGAACTAAGATCCTTCCTTCGTCAGGAGAACTGTAACAATGAGTGAAGCGGAACAATGCAACAATAGAAATAAAACAATAAACGCATCGAAACAATGCAATAAACTACAACTGTACGCCTACCAAAGTAATGTCATCGCGTTGAGCGGTATTTTGCTGATGTTCCTGGAGTTGTTCAAGCAACAAGTCCCGGTGTTGTGCCATATCTTGTTTAATGCCCTCCTGTAGCAAAGTTTCCAACCGACGTAAACCAAAATTTCGGCGTTTTGGGCTGGCCACATCTTTGAACCCATCACTACAAAGGAATAGTTTCTCCCCCGCCGATAGCTCTAGAACCTCACTGGAGAAAGGCGCCGAATTGATCAAACTATCTCCTCCAATACTACGACGAGTGCCTTTTTTCTTAAATAATTGACCATTTTCGGTATAATACAACTGGCGCTTGGCCCCCGCAAAAGTTACTTTAAACTCATGTTTGCTCTTTGTGGTGATTTTACATAGGCATTCATCGTTCCCGTCTTTGTTTTGCCC
>ERZ1740067.1502-NODE-1502-length-15814-cov-6.198553_pt1 | contig 15814 bp, 14 predicted proteins | sample MGYA00581736_ERZ1740067 | MGnify/ENA primary metagenome ERZ1740067 (study PRJEB43018, sample SAMN04849236) | marine metagenome | isolation source: floating plastic debris | place: Pacific Ocean | collected 2008-08-27 | study: EMG produced TPA metagenomics... | reverse complement strand
GCAACGCGATCACACCCACCGCCATCGCCGCCACCAGCACAATGCCTATCGACGTGGCCGCCTCTTCACTCCGACCGCCCTCACGCCGCGCACTCATCCGCGCGATCAGCAGCGACGCCCCGACACAAAACGCCAGCACCACCCCGTAAAACCCAACGCTCCCAAGCCCCGTCCCCGAGAACGACAACCCCGCCAGCACCGCGAGCCCAATCCCGCCCAGCGCCGCGTGCGACACGCCCTGCCCAACAAACGCAAGCCGGCGCAAAACAACCAGCGGGCTCAGCAGCGCCGTGCACACCACAAGCCCAAGCCCCGCAACAAACGCCGGCAGGAACACGCCACGCAACGCCGGATCAAGCACGTACTCCAGCGTGTTCACGACCCACCCCCATGCCCGCCCCCGAGACCGTGCGCACCACCGTGCCCGTGCGCATGACCATGGCTGTGCCCCAGATCATCACAATCCGCCGCCGCGTGCGCATCAACATGCAGATCCCCAAGCACCGGCTCCATCTCGTGGCGAAACACCTCCGCAAGCACCGCGGGCGTCAACCCAGCCGGGCTCGTGTGCGCGTGCAGTGTCCTCGCAACACACGCCACCGCATCACACCCCGCCGCCACCGCACGCAAATCATGGCTCACCAGAATCGTCGTCAGCCCCATCGCCTCGTGCACGCGACCAAGCAACTCCGCAAACCGCTGCTGACCCGCCGGATCGATCCCCGCCGCCGGCTCATCCAGAATCAAAAGCCGGGGCCGCGCCGCGATCGCCCGGGCAATCATCGCCCGCTGCAACTGCCCGCCCGACAACCTCCCGATCGGCCGATCCAGAAACGCGCCCGCACCCGTCAGCTCAACCGCCTCATCCACCGCCCGGCGCGCCTCAGCCCCAAGCCGCTGCCAAGGCCGAAGCCCACGCTCCACACCCTGCCGAATCACCTGCGACACGCTCAGCGGAAACGCCAGCTCCGCCATCGTCCGCTGCGGCACATACCCAACCAAACCCGCCCGGCACGCATCCACCGGCTCGCGACCAAACACACGCACCGACCCCGCACTCGGCCGCAAAAGCCCAAGCACAACCTTCACCAAGGTCGACTTCCCACCCCCATTCGGCCCAAGCACACCACGCCGCTGCCCCGCCGGCACCCGCAGCGAAACATCCTTCAGCGCAAGCAGCTCATCATCACACGACGCATCCCGCGTCGCATAACTAAACCGCACGCCCTCAAGCGCCACCACGTCCCCAGCACCATCAACATCCCCGCGTCCCGCAGCGCTCATCCGCCCGAGCCTACCGCCCCCGGCGCAACCTCGAGCGTCTCCGCGATCGAACGCGCAAGCCCCACATACGTCGCCGACCAATCGCCATCTCCAACCGGGTCGAGCGTGCCCAGCGCAGCCCCCGTCACCTCCGCCACACGCGTCGCCGACGACGACGGATACTGAGGCTCAACAAAGATCGCGCCCGCACCCGAGTGCTCCACCGCCCGCACCGCATCAGCAATCTGCCCGGGCGTCGGCTCCGCCGCCTCGATCGGCCGCACGACCGCCGCCACCGACATCCCAAACCTCGCCACATACCGGCTGTACGCGTCATGGTGCGTCACGATCGACTGGCCTCGCCAAGGCGCAAGCACATCCGCCGCCTCCGCGTCCGCCCGCGCAATCATCAGCCGAGCATCACCCGCCCGCCGCTCAATCGCCGCCATCGCATCCATCGACCAAAGCCCCCGCGCCCGCATCGCACGCTCCACCGCCGCCGACATCGGCCCAACAAACGCATCGCACAACCCCGCATCGAGCCACAAGTGCGCATCCGCGCCAAAGCACATCGACCCGTCCGCGTGCACGTGACCCGCACCATGCCCCTCAACATGATCGTGCGGCTCAACACCCACCGCATCCGCAAACACCAACCGCCCAACACCCTCCGGCGCATGCCGAGACAAAAACCGATCCACGCCCGGCTCGAGATTCATCCCCACCGTCACCACCAAGTCCGCCCGCACAACCTCCGCCACCATCGCGGGCGTCGGCTCGGCCGTGTGCGGGCTCATCCCCGCGGGCACAAGCACGGTCACCCGCGAACCCGCCGGCAACATCGGCTCAACGAGCCCACGCAAAGGCGGCACCGAAACCACCACCGAAAGACCATCACCACCCGCCGAACCACCGCCCGAACCAGGCCCAGCCGCCCCCGGCGAACCCATCCGAGTCCCAACCGCCCACGCAAACGCCATCGCGGTGAGCGTGCAAATCAACACCGCATAGGGTCGCCGTTTCATACCCCCAATTATTGAGAAAGCAGACTCAAAAAGCGAGGCCACACCCCGATGGCCCGTGTCACAAGCCCGCCCCGCACATCGCCCCCGCCGCAATACAAGAAGCAAACCCCGCCACGGCCCAACCCACGCCCCCGGCCCCCGGCGCACCCCCCGGGACCCCCCCCCCCCCAACGGGGCGGTAGCTCAGTCTGGTAGAGCGCTGCAATCGCACTGCAGAGGTCGGGAGTTCGAGCCTCCTCCGCTCCACTCGTTCGCCCCCCGGGCCCGGTTCATACCGGGCCCGTCGGCGTTTTGGCCCCCGCATTCATCGCGCCCGGATGCATCTTCAGCACGCCACGCCATTCCGGCGCACAAAGTCCGTTGTGATCGCCGACACACTCGCCATCGCCCTGCTCGCCTACGCCGCCCTAGGCCTCGCCTTCGCCATCGCCTTCGTCCGCCGCGGTGCCGCCTTCCTCGACCCCAAAGCACGCGCCGGCTCACGCGCCTTCCGACTCCTCATCCTCCCCGCCTCCGCCGCACTCTGGCCCATCCTCGCCATCAAATGGCTCCGCTGGTCGCCGCCCAAGGAGTCGGCCCCATGACCCGACCCCAACGCCGCATCCACCTCCTCCTCTGGCTCGCCCTCGCCGCCGCGATCACCCTCACCGTCCGCAGCGCCGTGGGCACCCGCGCCGCCACCTGGGGCGCACTCGAAGCCAACACATCCCAGCCCGCCACATCCCAGCCCGAGACCAACCCGTAATGGGCACATCCCACGTCGCCATCCAGTGGAACCGCCACAAGCGCACCTACGACGCCATCGCCGCCGCCGCGATCGTCCTCTACCTCATCACCTTCATCGCCGTCGGCATCATCGCCAACCCCCCGCCCAACGAGATCGCCCCGCCCATCCTCCTCATGCGCGCACTCGGCTCGGGCGCATGGATCCTCCTCTCGCTCATCCTCTGCATCGGCCCCCTCGCCCGCTTCGTCCCCGCACTCACGCCCCTGCTCTACAACCGCCGCCACCTCGGCGTCATGTGCTTCGCCCTCGCCGCACTCCACGCCTTCGTCGCCATCGGCTTCTACGGCGCCTTTGGCACCATCAACCCCATCGCCGCACTCCTCGCCCGACCAACACTCCCGGGCGAAATCCCCTTCGAATGGTTCGGCGCCGCCGCACTCGCATGGCTCTTCCTCATGGCCGCCACAAGCCACGACTTCTGGCTCGCCGTGCTCGGCCCGCGCTTCTGGAAGTGGCTCCACATGGGCGTCTACATCGCCTATGCCTCACTCGTCGCCCACATCGCCCTCGGCGCACTCCAACGCGAACCCTCCAGCATCTACCCCCTCGTGCTCCTCGCCGTCGCAGCCGTCGTCGCCGCCGCCCACATCCTCGCCGGCATCGCCGCACTCATCACCGACATCCGCCGAGCCCGCGCCGACAAACAAGGCTGGGCCGACGTCGCCGCCGAAACCGACATCCCCCAAGACCGCGCCAAAGTTGTCAACGCCGCGGGCCACTCCATCGCCGTCTTCCGAACTGGTCCCGACGAAAACCCCACCTTCTCCGCACTCGCCAACCGCTGCGCCCACCAAGGCGGCCCCATCGGCGAGGGACAAGTCATCGACGGCTGCGCCACCTGCCCATGGCACGGCTGGCAATACCGCACCACCGACGGCACCTCCCCACCCCCCTACGACGAACACGTCCCCACCTACCAAGTCCGTGTCCTCGCAGGACGAGTCCAAGTCAAACTCTCCCCCGAGACGCCCGCCCACGAGACCCAGCCGTCCAAGACCCAGGCCTCCGAAGCACCCAATGCCTGACCAACCCACGAGCTCCATCTACGTCGGCTACATGCCCATGCCCAAGCGCGTCCGGCGCACTGTCCGCATCGCCGTGCCCGCCCTCGTCTGGCTCATGCTCATCCCCGCCTACCTCTGGGCAAGCGCCGCCCAGCCCGCCGACCCCGCCACCTGGGACACCTCCGCCGCCCAGACCTACACCGGCACGCTCGTCCTCGACCCCTACCCCTTCCTCGTCACCGACGAAGGCCCACGCCTCATCGTCGAAGCAGGCAAGATCGGAAGCCAGGCACGCTTCGACCCGGCACAAGCCGGCCCCCAAAGCGGCGCCACCGTCACCCTCACCGGCTACCCCCTCGAGCTCGGCGACCGCCGCATGATCGAACTGCTCGGCAACGACAACGCCGTCCAAATCAACGAGCCACCAAAGGCAACCTTCGCACCAACCCCGCCCCGCGCAGTCATCCTCCGAGGCGAGATCGTCGACGCCAAATGCAACCTCGGCGCCATGAAACCGGGCACAGGCCCCACACACCGCGCCTGCGCCATGCTCTGCGTCCGAGGCGGCATCCCCGCCGTCCTCGTCGGCTTCGACGCACTCGGCAACCCCGGCACATGGATCGTCGCCAGCACGCGCGAGTCGGGCACCACCAACGAAACAACACTCGGCCCCATGGACGACCGCTGGACCCCACTCATCGGCCAACCCGTCGAGCTCCGAGGCTCCGCCGTCTCCCTGGCCGGCCTCGAAATCGTCACCCCCGACGCCATCGGCCCCATCGGCCGCTAAAACCGGCCCGGCCCTATCGCAAGCACCATCTCCCGTGCCACTGACCTGCACAGCAGGTCAGTGTCTTTCCCGCGACAACTCGGACACACACACAAACCCCGGTTCTGCGCCCCACACCCCCACAACACACAAAAAACCATTGACAGCCGGCTCCCCACCCCGCACCATGCGCTTGGGGCACACGCCCTCAAACAAGTCCCCATTTCCCCGCCGCAGCGACCCGGTTGTTTCGACAGCCGGGTCGCGCCCCTTTTGCACCTACTCACAACCCCTCCGCAACCTGTCGGTCGCGCCCGGAATCGCCCCGCCCCGCGCTATCCTGATCGGCCATGTCCGCCGCCGACAAACCCAACCCCTCCAAGCCCGCCAAGCCCCAAGCAGGAAAAACCAAGCCCGATCCGCGCGACACACCCGCGATGCGTCAGTTCCTGGGCTTCAAGAAATCGCACCCGGACGCGGTCCTGCTCTTCCGCATGGGCGACTTCTACGAGACCTTCTTCGACGACGCGATGACCCTCAATCGCGAGCTGGGGCTCACCCTCTCCGAGCGCCCCAAGGGCGTCCCGATGGCGGGCGTCCCCCACCACCAGCTCGAGAACTACCTCGCCAAGCTCGTCGCGCTGGGCAAGCGCGTCGCCGTCGCCGACCAGATCCAGGACCCGCGCGAGGCAAAGGGCATCGTCGACCGAGGCGTCACCCGCGTCGTCACCCCCGGCACACTCGTCGACGAATCACTCCTCGGCGCAGGCGACGCCGCGACACTCGCCGCCGTCACGCACGCCGATACCGACCACGCCGGCACGCCCCAAGCCGGCGCCGCCATCGTCGACCTCTCCACCGGCAGCTTCACCGTCATCGCGTGCCCCGCCGACGCGCTCGCCGACCAACTCGCCGGCCGCGGCATCACCGAACTCATCGCCGCCGCCACAGCCGCCCCCAGCAACGACAAAGGCGAGCCGGTCGCGTCCGCCATCACAACACTCGCCGAATCACTCAACGCCTCGATCACCCCCCGCCCCGCCTGGCAATTCCGCGCCGGCGAGGCACTCGAAACCCTTTGCGCCCAGTTTCGCGTCAAGACCCTCGAGGGGTTCGGCCTGGGCGAGCACCACCCCGCCGTCCCCGCCGCCGGCGCCGCCATCGCATATCTCCGCGAGACCCAATCACCCGCGACCGCGAGCGACCCGACCGTCCAGTCGCTCGGCCACCTCCGCCCACCCAAGCTCGAAGCCTGCGACGACACGCTCGTCCTCGACGCGGTCAGCCTCCGATCCCTCGAGGTCGAGCGAACCATCCGAGGCTCACACACCGAAGGCTCCCTCCTGGGCGTCTTCCTCACCGGCAAAACCGCCTGCGTCACCACGATGGGCCGCCGCCGACTCCGCGAACTGCTCGTCCGCCCAAGCCGCCAGATCGAAACCATCACGCAGCGCCAGGCAATGGTCGCCGCCCTCGTCGCCGAAGCGCCCACCGCCCGCGCACTCCGCGACGAGCTGGGCAACGTCCAGGACATCGCCCGCATCGCAAGCCGACTCGCGCTGGGCCGGGCAACCCCCCGCGACCTCGTCGCCCTCGGCGCGTCGGTCCGAGGCAGCGCCGCGGTCCGCGAAACACTCACCGACCTCCCCGCCTTCGCGCCCGCCACCGAAGCGCTCGAGCGCTGCATCGCCGCCCTCACGCCCATCGCCACACGCATCGAAACCGCCTGCGTCGACGAGCCCCCCGCCCACCTCCGCGACGGCGGCCTCATCCGCGACAACATCGACCCCGAGCTCGACGAGGCCCGTTCCCTCGAGCGCGACGCCGGCGCATGGCTCGCCGACTACCAGGCAAAGCTCATCGCCGAGCACGACCTGCCGTCACTCCGCGTCGGCTTCAACAAGGTCTTCGGCTACTACATCGAGCTCCCCCGCGCCCAGGCCCAGCGCGCCCCCGACATCCTCTCCCGCAAGCAAACCCTCAAGAACGCCGAGCGCTACGTCACCCCCGAGCTCAAAGACTTCGAGCAGCGCGTCACCACCGCCGAGGCCCGCGCCCAAGCCCGCGAGAAACAACTCTTCGACGAGCTCTGCGAAGCCGCCGCCGACTGCGCACAAGCCATCATCGAGACCGGCGCATCGATCGCCGACATAGACGCACTCGCCGCCCTCGCCGCCAAGGCCCACGCCCGAGGCTGGGCCCGACCAACCATCACCGCCGAACCGGTGCTGTCCATCACCGCGGGCCGACACCCCGTGCTCGACGAAGCCCTCGACACCCGCTTCGTGCCCAACGACTGCGCACTCGGAACACCCGCCGCCGATCAAGCGACCGACCAACACCAACCGGCCCCGCCCCTCGCCCTCATCACCGGCCCAAACATGGCCGGCAAGAGCACCTACATCCGCCAGGTCGCCCTCATCGCCCTGCTCGCCCACGCCGGCTCGTTCGTCCCCGCCGAAGCCGCGACCATCGGCGTCGCCGACCGCCTCTTCACCCGCGTCGGCGCCGACGACGCCCTCCACCGAGGCCAATCCACCTTCATGGTCGAGATGACCGAGACCGCAAACATCCTCCACCACGCAACACCCGCCTCCATCGTCATCCTCGACGAGATCGGCCGAGGCACGTCCACCCTCGACGGGCTCAGCCTCGCCTGGGCCATCACCGAGCACCTCTCCAGCGAAAACCTCGCCCCGCGCACACTCTTCGCCACCCACTACCACGAGCTCACCGACCTCGACCAGCAACGCCCGGGCCGAATCGCGAACCGACACGTCGCCGTCCGCGAATGGCCCGCCGGCGCACCCGACGCCGAGATCGTCTTCCTCCACCGCATCCTCCCCGGACGCGCCGACCAGTCCTACGGCGTCCACGTCGCACGACTCGCCGGCGTCCCAACACCAGTCATCACACGCGCACGAGAAGTCCTCGGCTCACTCTCCGTCGAACAAGACGGCACCCCACACATCCCCGCACCAGAGCCACCCAAAACACCAACGCCGCAAACCGCCCAACCACAAGCCCAGCCACAAGCCCAGCTCGGCCTCTTCAGCACCACCGAGTACCTGCCCCACCCAGCACTCGACGCGCTCCGAGAAATCAAGCTCGAATCGCTCTCGCCACTCGACGCCTTCGACACACTCCGCTCGCTGCAGAAGGCCCTCGACCAAGCTCCAAAGCAAACCCCGGCCCAGCCCGCCCCTACCGACGCGACGCCTGCGCCGAAGCATCCCTCGGCAGCCGCCAACGGGCCGAACACTCCGGGCACGTGACCAGCCCATCGTCCATCGGCGGCGTGAACGCCAGGTCATACCCGCACCCCACGCACACCGCGTCCCGCTTGCCCGCCTCGCTCGCCGCATGCGCAAGCCGCATCCGCGCACTCTTCGGCACGAGCAACCCCCCGATGAGCCCGATCACAACCGCCGTGCCCACAAAGATCCCAAGGTGCATCGCAAAGTCGAAGAGCGAATCGGCATGCACCAACGCCACCTCGCGATTGCTCACCATCACCGCGAGCCCGACAAACAGCAAGATAAACGCGCCCACAACCATGAACACGCGGAACGACCCCCGCCGATCCGTCCCCGCCTCATCAAGAGCCTCGCGCGTCGCCTTGCCCACACGCTCCGGCAGCGCACCCGGCGCGCACATCGCCGACCAACGACCCTCATCATCTTGCACCGCACGCCGCATCATCCGTGGCGCACGCGTTGCCGAATCCGTCCGTACCATTCCACCACTATAACGCCGGCTCCAAAGCGCCCACGCCCCAAACGCCCATCCCACATGCAAGGCACCGCCACCATGACCACCCCCTCCACCCCCACCGCACTCGACCACTACACCACCCTCGGCCGATCCGGCCTCCGCGTCTCACCCTTCTGCCTCGGCACCATGACCTTCGGCCTCGACTGGGGATGGGGCACAGAGATCGAAGACTCATACGAAATCATCGACGCCTACACCGAAGCCGGCGGCAACTTCCTCGACACCGCAAACATCTACACCAAGGGACACTCCGAGAAAATCATCGGCGACCACATCGGCCGCCACCCCGCCCGCCGCGACCGCACCGTCATCGCCACCAAGTTCATGGGCAACATGTTCCCGGGCGACCCCAACGGCGGCGGCGCCTCCCGCGTCGGCATCATCAACGCCTGCGAAGAATCACTCCGCCGACTCCAGACCGACCACATCGACCTCTATTGGATGCACTTCTGGGACCACCGCACCCCCATCGACGAGACCATGCGCGCCCTCGACCAGCTCGTCCGCGACGGCAAGGTCCGCCACATCGGCTTCTCCGACACCCCCGCGTGGAAGTGCGCCCAGGCCCAAACACTCGCCGACTGGCGCAACTACGAGCCGCTCATCGCCCTGCAAATCGAGTACTCACTCATCGAGCGCACCGTCGAGCACGAGCTCATCCCCATGGCCCAAGAGCTCGGCATGGGCGTCACGCCGTGGAGCCCGCTCAAGGGCGGCGTCCTCACGGGCAAGTACCGCCGAGGACAAGACAAGCCCGGCGAAGGACGCGCAACCTCCGGCTGGATCGACAACATCCTCACCGACGAAACCTACGACCTCATCGACGAGATCATCGCCGTCGCCGATGAAGCGAGCTGCACCCCCGCCCAAGCCGCCCTCTCCTGGGTCCAGCGCCGCGCCGGCGTCGCATCCTCCATCATCGGCGCACGCACCATGGACCAACTCACCGCCAACATCGACGCGCTCAAGGTCGTCCTTACCGATGACCAGACCAAGCGCCTCGACGACGCCTCAACCCCGCCCAACATCTTCCCAAACTCCTTCCTCCCCTACGTCCAAAACAACGTCCAAGGCGGCACCACTATCAATGGCACCCCCTCCGAACCCTGGCACATGGCCCCCCAATCCGACGACGAACGCCACTAACCCAACTTTCACGCCCCATGCAGTCCCCCGTGCCACGGCTTGACCCGAAGGGCAAGCCGTGCTCCTCCAACGTCACTGCCCATCTCCCGTGCCACTGACCTTGGCTCCGCAAGGTCAGTGCTCCCCGCCCTCACTCCCGACCCACACCCCCGAGACCCAAACTCATGATCCCCACCGACCTCCTCAACCAATCACTCGACACCGCCCACACCTACGCCGACTACCTCGCCGCCGGCACCGAAGCCCACCAAACCGCATGGAACGACTTCCACGCACAGGTCCAACTCACAGAGCAACAACACACACTCATCGCCAGCTTCACCCGCGACCTCACCCTCCTGGTCTCCTCCGGCACATGGTGCGGCGACTGCGTGCAGCAAGTCCCCATGCTCGACCACATCGCCCGCGCAAACCCCGATCGCATCACCCTCAAATGCGTCGACCGCGACGAGCACGCCGACCTCGCGAACCACCTCTCCATCTGTGGCGGCCTGCGCGTCCCCATCGTCCTCATCTTGAACGAAGACCGCGACCTCCTCGCCCTCGCCGGCGACCGCACCCTCGCCCGCTACCGCGCACTCGCCGCCAAGCAACTCGGCCCATCCTGCCCACTCCCCGGCGCACCCGTCCCACCCGATGAGATCGCCGCCACACTCCAAGACTGGGTCGACGAGGTCGAACGCGCCCACCTCATCGCACGCCTCTCCACCAAACTCCGCAAACGCCACAGCGACTAACCAACCTCATGCAAGCCCACCGCGTGAGCGGTGGAACCTTCCTCAGCACACGCTTCTGAAAAGTCGGTGGCACGGGAGTCTCGCCCGTGTCTCCGCACCACCCTCCCGTGCCACGGCTTGACCCGAAGGGCAAGCCGTGCTCCCCCAGTCCGAACACCACCCGCGCAACTGACCCGTGCCACTGACCTTGGCTCCGCAAGGTCAGTGCTCTCATCGAGTCAGCGCAACGGATGCATCCCCATCCCCGCCCGCTCCTCGTTCAGCCGCGCAAGCGCCGCCGGATGCTCCTTAATCAGCCGAACCAGCTGCGTCGGCGACACACAGAGACGCAGCGCCGCCGTCTTGTGATCAAGCCCGCACGCGTGCACCACGTCGATCGCCTCCGCAAGCATCGCCGCGAAGTCCACGTGCTTCGTCGCGATCGAGAGCCGCGTCCCCTTCGTCCGGTCGAGCCAGAGCTGCGTCCGCGCCTCGCCCATCGGCACGCCCGTGCGATGCTCCGTCGCAAGCGCAAGCCGAAGCCGCCGCACCGCGACGCGATGGTTCTCCATCCCGCTCCGCCGCTCCCCCGCCTGCGCCTCGATCCCCGTCGCGTCATGCCGAAGCACCACGAGCGTCTGCACCTTGTTGCGATGCTGCCCGCCCGGCCCCGACGATCGCCCCCGCCCAAGCGTGCACCCCTCGAGCAGCACCTCCGGGTCGAGCGACGCCGGATGCCCACTCACCCTCGGCTCCACCGGCCCATCAAGCACACCCCCACTCACGACGTCGGCTCCGCCGTCAGCGTCAGATCATCGCGCACGCCCGCCGCCAGCATCACCCCGCCAAGCCCCGCGATCATCGCCGCGTTATCAACGCAGTAGTCCATCGCCGGCAACCGCACCGCAAGTCCGTACGCATCGCCAAACGCCAGCAACTCGCGCCGAAGCCGACTGTTCGCCGTCACGCCCCCACCCACAAGCAACGTCTCGCACGCTCCGTCCACGCGCACGCGCTCCAGCGCGCGCTCGAGCTTGAGCACCACCGCCGCGCACGCCGCCCGCTGAAAACTCGCCGCAAGATCACGCTTCGCCGCATGATCCAGCCCCGCCGCATCACGCAAGGGAATCACATCCCCCGCATCATCCTTCAGCCCCGGCACGCCCCGCGCCGCATACAACAGCGCCGTCTTCAACCCGCTAAACGAAAAATCCAGCGACTCCCGCCCGAGCTTCGACACCGGAAACGCGTGCGCCCGGTCATCCGCGCCGTCCTCCGCCGCAAGCCGATCGATCGCGGGCCCGCCCGGATGCCCGAGCCCAAGCACCGCCGCCGCCTTGTCAAACGCCTCCCCAACCGCGTCATCAATCGTCGCCCCAAGCCGATCCATCTCCATCGCTCCGCGCATCGCATAAATGGAGCTATGCCCGCCCGACACCACAAGCCCAAGCGCCGGAAAGCGCGCCGCTTCAATCGACCCTTCCGAATACAGCACACCCGCGTGCAAGTGCGCACGCACATGGTCCACCCCAACGATCGGCACCCCGAGCGACCACGCCAGCGCCTTCGCCGCCGACACACCAACCAAGAGCGACCCGATCAACCCCGGCTTGTGCCCCACCGCCACGCCATCCACATCGCCAAGACCGCTCCCGGCCTCCGCGCACGCCGCGACAACCACCGGCGCGATCCGCTCCGCGTGCGCCCGGCTCGCGATCTCCGGCACCACCCCGCCATACTCCGCATGCAAATCATGCTGCGACGCTACCACGCTCGAAAGCACCCGCGCCCCATCCACAACCACCGCAGCAGCCGTCTCGTCGCACGACGTCTCAATCCCCAGCACAACCATCAGCTACTCGCCATCCTCATCGACAACATCCCCATCACCAACCTCAACATCCGCATCAATCAGCCAGCGTTCAAGATCGGGCCCCGTGATCCGAAGCGTCCGCAACACGCGCCCCTCGGCATCCACCACCTCAACGCGACCGCCCTCGATCACCGCATCATCGGGCCACAAATCGCGCAGCACCTCCGCATCCGCACCCGCCGAAGCCGTCTCTAGCGAATCGAGCCGAGCATCCAAGCGCGTCAGCTCCCGCAGCACGCGCTCGCGCGTCAGCCGAAGCCGCGCAAGCTCCTCGGCCGCAAGCTCATTGCCCGCAATCCCCGCCTCGCCCGTGGCTGTCCACCGCCCCGTGTCCACACGCCCCTGCACCGCGCGCACCGCAGCCTCAAGCTGCGGATCGCTCAGATACCCAAGCACAACATCCGTGTCACGCCAATCCACGCCTGACCCCTGGTCGCGCCCATCAATAATCTCCTCCGCCCGCCGCACCTCGAGCATCGCCCGTGTCTGCTCGTTGGTCATCTCAACCCAAAATCCCTCGTCCGGATCAACACCCCACACCGACTCGCCCGGCAGCCGATGGATACTCCGCCCCGAAGGCAGGTAATACCGCTGCTCGGTCACCTTCAACTGCGCACCCCCACCCCGAGGGAGCGGCCGAACACTCTGCACACTCCCCTTCCCAAAGGTCCGCGTCCCCACCACCACCGCCCGACCATTGTCCTGCAACGCGCCCGCCAACACCTCCGACGCCGACGCCGACCCACCATTCACCAGCACCGCAATCGGAAACGGCGCCAGCGTCCCCGCGCTCCGCGCCTCGCGCACCTCCTCGGGCACGCTCCGCCCACGCGTCGAAACAATCACGCCCGACTCCAAAAACAAATCCGCGATCGCGCCGGCCTCACTCAACAAGCCGCCCGGGTTCCACCGCAGATCAAGCACAAGCCCGCCAACCGAGCCCTCTTCCATCGCCCCCTCAAGCGCCGCGCGCACCTCATCGGCGCACCCCGGCGTGAACTGCGTCAGCCGCACATACGCAATCCGCCGCGCCGGATCGATCACATACTGCCACTCGTCGCTCGCCCGATGAAACCCCTTCACCGCGAGCGTCTGGATCCGCGCCCGCTCGATCGGAATCTCGATCGTCTCCCCTGCCCGCTCCACCGTGATCACCACCGTCGTCCCCGGCTCACCCTGCAACAGCTCGATGCACTCATCCGTGCTCTTCCCAAAGATCCCCTCCCCATCAATCTCCGTCACCCGGTCCCCCGCCATCACCCCCGACCGCAACGCCGGCGACCCCTCCAGCGGCGTCACAATCACAAGCCACCCGTCCCGCTGCGTCACCTGCGCACCAATCCCCACATACCGCCACCCCAAGCTCATCTCAAACTCCCCCCGCACCCGAGCCCGCACGAACGTCGTGAACAGATCCAACAGCACCACAACCCACCCCCGGATCGCCGCATCACGCAGCGCCGCATCATCCGGATCCTCGACGTAGTGCGCCTCAAGCAACACCTTCACATCGATCAGCGCATCGAAGAACTCATAGTCGCTCTCAGCCTCACCCCGCCCCTCCGCCCGCGCCGTGCCACCCAACACGGCCAGCGCCCCGACCAGAGCAACCCCAGCCGCCGCCGACCGCACCACGCCCCGCAAGCCCGTCATTCCCATCAATCCCATACCAGCACCCGCTCCTTCCGTGCCGCCGGCGCAACCCGCCGCGACCCACACCGATCCTAACCGCACCCCGAACGCATAGAGTCCCCCTACCCCCAGACCAACACCATGCCAGAACCCAAAGAACGCACCTCAATCAAGGTCCAGGCCGAACGCGCCGTCCTCGCCGCCGTCCGCCTGCCCGACTCGACCTTCAACCACGACGACCCCTTCGGCGAGCTCGCTTCCCTCGCCGAGCAGGCCGGCGCCGTCGTCGTCGGCACCCTCGAGCAGTTCATGAACGCGCCCGTCGCCGGCACCTACATGGGCACCGGCAAGGTCAAAGAGCTCGGCGCACTCTGCGACACGCTCGACGCAAGCGTCATCCTCTTCGACCACGAGCTCTCACCCAAGCAAATCGGCAAGATCGAAGAAGCCACCAACCGCAAGGTCCTCGACCGCTCCGAGCTCATCCTCGATATCTTCGCAAGCCGCGCCACCACCCACGAAGCCAAGCTCCAGGTCGAGCTCGCCCAGCTCGAATACACCTACCCACGCCTCAAAGCAATGTGGTCCCACCTCGAGCGCATCGTCGGCGGCGCACCCGCGGGCATCGGCACCAGAGGCCCCGGCGAGCAACAGCTCGAGATCGACCGCCGACTCGTCCAGCGCAAACGAAACATCCTCCAGCGCGAGCTCCGCGAGATCCAGCAACGCAAAGCCCGCACCGTCCAAGCCCGCAAGGTCGACAACTTCACCGTCGGCCTCGTCGGCTACACCAACGCCGGCAAAAGCACCCTCTTCAACACACTCACCGCCGGCGGTGCCTACGCCGACGACCGCGTCTTCGCCACACTCATGACCCGCACCCGCGAGTGGGACCTCGGCGGCGGCAGCACCGTCATGCTCTCCGACACCGTCGGCTTCGTCCGCGACCTCCCACACAACCTCGTCGCCTCCTTCAAGGCAACCCTCGAAGAAGCAACACACGCCGACCTCCTCCTCATCGTCCTCGACGCGGCCGACCCCGCCGCCCAGATGCACTACGACACAGTCATGCACACCCTCGACGACCTCTTCGCCGCAGCCCACACCGAGGCCCGCCGAAACGACACCGAGTTCGTCGAGCCCGAGCGCGTCCTCCTGCTGAATAAAGCTGACCAACTCCGCGACCGCTCAAGCCTCCTCGCCTGGCAACGCGACGTCCCCGGCTCCATCCCCCTCTGCGCCCTCCCCGGCACCGACCAAGGAACAGAGACCCTCCCCCGCCTCGGCAGCACCGCACTCGTCGAAGCCGTCACACGCGCCTCGCTAGGCCACATCGCCGAATACGACCTGAGCATCCCCCTCAGCGAGTCACGCACCGTCCACGTCATCGAGAGCCGAGGCGAGGTTCTGGACCGCGCCTACGAGGGCGACCGAGTCCGACTCCGCGCACGCCTCGGCTCACGCCAGCTCGCCCAGCTCCGCGCCGCCGGCACCCAAATGACCATCACACCCATCTCCGACGACGGCAAAGCCTGCCTCGCCGCCCTCGACCCCAAGCGAGGCTGGCGCGAGAGCGAAGAAGGCATCTAGCCCAACGCCGCCATCCGCACGCTCTACACGCTCCCCACCCCGTGCCACGGCTTGACCCGAAGGGCAAGCCGTGCCCCCCCACACAACCAACCACCATCGAATCCGCACCGTCTCGCAACTCGGCATTGACTCACACCAACGCCGCGCCGAAACTTCCCACCCGGCACGCGCCAACACGCGTGCCGCACTGGCCACCGTAGCTCAGCGGTAGAGCAATGCTTTCGTAAAGCATGGG
>ERZ1740067.1500-NODE-1500-length-15821-cov-5.312508_pt1 | contig 15821 bp, 13 predicted proteins | sample MGYA00581736_ERZ1740067 | MGnify/ENA primary metagenome ERZ1740067 (study PRJEB43018, sample SAMN04849236) | marine metagenome | isolation source: floating plastic debris | place: Pacific Ocean | collected 2008-08-27 | study: EMG produced TPA metagenomics... | reverse complement strand
AGTGGAGCGTGTTGGCCGCTTTGGTTTGCACAATGGTGTCAAGATTCAGCCCCGGTGAGGTCTGTGTCAGTTTGACGGAGCCAAACACGCGCCACATCCACCGCCGCAATACCATGTCGTGCGTGATAGGCTCATACCACCCTTCAAGGTCGGCTATGCCCGGGTCCGTTACGGCAGGCGCAGCCTCCAGCTCTGGATAATCACGGGTGATGTACTCGCCCAAGAGGCTGATGAAACGGCCCCGAAGCCCAACCTCTGCGTTCAAAACAAAAGCATATCCGCGTTTGGTATCAGGGTCATATGCGAGCCACGTGCGAAAGCCTTCGGTCGAGCCAGCATGGCCGTGGAGCACATGCCCGCCGCCTGCAATGCTGCCAAAGTTTCCCAGGCTGTAGGTCCCATCAACCAGACCAATCCGGCTTGTTGCCGTGGTCTGGCTGTCTTCCATGCGTTTCAGGAGCTTGGGGGAGACCAGGCCCGGCTGGGTTTGTCCCCGCGTAGCGTAAAACTGAACCAGTTTGCCTAGATCGGCAATGGTTGAGAGCATTGCACCAGACGGTCGGATGGCCATGCGCCAGCGTTTTGCCGGGGTTTCTCCGTCTGGATAGTAACTGAGTGCTAAGCGATTTTCATCGGCGTCTGCTAAGAGAAAGGTTGAGTCCGGCATGCCAAGCGGCGCGAAGATTTCGTCTCTCATGAAGTCGTCATAGCGGCAGGCGCAGGCATTTTCGATGGCAACCGCGGCAAAGGTGTGCCCGCCATTGGCATAGGAGAAAAAGTAACCAGGCGGCCAGCTGACATCGATCTTCCCGGCCATGCGCGCAGCATAGTCCTTGGGGCCAAAGCCTGGCTCAGAAAAAGCATATTCTGAATAGGTCGACCCTTCGATCCCAGCCGTATGCTCCAGCAGCATAGCCAGTGTGATCGGCGTATCATATGGGTTATCGATTTTAACCTCGGGCGCAACGGTCTCAATCGGGGCGTTCAAATCTAGCTTGCCTTGCTCTACGAGGCGCAGGATTGCGAGCGACGTGAGGTTTTTTGATAGAGACCCCGGCGAAACAAGTGTATCCGCTGTCATGTCCTGAGGCGGGGCAACGCGCGCTAGCCCATAGCCTTTTTCCAGCACGACCTGCCCATCTTCCACAATTACGAGCACCATCCCAGGCAGATTACTATCGTCAACAATCTGCGTTATTTGCGCATCAAGCTCAGACAGCGTTTGCGCAGCTGCGCTGTGGGCGAGGAGATACAGGATAATAGCAAGCACCCAGCGGATCATGACCTGGCCCCTTCAAACCGGCTACGCGCATCTCGTTTCAGCGCCGCCCGGTCGACTTTATTGACGCCGGATAGCGGCAGTGCATCCAAGGGCACGATGAAGCGTGGGTGGGCATAGGCCGGCCCGTTTTCCAGCGTATGCGCTTTGAGCGCGTCACTGCGCGCGGTGCCCACCACAAAAGCGACCGGGATTGCGCCCTTCACAGCGTCTGGAATATCAACAACACAGGCTTGTTCCACGTCGGGATGGCGCTCAAGCAGCGCTTCCACTTGGGCGGGATAGACATTCTCACCGCCTCAGACATACATGTCATCGGCTAGCTCGGCGAAGAAGTAAATGCCGTCAGCATCTGCTTCCATAACGTCGCCCGTATCATACCATCCGTCTTTGATCTTAGCGGCAGAGGCGTCTGGCAAGTTCCGATAGGCGTCCAAAGTCATGGGGCTTTTGACGTGCAGGGTGCCGCGTTGGGGGGCGTCTGGACCAACCAGTTTAATCTGGGCGCCAGCCATTGGATAGCCGATGGAGAGGGGCGGCGCAGGCTTCCCGTCGGGGTGGACGCCAAAAATCGCTGGACCTGTTTCTGTCGTGCCATAGCCATTGCTGATCGCTGCGCTTGGAAAATGAGCTTGCAACCGATCTAACAGTGTTTGTGACACAGGCGCTGAGCCCATCGCTATAGACGCTACTGAGTGCGTATCTACCTGATAGCCAGCATCAAGCGCGCGCACGGCCAATTCAAACATGGTGGGCACGCCGGTCACGCGGGCAATCTCATGCGCCGCCATCGCGCCCAAAAAGCCTTCCGCGCTAAAGCGTTCCATCAAAACCGCGATGCCACCGCACATGAGGGTCGCGAGAATGTGAAATTGCGCATTCATGTGAAACAAAGGCGCCGCAATCAGCACCGTTTTCCCGCGGATCCCTTCGTCCAAAAAACGGAACTGCTCCATCGCCCAGCTATAGCCGCCATGACTGATGGGAACGCCCTTGGGCATCCCTGTGGAGCCAGAGGTATACATAATGACCGCGACGTCGTCGGCGCTGGTGGCTTTAATGCCTCCATCCTGTTCTTCTAAGGGCGTGATATGGCGCGCGACGTGCCCGCTCGGTAGTTTGGCGGCGAGGTGTGGATCGGTATAGGTGACGGCGATATCCGCATCAGCCACAATATGGCTGATCGCGTCTGGCGGTAGCTTATGGTTGAGCGGTACCGCCACCGCGCCAGCAGCCCAGGCGCCGAGCGTGATGAGAAAATGCTCAGGACGGTTTTCTGCCAGAATGCCGATGGTTGATCCGGGCTCCAGCTGCGCCGCAACGCCCTCCATTTGGCGCTTTAGGGCCTCATAGCCTAGCGTTGTGACGGAGCCGTTGGCGCTGAGGAAGCGAACTGCGTCCCGGTTACTAGGGACCGACCAATCAACGATCTGCGCGAGATTGACCATCTATTATCCGATGGCAGACATATAGCTGCCCCGGCCAACGGCGCACAGCTTGCCCTGTTCATTCAAGATATCGACATCGGCAACGGAAACTGTGCGCCCAATGCGGCGTGCAGTAGCGACGGCCTTCAAGACGCTGCCAGTACAGGGGCGTAGATAGTCCACGCGAAAATTCATGGTTGGCACGCCGCCGCCGACACCAAGGGCAACAGCGTAGTCCCCAGCCGTATCAATGAGGGATGCAACGGGGCCACCATGGAATTGCTCGCTGCCCGGTGCGCGTTCAACGGCGGCTTGCAATGGCATCGTCAGCGTGAGCGATGTCGCCGCAACATCCAGCGTGTCGACTTTCAGTTTTAAAAAGGCGATGGCTGGGCACGCGTCTAGCTCTGCTTGAAGGGTTTCAATGGTCCAATCTGTCATAACGTTAGCACCGATTTTCCAACCACTTTGCGGTCAATGAGTTCCTGGTAGGCCGCCGCAATGTCTTCGATCGGTCGGACAGCATGGAGCACTGGCCGAAGCTTATCTTGCGCGGCCAGTTTGAGGATGTCGCCTTGGTCTTGGGCAGACCAGCCATTTGATCCGATCACGCTATGCTCAAAGCTCCAAATATAGCGCAGGTCCGTCTTTGGATCATAGCCGGCGGTCGCGCCGCACACTAGAATACGGCCATGCTTGCGCACACATTTAATGCCAGGCACCCATGTTTCCCCGCCGATATAATTGACCAGGACATCGACGCCGCCATTGCCGCCGCCGTAATAGGCGGGCTTGCCATAGCGGCTGCGAATGGCGCTGAGGAAGTCTTCTTCGCCCGTATCGATTACATCATCAGCGCCAAGTTCTTTGAGCTTTGCGGCTTTCTCCGCGCCTGTGCCGCAGGCAATCACTTCGCAATCGGCGTTTTTAGCCAGTTGCATCGCTGCCACGCCAACGCCGCCAGTTGCACCCAGAATGAGCACACGTTCACCTGGCTTAAGGCCCGCCCGCAAGGCCATCATGCGGTAAGCGGTTCCATAGGCGACAGGCATGGCGGCGGCCTCTTCATGCGACACGCCGTCCGGTACAGCGACGACGCAGCTTTCTGGAATGGCAACGTATTCGCAGGCTGCTCCAGGCGTTACTTCGCCCATCATCCCTTTTTCCGGCAAAATAGGATAGCCCGTCACCGCTTGGCCTTTGCTCCAATTGCCTTTGACCGCGTTGCCAAGGGCCTCAATGGTGCCTGCAAAATCCCCGCACGGGACCATGGGAAAGGGTGTTTTCAGACCCGTTGATCCTTCCAGCATCATTGGGTCAAACCCGTTCAGCGCGACTGCACGCACGCGGATGAGAATGTGAGCATCCGGCAGGTCTGGCATCGGTCGTTCGCCGATATAGAGTGCGCTTGGGTCGCCGTGGCTGTCAAACAGGGCCGCTTTCATCAGTCTTTGTCCTCTCCTTCGGTTCCGGAGCGTTTCAGCACGCAGACATTTGCCGAACGGCAACACTCCGCCCTATAACGTCAATCCATTGGCTGTCCATTGAGGGCGTAGACACATCATGGCGCAAGACACGCTGACACACGGCGATCGCATTGTCCGCGAGATTGAAGCGGAGATTGTAAGCGGCGCGCGTTTGCCTGGCTCGCACCTGAACGAGCAGGAAATCGCCGACCGGTTCAAAGTGTCGCGCACGCCGGTGCGAGAAGCCATGCGCCACCTCGCATCGGCTGGCTTTGTTGATATGAAGCCGCGGCGCGGGGCGTTTGTGGCCCGCATCCCTGTGACCCGTCTGTTTCAGATGTTTGAGGCCATGACAGAGCTTGAAAGCCTGTGCGCGCGTTTGGCCGCGCGGCGCATGCATCCCGCTGAGAAAGAAGCGCTGGTGAAAACCCATCAGGCCTATAAGCGTTTCGCAAAAGCGGAGACGGCAGAGCGGTATTTTGATGAGAGCAATGAGTTTCATAAACTCATTTTCCAAGGCGCCCATAATGACGTGCTTGAGGAGATGGCGCTGAAGATGTTTGGCCAGCTCACCGCGTACCGACGTCGACAACTCAGCAGCCGCCAGCGTCCCCAAAAATCCTTTGATGAGCATGAGGCTGTTTTGAAAGCCATTTTATCCGGTGACGAAGAGGCAGCCGGCCGCCTCATGCGGGCCCATACGGATATCGTGGGCGATAACGTGATGGATTTGATTGGAAACATAGGCGGCTAACCGTCCCGCCGCGCGGTTATAGCGCCTTCCTGTTCAAACGCTTCTATGTCCACATCTGAAAAGCCGGCTTCCTTCAGCACGTCGTTATTATGTTCGCCCAAGCGCGGTGCTGGATGAGCAATCTGCGTTTCGCTTTTCGAAAATCGGATAGGTAGACCGAGCGTCGGGACGTCCCCAAGTGTCGGGTGCTGGGTTGTGGCGATCATCCCCCGGGCTTTGAGTTGCGGGTCGTCCAGCATTTCCGCCACTGTGTTGATGGGGCCGGTTGGCACACCAGCCTCATCTAACAGCGCTATCCACTCGGCCCGGGTTTTTTCCTTAAACAAGGGTGTGAGCGTTTCGATAAGCACGCTTAGGTTTTGGACCCGGGCGGGGTTGCTGTTAAAGCGTGGATCGTCTTGCAGATATTGCGCATCCATCGCTTTGATCAGCCGCAGCCAATTGGCCTGATTGGCCGCGCCGACGATGAACCAGCCATCGCTGGCTTCAAAAGCCTGATAAGGGGCATCCAGCGGATGAGCGCTGCCCATCGGCTGGGGCTGTTTGCCACTAGCGATTTGCATCGCTGCCGGCCACAACATGAAGGCGCTGCTGGCTTCAAAGAGAGACGTATCGGCCCGTTGACCTTCGCCCGTCTTGTCGCGTTCGCGCAGCGCGGCGAGGATGCCAACCGCAGCGAACAGGCCCGCGCTTACATCGCCTATGGGCACGCCGGCTTTCACCGGCTGGCGGCCCGGCGCTTCCCCTGTGACGCTCATCAGCCCACTCATCGCCTGGGCAACCAAATCAAAACCGCCCTTCTCAGCATATGGCCCGGTGCGTCCATAGCCGGAAATCTCACAATAAATCAGGGCTGGATTTATAGCTGCAAGCTGGTCATACCCGAGGCCAAGTTTTTCGAGCGTACCCTTTCGGAAGTTCTCAATGAGGACATCGGTCTGGTCGACCAGGCGGCGCACAATTGCCTTGCCACCTTCTGTTTTCAAGTCAACCGCTATGCCCCGCTTGTTGCGGTTCATCATTAAAAAGCCCGCCGCTTCGTCCCCGTGCCAGGGGGGCGCCATACGGCGTGCATCTTCGCCTTCAGGCCGTTCAAGCTTAATCACATCAGCGCCCAAATCCGCCAACAGACGGCCACAAGCCGGTCCTGCCATGACATGGGCAAGCTCCAGGACTTTAATGCCCGCCAGTGGGCCTCTTTGAGGCGATTGCGTCATCGGCCAATAAACTCCGGCTTCGTCTTTGCGAGGAAGGATCGGTAGCCGATTTTATAGTCCTCGGTTTCAAAGGCCTCATAATGAACGTCATGGTCTGATTGCGTCAGTTCTGGCTCACGGCGCAGCTTTTTAAAGAACTGTTTATGCCAGCGATTGACCAAGGGCGGGCCATCCAGGATTTTCTGGCAGCAGGCAGACACCTTCTCATCCAGGCTGCTCTCCGGGGCAATGCGGTTCACAAGTCCGCGGGTTTTGGCTTCAGCGGCGTCAAACACGGTGCCCTCAACGAGCATCTCAAACAAGGTTGCTTCATCGGTTAGACGCCAGATTGGAATCATCTCTTCATAGGCCATGGTGAGGCCAATCCGGTTCAGCGGTGCGCCGAAACGACTCACATCGCTGGCAATACGCATATCGCACATGGCTGCAATCTCCAGCCCGCCGCCGACACATGGGCCATTAATTTTTGCGATGATCGGATGTGGGCAGGCAAGCATGGCCGTGCGGCCGTCATTCATAACAGCCGACAGGTCGCGCGCCTTTGCAGCGCTAGACCGATAGGTGTCAAACTCGCTGATATCGTTGCCGGGGCAGAAGCCGCGCGGGGCATCTCCCGTCACAACAATACAGCGCACGCTGTCATCCGCATTGAGCGCTTTCCAGTGTTTCGCGAAAGCAAGCCACATGTCATAGCTCATGGCATTGAGCTTGCCTGGATTGGAGAGCGTGAGTGTCACCAGGTCGCCGCTGCGGCTAAATTTTATGTCCGCCATGGGCGTCCCCCAAAGATTTTTCTGTAGTGTTGCATACAATCTGACAGTTTGAAAATACAATTGTTTGATGCAATATGGAACTAGTAGGGGGGTTTTGACATGCGCGTTTACATCTCCGCCGATATTGAAGGTGTTGCCGGTGTCGTCACGCCAATGCAGACGGTGACAGATGGCAAGGAATGGGCACGCGCCTGCCGCTGGATGACTGGCGAAGTCTGTGCCGCAATAGAAGGGGCGACAGCTGCAGGCGCCGCGGAGTTCGTTATCAGCGATTCCCATGGCAGCGGGCAAAACCTAATCCTGGATGATTTGCCCGACGCTGTAGCCGTGGTGCGCAGCTGGCCGCGCCCGCTTGGCATGATGCAAGGGGTTGAATATGGCCGCTTTGATGCCGCTTTTTTGATTGGGTATCACACCGGGGCACATCATCCGTCTGGGGTGCTAGCGCACACAATGTCTGGATTGCAAATCCATAGCGTGCGGTTGAATGGCCAGCTGTGCAGTGAGACGATGCTCAGCGCTGCCATAGGGGGGCACTTTGGCGTGCCCATCGCCTTGGCCACTGGGGATGACGCTTATGGCGCGCATGTGGCGGAGCTGTTGCCCGGCGCGCACTATGCTGAAGTGAAAACAGCGCATGGCCGGTTTTCCGCGCGCACGAAAACGCCTGCCGAGGCCTGCAATATCATACGCCAAGCAGCGCAGGATGCGCTCGAACGCCCGTTGCCCGCGCCTTTTGCGGTGGCAACCCCGGTAACACTAGAGGTGACGTTTCAAAAGCATATCCCGGCGGAATTACTTGCCTATCTACCAATCTTTGAGCGCACGGATGCTCACACGGTCAAAGCAACGGCGCCCGATATCGTTGCCGTATCGAAGATGGTCAAGTTCATCACCATGGTTTCCTATGGCAGCTGATGCATTGGCGCTCACGGCGACAGTGACACGCTGGCCTATGACGGCGCCCTTCGTGATTCATGGCTATCAGTGGCAGCACATGGACGTGGCAACGGTCACTGTTTGCCGCGGAGATAAGATTGGCTGGGGGGAGGGCGCCCCACTCTTCTATGATGAAGAAACCGCGGAAGCCTTGGTGGCGGCGCTTTTAGCCCTATCATCACAAGATGTTGCAGCATTCGAAGCAGATAGAAGCGCGTTGCAAACCCTCCCATCGGGTGCACGCAATGCGCTCGATGCCGCCATGATTGATCTCGCTGCCAAAGAGGCCGGGGTGCCCGCCCATAACGCGCTGGGCATAGACGTTTTAAAGTCGCTAATGGGACTTGCTACCGTGACCTTGGGTACCCCGCACGCCATGGCAGCGCAGGCCCGCGCATTGCACCATATCCCAATTCTAAAGCTAAAGCTTGGCGGCAAGACTGATCTCGATGCGGCGATTGCGGTGCGCGATGCCCGCCCTGATGCAACCCTCATCACAGACGTCAACTGCGGCTGGACGCTGGGGCAGTTGGAGGAGACCATCCCGACCTTGGTTGCGCTGGATTTTGCCATGATTGAACAGCCTTTGCCGCCAGAGGATGATACCGCGCTTGAGGGCCTTGAGAGCCCCATCCCGCTGTGAGCTGATGAGAGTTGCTGGACATTTGAGGATGTGGAGGCGATCAACTCGCGCTATCAAATGATCAACATCAAGCTCGATAAATGCGGCGGCCTGACAGCCGCGCTTACTCTAGCGGAAAAGGCCAGATCTGCTGGGCTAGAGATCATGGTTGGCAATATGCTCGGCTCGTCTTTGGCAATGGCGCCGGCTTTCCTTCTGGCGCAGCAGGCAAAATTTGCGGACTTAGATGGCCCGCTTTACCTAGAGCATGACTGCGAGAACGGTCTATCTTTTGCAGGTGGACAGGTCCATCCACCGTCCGCTGACCTTTGGGGCTAACGCGCTATGGAGCGAGATCTCAAGGCGCCTTATCTGTTGTTTCTGGGCGATGGTCAGGCTGGCGAGATGGCCAAAACAGCTGAAGGTATCGCCTATTGGCGCCCCGAGCTGGTGATTGGCGAATGTGCCATGCCGGGTGCGGAGATTAGCGTCGGGGCGCCAAAATTCAGTCCTGCAGAGGCAGCCCAAAAAGGCGCGCGATCGCTTGTTATCGGCGTTGCGCCCAATGGCGGGCAGATTTCGCCAAATTGGCTCCCTTTGCTTAAAGAAGCGCTCGATTGCGGTCTTGATATCATAAGCGGTCTGCATGCCCGGCTATCTGACATTGCAGCCTTAGAGGATCGTGCCGCACAAGCTGGCCGAACCCTGCATGATGTGCGCCATCCAATTGCCCCAATACCCGTTGGCACTGGGGCAAAGCGGCCTGGCAAGCGCCTTCTAACAGTCGGAAGCGACTGCGCGGTCGGGAAAATGTTCACTAGCTTTGCGCTTGAAAAAGAGATGCGCGCCCGTGGCCTGAAGGCTGCTGTCTGCACCACTGGGCAGACCGGCATCATGATTTCCGGCAAAGGCATTGCCATTGATGCGGTGGTGTCTGACTTCGTGTCTGGCGCGGTCGAGCAGCTCGCCCCTGCCACCGCAGCTGACATGTGGCAAATCATCGAAGGGCAGGGCTCGCTGTTTCATCCGTCTTTTGCCGGCGTCACGCTGGGGCTGGTCCATGGCGCGCAGCCGGATTGCATGGTTCTGTGCCATAGTGCAACGCGGGCGCATATGTTTGGCTTGCCAGACTATCGCGTCCCCAGTTTGACCGCCTGCATTGCGGCCTATGAAGCTGCGGCCCAACTTACCAATTCAGCAGCAAGAGTTGTCGCCATCAGCCTCAATACAAAAGGGCTGAGCGCGGACGAAGCAAAGGCGCGAACGCGGGTATATCAACAAGAAACCAGCCTGCCATGCGTTGACCCCATTCGTGATGGCGCCGGCGAATTGGTGGACGCTGCAATTTAGTCACACCTTGCAATAAACTGCGTTTTATTGAGAGTGCATCGCACTTTTCGTTGCCACATAAATTTTCGTATGCAATCTTCAAATGATTGTGCACAATACAAACTGCTAATTCGGGGAGCAGACCTATGATGGGGCTAAAATCAGTATTAATGGGTGGGGCAGCGATGAGCCTCATCACACAAACAGCGTTGGCGCAAACCTCGCCAGAGAGTGACTTGGTCGTCGATGAAGTGATCGAGGTGACGAGCAAGTTCCAGAACTCGCTGGTCAATAGGTTGCCGATTGAAATCGAGAAAGTTCCGTATTCAATCGATGTGCTGGATCGAGATTTTATTGATGAGCGCGGCTTTATTCGTCCGCTAGAAGCTCTGCAGACCCTTCCAAGTGTTTTCTTGTTTGGTGATGAATTTTCCAGTGGCGCTCCGTTTTTCCTCGTTCGCGGTTTCGAAGCGTCTATCCTCGTCAACAACCGTCCTGAATCGAATAGCCGAGGCATTGGACGGCGGGACAACGCCTTTGTCGAGCGTTATGAGGTCTTGAAAGGCCCTGCATCGATTAGCCTCGGCCCCGTACTGCCTGGCGGCATTATCAATACAGTAACAAAGCTACCGACCGCGGAGCGGTCCTTCGATTTTGAAGTGCGTGGTGGCAGTTTCGGCACCTTCCGCGTTGAGGCAGACGCCAATACGGGCGAATTTTTCAATGGTAAGCTGACAGCCAGGCTCACAGCTGCTTATGAAAACAATGAATTTGCTAACGGGATTGAAGACCGGCAAGTGACAGCGATCCGGCCGATTATTGCAGCGGAATTCTCTCCATCAACCCGTGCAAGACTGAGTGTGGCCTACAGAAGCTTAGGGGTAACACCGGGCCTAAACTTCCCGGTATTCCGCGATGGCACCATTCCAACCGCGTTTGACAACCGGACGTATTTTGGTCCGCCATCACGGTCGAGCACCGATGGCGACGACGTATTTGTCGATAGTGAAATTCAACATGAATTTCTGGATGACCTGAAATTGACTATCCGGGGCAGCTATCAGGATACCAGCTTCGATTATCTCAACACCCAAGGTTTTTACAGCTATTATCAGGAAAACCCTGCTCTTTCATACGACTCGCGCGGTAGTTTTGATGAGCGCGTCCTTTATGTAGACGGCCAACTTGCATGGACAAATGTTGGCGTAGACTGGGTCGATGTGGTCATCGGGGGAACCTATCAGGACACGGATTCAGACCAGACCTTCTTACTCGATTTTCAAGGGCTTCGCCCCGAGGGCTCTGGTTTTGGCTTTAGTGTTTTTGGAACACGCCAGCTGGACCTGATTAATCCCGATTTCACCAGTTTTGCCGTTCCAGTGAACTTCGCGGAGCCCAATGATGGCGTGAACGTCACCAACAATCCATTTGAGAACAGGCGTTTGTTCTCCGCGTATTCAGAAGTGAACTTGCAGCCGACTGAATGGCTAAACATCTTGGCTGGTGTACGTTTCGATGATCTGCGCACCACCGTCGAAGATTTATTTGATGGGATCGAAACCGTCAGCAATACCGATAACGTGTCCTTCCGGATCGGCTCAACGCTGACGCCCATCGAGGATATCAACATTTACGCAAGCTTCGCGGAATCCTTCATTCCTCAGGCCGGTATTGTTGAGCCTCCTGAAGGCGTAACCGGCCAAGTTGCTGTCGGTCCTGAAACAGCGCGCAGCATTGAGGTTGGCGTAAAAGTAAAGCTTTTTGATGGCCGCTTGACGGCTCGTGCTGCGGTCTATTCAACACGGCGTAAAAATGTGGCTATCGATGATCCTAACGATCAATTTAATGGATTTGTGATCACCGTTGATGCGCAGCGCAACCGCGGCTTCGAGCTGTTCCTCGGTGGGCAAGTCACCGACGCGATCGATTTCACGCTCAGCTATGGATATCTTGATGCGGAACTTTTGGAAACGCCGAACCTGGCGCAAGAAGATGTGGGAGCGACGCCCACTCCTGCTCCGCAACATACGTTTAGCGCTTATGGCTCCTACACCGTCCAAGACGGTCCAGTAGAGGGCCTGAAGATCGGTGGCGGGGTGCGGTATATCTCTGAGCGGTTTGGTACGAGCGGTTTCGGCCAAGCGCTTGGTGATATCATGTTCCCAGGCTACACCTTGGTGGACGGATACGCGTCCTATAGGATTAACGATAACTATAAGGTCCAGCTCAACGTCAATAACCTGCTCGACAACGAGTATCTTGAAGAGACGGGCAACAGCGGCCGGACCAGAGGTGGTTTCAACTTTGGTGAACCGCGTGTGATCCTAGCGACGCTGAACGCCAGCTTCTAAGCGCAAGGATTTTAATCCCTGACCTGGGCCCTTCCTCTTTGCTGAGGGAGGGCTTTTTATTTTGGGCTATTCGGCTGCGACGGCTGTTTCATTCGGGTAGAAGCTCTGGCCTTTGGCGACCATGTCGCGCAGCAGCTGGGGGGCTGCAAAGCGCTTGCCGTGGTTTGCCGCTAGGGCGTCACAGTCGGCTAGGAATTGGGGCAGGCCTACTGTTTCCACATAGCTAATGACGCCGCCGAGGAAGGGGGCAAAGCCCCAGCCGAAAATGGAGCCGACATCTGCATCATCGGCGGCTGTGACGACCCCTTCTTCCATACAGCGTAGCGTCTCAATGGCTTGGATGTGGAGAAAGCGTTTTTTCAAGTCGTCCACATCCACTGGCGCGCCATTTGAGGGGAATTTGGCATAGACTTCGGGCCAAATTCGCGTTGGCTTGTTCTTATCGTCATAGTCATAAAAGCCCTTGCCGGCCTTCTGGCCAGGGCGTTTCGCCTCTTCCACGATCCAATCAATCACCTCGAGCGCCTTGGCGGGTTCGCCTCTTTCCAGCATGGTCTCCCAACCCACTTCCTTGATGGTTTCGTGGGTGATTTTATGCCCGGTATCAATGCCGACCATATCGATGAGCTCCAGCGGGCCCATAGGCATGCCGGTCGCTTTGCCGACATTTTCGACTACGGCGGGGCTGATGCCTTCCGACAGCATACAGAAGGCTTCGCGGGTGTAGGTGCCGAAGACGCGGCTGGTGTAAAAGCCGCGGCTGTCATTCACGACAATTGGCGTCTTGGAGATGAGCTTGACATAATCCATCGCAACCGCAGCGGCTGCATCGGAGGTTTGCTCGCCGCGAATGATCTCGACCAGTGGCATCTTTTCCACGGGTGAGAAGAAGTGGATGCCGATGAAACTCTCCGGGCGATCGGCGGCGTCTGCCAGGCCTGTAATGGGCAGTGTTGAGGTGTTCGTACCAAAAATATGCGCGTCATCTGTCACCGCTTCCGTTGCCGCGGTGACCTTGGCTTTGATGCCGCGATCTTCAAAGACCGCTTCGATGGTCAGCTGCGCTCCCTCCAGGGCCTTATAGTCGGTGGTTGCGGTCACCCGGTTTGTAATTTGCGCGGCTTTTTCGGTTGTGATGCGGCCTTTTTTGACCTGGCGACCGAAATAGTCTTCCACATGTTTGCGCCCGCGCTCTGCCGCTTCCTCTGAGATATCGAGGAGGACAACGTCGCATCCGCCCTGCGCTGTGCAGCTGGCAATTCCGGCGCCCATGACGCCCGCACCGATAACGCCTACCTTTGTAAACGTGGTGGGCGGGACACCTTGTGGGCGTTTCTCCAACCGATTGGCTGCATTGCGGCCAAACCAGCCTGTGCGGATCAGATTGCGCGCTTCGCTGCCCATGAAGAGCGCTGTGAACTGCCGCCCTTCAAAGCTCAAGGCCTTGTCCATGCTCAGTTGTAGGCCGTGATAAACACAGGCCATGATGCGCTGCGGTGAAGGGTAGTTGCCCTGCGTTTGTCGGCGCAGCATGGCGCCCGCGCCCGCAAAGGTTTGTGTCCATTCTGGACTTTGCGGCTGTTCTTTGGGGAGCGTGAAGTTGGCTTCATCCCACGGTGCTTTGCTTGGCACCTTGCCTTCCAAAATGGCCGTCTTGGCCGCCGATATAACGTCTTCCGCTATCTCATGCACCACGCCGAATGTCAGCGCTTTGTCGGCCCGCATATTCTTTCCGGTGGTGAGATATTGCAGCGCCTCTGACGCGCCGATCAGGCGGGGCAGCCGCTGCGTGCCGCCAGCGCCTGGCAGAAGACCAAGCATGACCTCCGGCAGGCCGAGCTTTGCGCCTTCAGCCATAACCCGATAGCGGCAGGCGAGGGCAAGCTCAAACCCACCGCCAAGCGCATCGCCATTGATGGCCGCAACGGTTGGCTTTGGATGGGTTTCCACCTCTCGGAAAAACTGAGACAGACGCTGGTTTTCAGAAAACACCGTTGCAGCATCATAGCTGCGCATCTTCCAAAGCATATTGATGTCCGCGCCGACAATAAACTCCTTGCGCGCCGACGTCACAACAATGCCCTTCACGGCATCATTCTCAGCATGTTTGGACCAGTGTTCGCCAAACGCTTCGAGCGCCGCTTCGGAAAGGACGTTCATCGGGTGGCCCGCCATGTCCCACGTAATGGTGGCGATCCCGTCTTGATCGATGCTGCTGGTCAGGAGGCTCGTCATGGTCTTATCTCCTCAAACGCGTTCAATGACGGTGGCAATGCCCATGCCGCTGCCGATACACAGCGTTACAAGCGCGGTTTCTTTGTCACTGCGCTCTAGCTCATCAAGCGCCGTCCCTAAAATCATGGCGCCGGTCGCGCCAAGGGGGTGGCCCATAGCAATCGCGCCGCCATTCACGTTGATGTCGTCATGCCCGATGTTCAGCTGGTCCATATAGCGCAGCACGACAGCGGCGAAGGCTTCGTTGAGCTCCCACAGGTCAATATCGCTGGCCGTCATACCTGTGCGTTCAAACAGGCGCTTGGTGGCTTCGGCTGGGCCGGTCAGCATGATTGTCGGCTCTGAGCCGATGGAGGCAAAGGCCTTAATGCGGGCACGCGGCTTAAGGCCTGCTTTCTTGCCGCCGTCCGCGCTGCCGATGAGCACCGCTGCTGCCCCGTCAACGATGCCGGAGGAATTGCCGGCATGGTGGTAGTATTCAAGTTTCTCAATCTCTGGATAGCGCTGGCGCGCCACGTCATCAAAACCGGCAAATTCGCCCATCATTTGGAAGGATGGGGCCAGGCTGCCGAGCGACTGCATATCGGTCTGCGGCCGCATATATTCGTCATGGTCGAGCATGATGAGGCCATTGTCGTCGGTGACGGGCAGAATAGACTTATCAAACCGGCCTTCGTCCCAGCTTTGCTTGGCCCGCTTTTGGCTCTCGACCGCATAAGCATCCAGGTCTGTGCGGCTGTAGCCGTATTTAGTGGCCACCAGGTCCGCCGCGATGCCTTGCGGTACGAAGTAGTTGGGGATTGATAAGAGCGGGTCCGCAGCCAGCGGCATGCCACTGTCGCCAATGGTCACGCGGCTCATACATTCAACGCCGCCGCCAATCACGAAATCGGATGCGCCAGACATGACCCGGGCGGCAGCGATATTGCAGGCTTCTAAACCAGAGGAGCAGAAGCGATTGACCTGCATGCCGCCGACGCGTTCGTCATAGCCTGCTTGAATGGCAGCGGTGCGCGCAACATTGCCGCCCTGTTCGCCAATCGGCTCAACAATGCCAAACACGATGTCATCGACAAGCGCTGTATCCAGTGTGTTGCGGTCGCGCAGCCCCGCCAGCACCTGAACAGACATTTCCGTAGGCGCGACTTCCACCAGGGCGCCGTCTTTCTTGCCTTTGCCGCGCGGTGTGCGCACGGCATCAAAAATATAGGCCTCTTGCATCTTGTCTTCTCCTTCTCGCGACCGGGCTCACATGCCGCGCGAGATAATCTCTTTCATGATTTCCGATGTGCCGCCGTAAATGCGCTGCACGCGGGCGTCTGCATAGGCGCGGGCGATAGGGTATTCCCACATGTAGCCATAGCCGCCGTGGATTTGGACGGCTTCATCGACCACCTCGCAAAGGAGTTCGCTGGTCCAGTATTTTGCC
>ERZ1740067.1499-NODE-1499-length-15826-cov-18.058969_pt1 | contig 15826 bp, 18 predicted proteins | sample MGYA00581736_ERZ1740067 | MGnify/ENA primary metagenome ERZ1740067 (study PRJEB43018, sample SAMN04849236) | marine metagenome | isolation source: floating plastic debris | place: Pacific Ocean | collected 2008-08-27 | study: EMG produced TPA metagenomics... | reverse complement strand
TCGTAATTACAGATTAACCTCCGTTAGCTTTCTTACTTTTCAGACGTCCTCTCAGCATTTTTATCGCTTAATTTGCCGCTTAAATTTAGATAATGCTTAGGCTGAGATAATATTTTTTGTCACAGAAAAGTCCCCATAAAAGCGAATCAAGAAAAGTAAGTTAGAACATTATTGAGCGGAGCCAGGGTGAGCTCATCAGAGACTCTCAGGATTCGGCTTTCTCAGTACCTTGGTCAGGCAGAAAACGCTTCAGTTTCTATAAGCCGCCTTGATTTCTCAAGGTCACTTAATTCGCCTGTGCCGTTTCTTGGCGCCCATATTAACCTAGTCACCGCGATGCTAGATGTCCTAATTTGTATATCCTGTTGGGGTCTTCCTGTTTCATTGTCGGTTTCGACCAAGTAAGCCGTTGTCGCAAACCGTTCTCGCCATTGTTTTTTTTGCGTAGTCGTTGGTTGTTTTTAGGGGTATTCTGCCGTGTCTCAAGCTGTCTCAAGTCTGGTTGAAGCTGCCCGACAGGGAGACCCCATGGCAATTGGGCAACTGTTGTCCCAGCGCCTGCGATCGCGCGGCATTCAGGTGCGCATTCGTCTACAGCAGGGGTATTTGCAAATTCGCCTTGATAGCCCCCGAGCCTTGCCCCAGCAGGCGATCGTGGACTGGACTAAGCGTTGGATTGTGGCGCTTCATTGTGAAACCATTAATCGCGTTCGGATTTACGCTTGGCAGCCTAATCAATATTTTCCCGACTGGATGGCTCGCTTTGAGGTGATGCGTGGGTCTCTCAATGCGCAGGCGGCGAAAACCAATATGACGGGCGCTCCCGAAGGTAAACGCGCAAACGGCGACGGTTCGACAGTTAAAAAGGTTGAATCTAACGGAGTTGGAGCCGTTAAGACAGCTGCTGCCATCTCTTCGGAAGGCGTTGCTACGAGCGAGAAAACGAGCTTCCAAGCCGTTGACTTATCTGATCGCGATCCATCAGTGGCAATCGAGCCTGGCAGCACTTTAGACCTGGCCGCTATCCCTGAGCAGGATCGCCTGGCTTACTATGGCGCCCTCTATGCGATCGCCAATGCTGACGGCCATATTGATCCTCGCGAGGTGGCGGTAATCGAAGAGATTATCAACCTGGAAGGATTATCGGACCATGCTAAGGATAAAGTGGTGAACTACCGCGAGGATCCCCCAAACTTAGGAAACTGTTTGGCGGTGTTGGCTGAGGCCGATGAATCCCTGCGCATCGGATTAATGATGAACTTAATTGATACGTCCTGGGCTAATGAAGAGCTGGATCCCCTAGAGATGGCGGCGCTGAAGCTAGCCCAGCGATCACTCAACATCAGCGACGTGGAGCTGGAGTCCATTGAGGGGTTTGTGCGGGAGATGCGATCGCAAGATGCCCAATCCTTCGATGAATTAGATCTCAATAGCTGAACGCTTTAATAGCCCCAAGCTCCAGGCGTTGAAAATTCTGATAGCTAAGGGGCATCATTGGAATGGTTGCCAAGGAGCAACAGTCCCTTAAGATTTCCATAGCTTTTTACTTTGTCCGAGTCTGCGCCAACGCTACAGAACATAAGGAAAAAAGCAGAATAGGAGTATTCGGGAAAGAACCGGGAAAAATGGAAACAACAGCCACGTTTTACTGTGCTTTTTGCGGCGAATCAATCTTAACTTTTGTGGACCTGAGCGCCGGTATGACCCAGTCTTACGTGGAAGATTGTCAGGTGTGCTGCCGTCCAAATGTTTTGTATTTAACTGTTGATGAGGACACTTTAGATGTAGACATTCAGTCAGATGTGGAAAGTTGACGTACGCGCTAGCGAGTCAGGCTCGCTCGCTGACGTTGATTGACTTCATTCGTCCGTTTCTACACCCGTGCCTCAGAGAAAGCTATCTAACCTTTCTGTCCAGTCTTTTTCGCTTAATCACTTTTCTACCTCAGGGAGGATGCAACACACAGAACCTTAGATTGTGAGTTTGTGACAGAAATTTTCAACCTTATGGTTCAAAAGGCTGTTGATAAGATTAATATATAGGTATCAGTGCTTAGCTTCACCAACTTGATACCACTCCACATTCAGGTGAGTTTAGGTAACCCATATGACGACTTTAGTTGCTGAACCCTCTGACCAAAGCTTAACGGACGTTTGGTTGCGAGGTTTGTTAACGGTGGCTTGGGCTGATGGACACTTTGATCAGGAGGAGAGGGAAATGATAGCTTCCCTGACTCATTCCGAATTATCTGATGATGCTATTCATGACTCGCTAATTTCCCCAGACGACCTCGCCACTGGTTTTGAAGAGGATCGCCAAGAAGCAGAAAATTTCCTACGTACTGCGGTGATGGTTGCGATCGCCGACGGTGTGTATTCCGAATCAGAAGACAAATTAATACAAGAATTTAGTCAATCTCTCAACTGCACTATTCCGGCAATTGATGCCCTACGTCAAAGTTCAGTGATTACTACCCCCCACTCCGACAAGCCAGCCGCCCCCGGTTCGGCATCAGGACTGACACCGCCAGCGCCCCACCACCACCCAGTGCTTGCCCCGGTGCAAGATTGGCTTGATGGTCTCGATGTAAAAAACGAGAAAGTGGCGCATTTTCTCTGTAAAATGATTCCCGCTCAGTGCCCCTTTGAACGAGACGTGGTGTTATTTGGACACAAAGTGGTCCATATTCCTGCCATGTGTAAGATTAATCCGCTTTATGAACAGCTAGTGGGTCTACGGTTTCGTGCCTTGTCGTTCCTATCGGACACCTGTGACGAGGACGTTTCAGACTATATTTAGCCGACTTGTAAGTGGATGCTTTAGCTGACCGTTACGACCGTTTAACTAAAAATTTCCAACCGTTTTTACCGACTTCTTAAGGAGGTTTACTTCTTGGGGGTAGGTAGAGAACGTAGTTAGTGATTATCGTTAATCATCGAAAAATGGGGCAATTGGCGTTGGTTTTGCATCGTTTGTGGTGCGTTTTGACGGCTGTTTGTGCCCTATGAAATTTATTGATTACGCGGAAATTAACGTTAAGGCTGGTGATGGCGGCGACGGCATTGTTGCTTTTCAGCGGGAAAAGTTTATTCCGGCCGGTGGTCCGTCTGGTGGCAATGGCGGCTGGGGTGGCTCAGTGTATTTTGTGGCTTCAGGGCAACTGCAAACCCTGATGGATTTCCGCTATCAATCCCAGTTCAAGGCCCCCGACGGCAGCCGCGGAGGTCCCGATAACTGTACCGGCCGTAGCGGCAAAAACCTTGAGGTGGAGGTGCCCTGTGGAACTTCTGTTTACAACGCGGAAACTGGGACGTTGTTGGTGGATCTGGTGGAGCCAGGCGATCGCTATTGCGTGGCAAAAGGGGGCAAAGGGGGCTTGGGCAATGCGCATTTCTTAAGCAATAGCAACCGTGCCCCCGAATATTCCCTGCCGGGACTGCCGGGAGAGGAAACTATCTTAAAGCTTGAGCTGAAACTAATCGCTGAAGTGGGGATTATTGGCTTACCCAATGCGGGGAAATCCACGTTGATTTCATCCCTTTCCTCTGCCAAGCCTAAGGTTGCCAACTATCCTTTCACCACCTTGGTGCCTAACTTAGGTGTGGTGCGGCGTCCCTCCGGCGATGGCACGGTATTTGCTGATATTCCTGGGCTAATTGCCGGGGCCCACGAGGGGGTTGGGCTAGGGCACGAATTTTTGCGTCATATTGAGCGCACTCGAGTGTTGCTCCATGTGCTAGATGGCACCGCCAGTGATCCCATCGCTGATTATCAAATTATTCAGGACGAACTAAAGGCCTATGGACGGGGGTTGAGCGATCGCCCCCAAATTTTGGCGATTAATAAATTGGACGCGATCGATGAGGAATTTGTGGATTTAATCGTTGAAGAGTTGCAACCCAACTACGAAGAACCCATCCTAAAAATATCTGCTGTTAGTCGCTTCGGTTTGGATTCCCTACTGGAACGGGTTTGGAAATATATTGATTAACCACGTCGATTAGCTAGGGGTTGTGCTTCGTTAAACTTCAAACCCAATAGCAACCGGGGTTACAGCCTTTATCCTGTTTGATCTGAAAGGATGTGTACTCTCCACTACGTAAAGCTTCTGGCGTTTAACTGAGCACACGCCCTTTGTGAATCGGCTACTGAAGCATTGCTTCTGAGGTTTAAACGGGGAAGTTCTGGTTTAGCCAGTGATTAATATCTGCCAGGAGCTGATCGGGAATTTCCCAGGGGAATAAATGGGCCACGTCGTGATATTCTCGCCAGTCTGCATTGGGTAGGTGATCAGCAGTTTCCTTGGTGGAGGCAGCGGTAATGTGCACGTCATACTGACCAGCGCCGATCCAGCAGGGTTGGGTGATTTGCGCCAACTCCGGCATGCGATTGTAGCCCTGCCTCATTGCCGTGTTTAGGGCTTGGTGGGCGTATTTAGAGGTGCGGAGGGTGGAGGCGATCGCCGATTCCGCCACGTATCGATAAGTGGCAGGTTCTTGGCGATGCACTAGATACTTAAACAGCGATCGCCGGGCAAAGGTGTCAATATTCCACTGCCAGCCGGGCATGGCTTGATTGAGCAAGGCGGCGATCATCGTAAACAACAGCTCATGCCACTGGGTACGGGGATGGGCACCCCTCGGTCGCGCTGCCGTTGCCACCAAAATCAGCCCCGTTACCCGATTGGGAAATCGTAGCGCCAGTTCCATGGCAATAATGCCCCCCAGGGACCAGCCCAGCACAATGCACTGGTTAATATTTCGCTGGTTTAAAAGGGTGGCTAAGTCATCTAAATGGTCCGCCATAATGAAAGACGAATCCACAGTACTGCGCCCGTATCCTCGTAAATCGGGCATCAATACGCGGTATTTCTCCCCGAGCGATCGCCCGAATACCGCCATACTGTCGCTGGACCCAGGGTGCCCATGTAAACACAAAATCGGCGGACCCTCGCCCATTTCTCGAAGAAATAAATCCATAGGTTACTAACCAATTGGACGCAAAATTCAGCTCTTTAAGATAGCGGATATTCGCCGTAAACTTTCCATTGGCGATTGATATATTCCAACAGCGTAATCTTTTCAATGGGGCTAGTGGCTTCGAAAGGATGATCACAAAGCTTTGCCCAAATGGCGTCAAAAGGATTTTTATCGCCCTTAGGTTTTGCCCGACATCGCGCCAGGGTCATATGGGGACTAAAGTCTTGGTACTTACGACGTTTGTCAGGACGCTGGCTGTATTCGTAGGGAGCTTCGTACTCCTCAAAGGCTAAATCCAGCTCATTTTGCAGACCCATTAGGGCCGGCGATCGCACCACATCTACAAACAGCACATGCTTAGGAAACGCGCCTAACCCTTTGAATTGCAGCTCAAATTTGGGCACGGTGGCAATCACTTCCGGTAGCCAATGTTCAAGGCGGGAAATGTGATCTGGCGATCGCTCGAAAGGCGGCAGTAGGGTCACATGGGGCGGTGAATTCCACACCGGCTGGCAATCGTAATCTCGCCCTAGCTCTTGTTTTAATTCGTTCGTTTGGTCCTGTACTGCTTCTGTGGGAATCGCGGCCACAAAATAACGCCGCAAATCCGGCTGTTTATCCCACTGCCCACCCTCGTCCTTGGCAAGCTTTGATAAATGTTTTGATTGATTCATCCCATACTCTTACGGGAACAGGCTACGGTGATTAAACTTGCTTATGCCATTTTGTGGTTTGTCCTATGCCTTGGTTTGTGAAAATTGAATCGGGAACGGTTAGAAAATCAGAATTTGATCGCCACGTCCCGGCCCATCTCGCCTATGTCAAAGATTTGATCGCGAAAGGTCATCAGGCTCAAACCGGTTATTGGGAGCATGAGGAGGGGGGACTATTGATTTTTCAAGCTAAAGATTTGGAAGAGGCGCGGGCGATCGTGGCGGCGGACCCATTGGTTCAAAATAATTGCGTCACCTACGAACTTCACCAGTGGCATCGGGTACTTCCCAAAGAGAATAGACCTTTGACCTGAACCCCCACCCTCACCCTAAATCCTTCGCCCTAAGGAAAGGGACTTCAGAAAACTACGTTTTCTTGCTATTCTCGCTCCCCTTCTCCTCGGGGAGAAGCATGTGCTGGACGTAGTCGCAGGGGGGGTGGGGAATGAGGGCTTCCAGTAACTTTGGGTTGGTGCAAGAGGTCTAGTGCCTTAGCCTTCAACCCATGATTTTTACGTTGAGCTGTGAAGATAGACGTTTGCCCTGCACCTTTGAGGAACGCAATTGTGAAAAGGTCGAAATTGATGTTAGTGTTTAATTGACCTGGACCCGTGCAGTGGTAACGCCCGAACTTTGTCAGGACCGGAAGGTAGCAGCAATAAGGGATGCTTACGACAGGCGCGGACTTCGGGTCACTTTTTTTGTCTTTTTTTCGACTTCCCCTTATTTTCTCTGGCTCAGCGCACCGCAATAACAGTCGCTTCATGTTGCCCCTGCCGGTGCGCCTAGATCCATATTTACATTGCCCAATTCAGTTCGAAACCTACTTAGTTACGTCGCTGTTACGTCGCTCAACCTTTCAAAAGCCAAGGCTTAAACTGTAGGAAAGGGCTGTGGAGTTAAAAAATGCCTAAGTTTATTCTCTTCCTGTTGCTGGTGGGCTACTTCGTTGGTGCATGGAAATTTTGGACCGGCTTCAAGCGCACTAATTTTCAGCAAAATCGCATTGGATTAACCCTGATGTGGCCAGTGTTGTTTTTGATCAACAAGCCGTTTCGCACAAACTTTCAGCGAGCGTTGAAAGGTTAAGGTGTTTCCCCCATCGAATTGCAGAAGATATATGTGATGGGATTAGAGTCCCTGCAAAGCAGAAAAGTTAAAAGCTAGAGTCCTTGTGAATGCTGTTTTTGGGGCCTAGTTGCTGAGCGGCTTTGGTTCCCCACGGCTCTTCCACAAGCTTTTAAATAGTTCCCGCTGAGCTTTGATTTTTGAATTCTATTTAAATTTCATTTGTTAAATCTATTTTCTTTCCCCATGGCGCGCAAATCTTCTTCCACCGCTGGTAGCCCTTTTTCAAGCGTGGGCGATCGCCTGCCGGGCATGTCCAAGGAGGTGGAAGCATGGGAAGCGCAAATTAAGGCGGTAACCGGTCGTTTCAGTAAGGAATATCGCCGGGATGAATTTGACCTGCCTGAGGAGGTGCAGGCAATGCCGATTTTTCAAGATTGGGTGAGCGGCAAACTACAGCAAGAAACTGCCACTCCTTTTTGGGAACTGGCAAAGCCAAAGAAAAACCAGAAATGTTTGGACATTGGCTGCGGCATTAGCTTTTTGATTTATCCGTGGCGGGAATGGGAAGCGTTATTTTGGGGTATTGATCCCAGCCTGGTGGCCTACGAGGGGCTGAAATCCCGAGGGCCGCAGCTTAATTCCAAGCTGTTTAAAAGTATTGAGCGTGGTGCGGCCCATGAACTTCCCTACTCTTCGGATCAGTTTGATTTGGCGATCGCCACCGGCTGGACCTGCTATTACCCCTTGAACTATTGGAAAGTCGCCCTGGGGGAAATTAAACGGGTATTGAAATCTGACGGTCGCCTGGTGTTTGACGTGCTCAATCCTGATTCAGAGCGGGCGGAAAACTGGGCGATTTTAGAAACTTACTTGGGTTCTGAGGTGCTCTTGGAGTCTGTGGCCGACTGGAAGGCAGTGGTGAAAGACGCCGGTGGCAAGGTGACTAAAACCAAGGAAGGATCACTGTTTACGGGGATGGTGGTTAGCTTTTAGGCTATTGCCTGTTACGCAGTTTTTTCAAGACTGCTTTTGTAGAATTGGATTCCACAGATGTTTGTCAAAAACTTACAAGATTGCCCTGAGTTTATTGCGGGCGATCGCTCAATCCTGCGGGAATTACTACACCCCGACAAAGCGCCTCTGGACCTGCGCTACAGTTTAGCCCACGCCATTATTCCTGCTGGAGCCACTTCTGCCCCACACAGTCTCACCACCTCTGAGGTGTATTACATTTTGTCCGGCACTGCCCAAATGCACATTGATAACGAGGTGCAAAGCATTGGTCCCGGTGACGCGGTGTATATTCCTCCCAACGCCAAGCAGTACGTTGTCAATGGCGGCGCTGATCCCCTAGTTTTCCTATGTATCGTCGATCCCGCCTGGCGCGAGGAAGATGAAACGGTTTATGAGAAAGCTTCCGCCCCCTCGTCTTAAGGCTTGTGGGCAGTTTAAAAATTACAGCCTCGGGAAAGTTAAAGAAATGTAAGATATTTAGAGGCTCAATGTGGTTTGCATCGCGTTAGCCCTTCTATGATTTTCCCGTGACTGTTTAAGTTTTTGCCCAAGTTGCTAACCATGTTTTCAATTGCGTCCCGCAGCCTTCGCGTTCTTTGTGCAGTCGCCCTGGCGTTTGTAACGATTTTTAGTGCTCAGCCCCATGCGATCGCCGCCAGCTCCGCAGCCATTCGCGCCTTTGATGATGTGGCGGTGGAAGAGCGTAACTTTGCCGGCCAGTCGTTTGTGGAGTCCGAGTTTAGCGACGCTGATTTGGAAAATGCGGATTTTAGCAATGCGGACCTGCGAGGGGCGGTATTTAACGGCGTGGTGCTGAAAGGGGCAAACCTGCGCGGTGCCGACCTTAGTGACGGCATTACTTACTTGACCACTTTTGAAGGGGCAGACTTAAGCGATGCGGTGCTGTCCTCGGCAATGATGTTGCGATCGCGCTTTAAGAATGCCACGGTGAACGGCGCTGATTTTAGCGATGCCATCCTTGACCGTGTAGAAATTACTCGACTGTGCGAAACCGCAGAAGGGGTTAACCCCAAAACCGGCGTTGACACCCGTGAGTCCCTGGGCTGCTAGGGGCTGTCCTCATTTACATCTCAAAGCCAAAAGCCACAGGGGCTTCAGCCCCTACGTTTTTTATTTTGAGAGGGCGTCACTTCCCACTGTGTAAGGCTTCTGCCGCTTAATTGATGACGCGTCTGAGGACACGTCTGAGGATACGTCCTAGAAACACTGGGTTAAAGCATTAGTGTCTGAGTCCCTAGCAACTTTCTACGGCAATGATGTATCCAGGCTCCGGACCCCATCAAACGGAAAACCGCGCTATAGAATGGAGTAACCAGGAATTAAGCTGCAAATAATAACTTTGAAGCCATAATTGCTAATTTTTCCTGTTGGTTAAGCCATAATTCAAGAAAATTCCTTGTCAATATTGGCTGTAAATAATCGCTGTACTGACCCAGGTCACTGACTCAAATCACCTAACGCCTTACACTACAGCGGTACTGGAGTGGCGCTGCGGCGATCACTCATATAAAGGTAGTACTCCATAATTTGACGCAGGATTACGTCAAAACTTGGGTGCCGCTGTACTAGCTTTGGCGTAAAAGGCTATGTAAGGTGACTGGCGTCAGCTTTGGTTTTATCGATTGGGTGCATCACTGATACCTTTTTCGATTCCAAGTACCAGCGCAACCCTATAGCCCTCTATCTAACTTTTATTGTCTAACGCTGATCGGGGTAACCAGCATGAGTCGAGAGCGTGATCACGAAGAGTGCTTACACAAGCTACAGTGGGCAACTCATCAGCTTGGACTGGATGTTGGTGAAAAGAAGCTCAACAGTATTGCTGACACGATTGTTCAAACCATGAGCGGTCCCTGGCGTTACTTTCACACGCCAGAGCATATTTTTGAGGTGGGGGGAGACGAAGCTCCCCTGGAAATGCTGTCGGCGCTGTTCCATGATTTGGTTTACGTTCAGGTTGACCGCAGTGTTAATTTCAATCTGAGCTATTACATTGCTCCCTACATCCGCGAGGAAGGGGACAATTTGGTGATTCGCGATCGCCGTGCCCTGCCAGATGATCCAATGATTGATCTGGTAATGGATATTTTTGGCTTTGATCCGGGGCAGCCCCTGTCTCCTTACGGAGGCATGAATGAATTTTTGAGTGCTCTGGCTGGAGCAAAAATTCTAGAGCCGTTTTGTCCCCTATCGATCATTGCTCAGGTGGTTGCGATCATTGAGGCAACGATTCCATTCCGTTCTAAAAACGAAAAAGGGCAAAGCAATAGCGATATTTTGTTTGAGCGTCTGCTGAAGGTAAATGAAAAATACGAGATGGGGCTAGAGGCTTCAGAAATTGAGGAAACCGTTAAGCATTCAGTGCGCCTGTCTAACCGCGACGTTGGCAGCTTCGCCAATCCCAGCCCAGCTCGCTTTTTGGACAACACCTGGAGCCTGCTTCCGGAAACCAACCACAACTTAAAGTTTTCTACGTCCTACACGGTGCACCAGTATCGTATTGCCCTGCAGAAGATGGAGGGCTTTATGACGATGCTGGATCCAGAGAAGATTTTTCACCGTTTCAAGGACGAGCCTGCACCAGGGGTGTACGAGCAAATGGTGAGCCAAGCCTGCTCCAATATGGAAGTGGGGCGGCTGTATCTGGGGAGCAAATTATTTACGATCGCCTTTTTAGAAGCCCTATCCATGCGCTTTGGCAGAGATATTCCCCTGTCGATGCTGATGGGAGAAATGCCCACGGAAGGCTTCGCGGTGTCCGTGCTGGCGGACTTTTTGCCTGACCCCAAAAACCCCCATAAGCCACGCAATATTGTGGAAAAGGAAGTGTTGACGCTAGTGGAAGTGGGTCGTCTTCAGGAGTTTGAATACGATATTAAAAACTCGCCGCTAACGACTTATATGTTGAAGGCGATTGGTTTTGACGAGATTTTGCGGCTGCGGGATCTGGGCAAAGATCTTTTTACGGGAGAGATTACGGGAGAGGATTTTCTCGCTGAATGCGACCCTAAGGTGGTGGATATGGTGACAACGGGTTTGGGTAAGCTTTTCGATAGCCGTAAGCAGGCGGTTCACGGTATTGCCCCGGCCCATCAGAAGAAAACGGCTTAACGTTTCCGCCCCTTTTGGACTGTCATTGTTTTTTGTTCCCCATTAGGCTGGCGATAGGGCAGCCAAAGGAGTTTGTATGGCTGATCGAAATCGCCGCGATCGCACCCTGTGGTTAGTGAAAGGGGTTGGCGGTTTGCTGTGTGTGGGCTTTGGGCTCAGCCTATTTGGCGAGGCACTGATTCAAAAAATTGAAGGCGGCCCCTGGTTTTGGCTTGGGACCGCCTGCTTGGTGATATTCAATTTTGGACTGTGCCTGATGTTTGACAGTCACAATCATCAAATGCGATTAAACAACGTTGATAAGTCTTGATCAGCCCAAGACATAGCTGTTTAGCTTGATGCCCTCAATTGTTGACGTAGCCCCTGTCAACCAGTCGAACATCATGAAAAAAGATGGGGTTACCGCAATGCCGTTTTACCTCAGCTTCCGACCTGGAAGACCCAGGTGGACGCCATTGGTCCGGTTTAAGTTTCCGAGTATTATCTAACCCAAGATTCACCCCCGAAGGAACTGACCTTGACTTAGCCCGGTTTACTGCCGCCGAATCTTTATTTAGGCATCCTTGTCGAAAAAAGCATAGATCGTAAAACAGTATTGGCAGTCACCAACATTGCAGCGAAACCCTGGAAGTAATCATAGCTCAGGATTTTGAAATCTGGCTGACGTTATTAGGGACCGTCGTTATTTAAATTTCAAAGCCTGTAACGATAAGGGTTTCAACCCCTAATGGTTTTTATTTTGAAAGGGCGCGTACTTCCCACTGGGTCAGGCTTCCGGCAATTAATGGATGACACGCCCTAAACTTTAATCCGTGTCTCAATTAATGCGATACCACCGCTGGGTACTGAGGAAAAAGCCTTGGTCGCGACGGTTTTTACAGGTTAATCCGGTTCGCTGTACGACACATCGGATCCCGCCCCTGGACCAGGAGCGACCGTAAGCCAAGGTGTTGGAGGCACTACGCGGCAGTTTAATAGTGTCCCCTGCACAAAGCACTTCTACTGTTCCAGAGTTGGATAGGGTTAGCCCTCCCCCCCAGTCCAAGTTGCAGTCGCTGGGACGACGCCCCAGGGGACGGAGATTTTGCCCGGTGGTTAGTTCACATCGCAGTCCTGAATCGTTGAAATATTCACATTGGATTTTGCCGCTGGGGGTGGTGAAGTGGTTGGGGTAGCTTTGTTTGGGGACGGCATGGCTGGCGGTGGCGCTGAGTACAAGTCCTGTGGCGATCGCCCCGGCTCCGAGTCCTTTAACCGCTTTATTCCAAAGTTTCGACATAGTTTTATGACCTGTGTGAAGTTTAAGTGCCAGAGGCTTGGTGCAGTGAGGAATACACCCCCTTTCTAATAAAAAATCAAGGGCTGAAACCTTCGCTGCTAGTAGCCTTGGGATTTAACTGATGATCGCTCTTAGTATCGAGTGTGATGGTTTCCCGTGGGCAATGAACGGGGCCAATTGCTGGGGCGGCTCGACGGTAGTTCATTACGATGGGGTAAATCAGCTCAATCCTGGACCCATTCAAACTTGGCGTAGCTATGGGCAATTTTTCTACAGGGCAACGGTTCAAGCAAGGTAGTTTGTCCACACGACAGCAGGGATCTGCGTCGATGATCGCCCCAGTAATTGCCGGGGTGCTGGTGCTGCTGTGCATGTTTTTGACTTCCGATACTGCGATCGCCGCCTCTGAGCCGGTGATTGTTCCCGGTGCAGCCTCTGCTCCCGTCACTTCGGCGATCGCTGCTTCGTCTGCCACCCAGTCGCCAAAAATTGAGCAACCTCAAGCTGAGCCTTTCGACACGATGGAGAATGCAGCGCCGGTGTTTTTGCCATTGTCCCCCAGTGAGCGACTGGAGCTGGAAGAGCTGCGGGTGGAAGCGCGACTGCGGGGATTAATTGACCGGCAGTTGATTGGTAGCTCCACGGTGCGCGATCGCATTGAAGTTGAAGTGGACCGGGCCTTTGAGCGGACGACGACACTATTAAATACGCTGTTGGCGCTATTGGTGGCGCTGCCGGTGTTGGTAGCTGTTGCGGCGTGGCTGTTGCGGCGCAGTATTACGGCTCAGCTAGTGGCGGAGGCGCGATCGCAACTGGAGAGCGAGGTGTTAAACGAGCTGCGTCAGGAGCAAAAGTCGGTAGTGAGCACCATTGAAGCGCTACAGGCGGAGGCCACCACAAAGCTGAGAGCGCTGACGGAGGATGCGGAGACGCTGTTGGGGGAATTGAAGCAGCAAACGGATTTAGCGCAGTCGGAAATTGATACCTTGAAAGGAGATTTGGCGCTACGTATGGAAGCGATGGTGGCTGATGCGGCGCGGCTGAAGGAGCGGACAATGGAAGAACTAACCCAGGCGCTGCCTCCGTCAATGCAAATGTCGGTGCCGCCGGAACGCCGCTCGAAATTGGAAGAGCTGACATCGTTTTTGGATCGACTGCGATCGGCGATTCCCCAGCTTGAATTTTCGGTGAACGACTACATTCGCCAGGGCAATGGTTTATTTTTTGAAAGCCGCTATCAGGAGGCGCTAGAGCTGTACGATCAGGCGCTGGAGCTGGATCCTAATGCCTTTGATGGGTGGCTCAGCCGGGCTGCCACACTGGCAATGTTGCGGAAGGACAAGGCGGCCAGTGCAGCTTACGAGCGATCGCTGCAAATTAACCCGGCGTCCTTTGATGCGTGGTTTGGTTTAGGAGGCGTACTGCAGCGGTTGGAAACGTTTGATCAGGCGATCGCCAGTTACCAAAAGGCGGCGGAGTTGGAGCCCGCCGATCCGCGACCGTGGGCAAAACAGGGGGCGCTTTACCTGTTGCTTCAGAATTACGAGCAGGCGTTAATAACCTATGAACAGGCGCTGGAGCTGCGTCCTGACCAGACAGACTGGCTGTTGCAACGGGCGATCGCTCATACCGCGCTGGATAGTCCTGATCAGGCGCTAGAGATTTTGCAGCGGGTGCTGGATTTGGACAACACCCTGCCGGAAGCGTATTTTCAACGGGCGATCGCCCTGTCGCAAAAACAGGATTCAACGGCGGCGCGATCTGCGCTAACCAAGGCGATGCAGCTTAAGCCGGAATATAAAGAGCGGGCAGAACAGCAGCCTGAACTATGCCAGCTATTGCAATAGTCAGCTAAGGATTCGGGGGAATGGTCCGCCACCGCTGCGTATTGAGGAAAAATCCTTCGTTGTCGGAATTTACACAGGTCAAGCCAGAACGGCGCACTCGGCAGAAAAAGGGACCGTGGGACCAGGGGCGATTAAAGGCTAATTTAGCAGAGCGCCAGGCGGGGCGAAGGATGGTGTCCTTTGCACACAGCACCTTCGTATTAGTGGACGCCCCCAGGGTTAAGCCATTGCCCCAATGGGAGGTGCAATCGCCGGGGCGGCTGGGCAGGGGACGGATGGAACGGCGGGCGGTGTCCAGCTCACAGCGCAGTTGATTATCCGTAGCGAGGCACTGAATTTTGCCGTCGGGGGTGGTGAAGTGGGGCGCGGTGAGGCGAACGGTGGTTGAACCACTGGCGCTTAGATTTAAGTGACGAAACCCAGCCTGGGCAGAGGACACCGGAGGATTTGCGATGGCAGCGCTAGCGGTTATGGCTAGGGCGATCGCCCCCAGTGGTAAACCGTTGCCTGCCATATTTCTAACAACCTTTAATGGCTTAAATAATGGCTTAAACATCTTCTTAAATCACTTCCACAGCCAGGGTTAATGGGTCTAAGTCAACTAACGAACATTTTCAGGATAGACACTTTCCAAGGGGCTTAACAACGGGTAAAAACTGCTCACAATCTGACTTGTCGCTACACTAAAGGCTATTCCACCGCCGCCCTTCAGGAGAGTTTTATGAGCACCGTTAGCCTGCTTCGCGCCCATGACTATGAGCTGGATACCCTGCGCACCAAGCTGGAAGAATTATTGGCACCGTTGGGCGGCATGGCGGCATTTGTAAAACCGGGGAACCGCGTCCTCTTGAAACCCAATCTGCTAACGGGAGCCCGCCCCACCAAGGAATGCACCACCCGACCGGAGATTATTCGCGTGGTGGCGGAGGCGGTGATCGCCGCGGGGGGCGAGCCGTTTGTGGGGGATAGTCCGGCGTTTGGGAGCGCTAAGGGGGTGGCAAAGGCGAATGGGCTAGCGGCGATCGCCGAAGAACTCAATCTGCCCATCGTGGAATTTAAAGGCAAGCGCTATGAGGCGATCGGGGAATCTTTTAACCACCTGCGTCTATCGAAAGAAGCCATGAATGCTGACGTGGTGATTAACCTGCCCAAGGTGAAATCCCACTGTCAAATCACCCTCACCATGGGCGTGAAAAATCTGTTTGGCTGTGTGCCCGGCAAAATGAAAGCCTGGTGGCATTTGGAGGCGGGCAAGGACCAGGAGCGCTTCGGCAATATGTTGGTGGAAACCGCTCGGGCGATCGCCCCCAACCTCACCATTATTGACGGCATTATTGGGCACGAAGGCATGGGACCCAGCGCCGGAGAGCCCCGTGATTTAGGAATCCTAGGCGCAGCCAGTGACGTATTCGCCCTCGACCTCAGCATCGCCACCCTGCTCGGCGTCGATACCCGCTCCATCCCCACCATCCCCGCCGCTGAAAAACTAGGGCTTTCCCCCCTAACCCTAGACGCCGTTGAGTTTCCCCTGCTAACGCCTCAAGATTTAGCAGTCACCAACTGGCAGCTACCGGAGCGAATGATGCCCATCGACTTCGGCGCGCCTCGAGTATTGCGATCCACCTTTAAGCAGCTCTACATCAAGTTCATCAAAGAGCCCCTCGACGCTTACACCAACGCGGGCTAGCCGACACGCTACCCATAAGCCGCGCAATATTTAACCCCTCACCATTGGTCTATCCATTAGGCACAAGTCGGCGTAATCCTTACTTGGCATAGCTTTTCGCCATC
>ERZ1740067.1498-NODE-1498-length-15831-cov-8.424569_pt1 | contig 15831 bp, 17 predicted proteins | sample MGYA00581736_ERZ1740067 | MGnify/ENA primary metagenome ERZ1740067 (study PRJEB43018, sample SAMN04849236) | marine metagenome | isolation source: floating plastic debris | place: Pacific Ocean | collected 2008-08-27 | study: EMG produced TPA metagenomics... | reverse complement strand
TTTTGCTAATTCGAGTCATTCATTCGCTCTCGCAGCGAAGGTCGGCTTTCCGCCCAGCCTGACGTAAGGACCAACCCTAGGATGCTCAAAGATCGTGTCTGCTTTGGGCTGACACTAGACATAGAGCTCGCGCGGCAAAGCCGTTTTAAACCACAACCTCCAACCGTTCCTGCTCCCCTACCCCGAACACGCGCTTGTAGCGGTCGATCTCATCCTCTGGCCCCATCGCCTTGTTCGGGTTGTCGGACAGCTTGACTGTGGGGCGGCCATTGGCCGAGACAGCTTTGCAGACCAGGGAAAACGGGGCGAGGCTGTCGCCCTGGGTCAGGCCCTTGAAGTCATTGGTGAGCATCGTGCCCCAGCCAAAGCTCACGCGGACGCGGCCCTGAAATTGGGCGTTGAGCTCGGTGATCTTGTCGGCGTCGAGGCCGTCACTGAAAATTACCAACTTGGTCTTGGGATCCTCGCCGCGGGATGTCCACCAGTTGATCGCCTCTTCGGCACCCGTGGCGGGGTCGCCGCTGTCGATGCGGATCCCGGTCCAGCCGGCGAGCCAGTCGGGGGCACGTTCGAGGAAACCTGTCGTGCCGTAAGTGTCGGGCAGGATGATGCGCAGGTTGCCGTCATGCTCTTCGTGCCAGTCCTGCAGCACGTCATAGGGGGCCTGGGCGAGGGCGGCGTCGCTTTCGGCCAAGGCGGAGTAGACCATGGGCAGTTCGTGGGCGTTGGTGCCGATGGCCTCAACATCGCGGTTCTTGGCGATGAGGCAGTTGGAGGTGCCGATAAAGCTGCTCCCCAACCCTTCGCCCATGGCCTGCACGCACCAGTCCTGCCAGAGGAAGGAGTGGCGGCGGCGGGTGCCGAAATCGGCGATCCGCAGGCCGTCGAGGGGGCGGAGCCTTTCGATCTTTTCCCAGAGTTTGGTCATGGCGCGGGCGTAGAGCACCTGCAGCTCGAACCGGCCCATGGTGGCAAGGACAGCGCGGGAGCGCAGTTCCATCAGCACCGACAGGGCGGGGATTTCCCAGAGCATGACCTCGGGCCAGGCGCCTTCGAAGGTGAGTTCGTATTGGTCGCCGACGCGTTCGAGGTGGTAGGGGGGCAGGCGCAGATTTTCGAACCAGTCCATGAAGGCGGGGGTGAACATCTGGCGCTTGCCGTAGAAAGTGTTGCCGCGCATCCAAGTGCTTTCGCCCCGGGTGAGCGAGAGGGAGCGGATGTGGTCGAGTTGCTCGCGCAACTCGCCTTCGTCCACCAGATTGGCAAGCGGGATATGCGTGGAGCGGTTGATGAGCGAGAAGGTGACCTGCGTGTCGGGCTTGTTGCGGAACACGGACTGGCACATGAGCAGTTTGTAGAAGTCGGTGTCGATGAGGGACCGGACGATCGGGTCGATCTTCCATTTGTGGTTCCAGACGCGGGTGGCGATGTCGACCATGGGCTGTCCTTTGGGCGTTTGGTTGGTTGTGCCTCAGGTGTGGCGCTGCCTGCAAGGGGGCGGAAAGCGACGCGCTTTCCGGTGGTTTTCCGACGCGGAAAACGGCGCTGCCCCAAACGCCGCGTGGGCGTTTTGCCGTAATCCGTGTGGGATTACGTCAGCGCGACGCCGGCCTCTTGCATGGCGCGGGTGGCTGCTGCGAGCGAACCATCGAGGTCGATGGCGCGGCAAAGGTTCGTGTCGACGGTTGTGGTATAGCCCAGTTTGGCGGCGTCGAGGGCGGAGAAGTGCACGCAGAAGTCCGTGGCGAGACCCACAAGGGTGAGAGCATCTACGCCGCGGGTGCGGAGGTAGCCGTCAAGGCCTGTGGGTGTGGTCCGGTCGTTTTCAAAGAAGGCGGAGTAGCTGTCGATTTGGGGGCGGAAGCCCTTGCGGACGATCATGTCGGCACAGTCCGTGGCGAGGTCGGGATGGAAGGCGGCGCCTGTCGCGCCTTGCACGCAGTGGTCGGGCCAAAGCACCTGTGGGCCGTAGGGCATGTCGGTCATATCGTAGGGTGCCTTGCCCGGGTGCGCGCTGGCGAAGGATGCGTGGTCAGCGGGGTGCCAGTCTTGGGTCAGAATGACAGTTTCGGCTTGGGTCATCAGGGCGTTTATGCCCGCGACGATGGCGTCACCATCCGGCACGGCAAGCGCGCCACCCGGACAGAAGTCGTTTTGCACGTCGATGACGATCAGGGCATGGGACATGGGCAGGCCTCCTTCCTGTCTTCTTAGCCCGCGCAGGTAGCAAGGTGAACCCCGGCCTACAGGTTGGGCCTACGGGTTGAATGGACGCGCGGACAGGCGTATCTGGCGCGCATGCATACGATCGCGGCGCTGTATCACTTTACCCAGTTTGCGGATCCTGCGGCGCTTAAGGGGCCGTTGGCGGCCCTGTGCTGTGCCCAAGGGGTCAAGGGCACGCTGCTGCTGGCGCCCGAAGGCATCAACGGGACAATTGCGGGCCCACGGGCTGGGATCGACGCGACGCTCGCGCATATCCGCGCCCTGCCGGGCTGTGCAGATCTGGAGTGGAAGCAGAGCGTAAGCGACACGGCCCCGTTCGGCAAGCTGAAGGTGCGGCTCAAGCGCGAGATCGTGACGATGGGCCAACCGGATGTGGATCCGGCGGCACGCACGGGCCATTACGTGGCGCCCAAGGACTGGAACGATTTAATCACGCGCGACGATGTTGCAGTGATCGATACGCGCAATGATTACGAAGTGGCCATTGGCACGTTCGACGGCGCAGTTGACCCGGAAACAGCAAGTTTTGGCGCGTTCCCGGCCTGGTGGGAGGAAAACAAACACCGGTTCGCGGGCAAGAAGATCGCGATGTTCTGCACCGGCGGTATCCGGTGCGAGAAGTCGACGAATTATCTTCTGGGCCAGGGTGTCGAGGATGTGTTCCACCTCAAGGGCGGCATTCTGAAATACCTCGAAGAGGTGCCCGCCGAACGCAGCACCTGGCGTGGCGAATGCTTTGTCTTTGACGGGCGGGTGAGCGTCGGCCACGGGCTTGCTGTGGGGCCGCATGTGTTGTGCCATGCCTGCCGCCGACCGATCCTGCCCGAGGATCGTTCACGCCCGGAATATGAAGACGGCGTGAGTTGTCATCATTGTGTGAGCGTCACAACCGACGCGGACAAGGCACGCTTTCGCGAACGGCAAAGACAGATCGAGATCGCCCGCGCACGCGGTCAGGATCACCTCGCCGGGCCGATGGTGCTGGAAAAGGACTGACAGACGGTCAGAAGCGTTCTGCGTCGTAACTTCCGGTTTGTGGCAAAAGGCCCGCGCAACACTGGTGCAACCTGCGCCCGTCCGGGTCTGACATTGCGTCCGAACCCGCAATCGCGGCGCTAATGATGCGGCTCTGCGACGGCCCTTTTGCACATATCCAACAATACAGTGGCCTTATCTTCGACATCGAAGATCTTGCTGGTGTTCATGAGGTGAACGTAAATTTCGTTCATGCCCGCCCGATCCTTATCCATGATTGTGTGCACTACACCGTCAGCTCATGGATCTGGATCTTGTGGCGGCCCTGTCTGCGGAGATGGCCCACATGGCCCGTCAGACGCAAGTTTGGGCCCACTAAAGTCGCGACAATTGCAGATGTTAAGGCTGTGGAAAGAGCTGCTGGCGTAACCCTGCGTTGGGTGAAGAAAGGTCCGGGTTATGAGCGCTGCAGGAAATGCGCGACCAATCATTATCAAGCGCAAGAAGGTTGTGGGCGGCGATGGCCACCATGGTGGCGCATGGAAAGTGGCCTATGCGGACTTTGTGACCGCGATGATGGCCTTTTTCATGTTGATGTGGTTGCTGAACGCGACAACGGAAAAGCAGCGCAAGGGCATTGCGGATTACTTTTCGCCGACCATTCCGATCAACCGGATTTCCGGTGGCGGAGATGGCAATTTTGGCGGTGACAGCGTGTTTTCCGAAATGACTCTGCCGCAAAACGGGACCGGCGCAACAGCGGCCCGGCCCACGGAATCTCGTCAGGCGCGCGGTGAGACGGGACGCAGTGCCCAGGGTGACCTGACCGACGCCGAAAACACCACCTTCTCCTCCCTTGAGGCACAGCTGCAGGGGCATGGCGGTGAGTCAAAGGTGATGGAGAACGAATATCAGCATATCGTCACGCGGATCACCGATGAAGGGCTGGTGATCGAGGTGTTTGCCCTGCAGGATGCGCCGCTATTTGACCCTGTCACGGACCGGCCAACAGCCCTGTTGCGGTCGCTGGCAACGCTGATCGTTAACACCGCGCAAACCGTGACCAACAGCGTCGCCATTGGCGGACATGTAGAGGCGCAACCGATTGTTCTGGCGGACAGCACGATCTGGTCCCGCTCGCTGGATCACGCCACGGCAATGCGGCAGTTGATGGAAAGCGCCGGTCTCGATCCCGAGCGCATGGAACGGGTCACTGGCCACGCTGATCGCGAGCCGTCGGTGCGTAATCCAATGGCGATCCGGAACAACCGATTGGAGATCGTTCTGCTGCGAGAATAGTCGGCATTTTATCTGTTAGGCCAGTCTTAAGGACGGCGCGCCTATCTGTTGGATCAAAGCAGGTCGATACAGCAGAAAGGCGTATCCATGACAATTTCTTCGTCGCTCAACGCAGGTGTGGCAGGTCTTCAATCGAACGCGACCCGGCTCGCGTCCATTTCAGACAACATCGCGAACTCATCGACCTACGGATACAAACGGGTCAGTACCGATTTCCACTCGATGGTAATCTCATCGCAGGGCGGGACTTATTCTGCGGGTGGTGTCCGGGCAACGACGTCCCGCCTGATCGACCAAAGCGGGTCCCTCGTGTCGACGTCCAACGCAACCGACTTGGCGGTGCGCGGCCGCGGCATGCTGCCCGTGGCGCGCGCGACCGAGATTGAGGTCGACAATGGCGATACGCTGATGCACCTAACGACAACCGGATCGTTTCGCACCGATGCCGAGGGCTATCTGGTGACGGACACCGGTCTGACCCTCTTGGGCTGGCCCGCTCGACCCGACGGTACGATCCCGAACTTTCCGCGCGACACAGCCGACGGGCTGGAGCCGGTCCAGATCAACGTCAACCAGTTCTCTGGTGAGCCGACAACGCAAATGGCCCTGGGTGTAAACCTGCCTGCGACGGATACGGATGCGGGCGCATCCGGTGAATCACAAACGCTTGCCATCGAGTATTTCGACAATCTCGGCACGTCAGAAAGTATCAACATCACCTTCTCGCCAACGGTCCCGACCGCCGGGTCTTCCAACGCGTGGACCATGACGATGACCGACTCTGCCGCTGGCGGTGCCATGATCGGTCAATATGACCTGACCTTCAACGACAGCCGAACAGCAGGCGGGACGTTGGCAACTGTCGCGCTGACGACTGATGCAGGTGGTGTGCCCACATCGAGCGGTGGGACCTATGATACGGCGACGGGTCGTATCGTCGTCAACGTCGATGGTGGCCCCATCGAGATTGATATCGGGCAACTGGGCGATAGCGATGGTCTGACTCAACTGTCGGATAGTTTCGCGCCTGTTTCGATCTCGAAAGACGGCTCCCCCGTCGGCAACATGACGAATGTCGAGGTAGACGCCAATGGCTTTGTCACCGCATTCTTTGACACTGGCATCAACCGGACGATCTACCAGATCCCACTCGTCGATTTGCCCAATCCCAACGGTATGGTGGCGCTGGACCAGCAGATCTATTTGCCCTCACCCGAAAGCGGCAGCTTCTTCCTGTGGGATGCAAGCGACGGCCCAACCGGTGACATCGTTTCGTACGCGCGTGAGGAATCTGCAGTGGATGTGGCGGGTGAACTGACGGCGATGATCCAAACCCAACGGGCTTATTCCTCGAACGCGAAGGTCATCCAGACGGTGGATGAGATGCTGCAGGAAACGACCAACATCAAACGCTGATCACCCCTAAACGGAGCTTGTCGCTATGAGCCTGAACAGCGCCCTGAACGCAGCGATGAGCGGATTGCGCACCGCAAGCCGTTCATCCGAGCTGATATCGTCCAACATCTCCAACGCGGCGACGCCGGGATACGCGCGCCGCACACTCGAGACATCGTCGACATCGGGCGCCTTTGTCAGCGGCGTACGCATAGAAGGGGTGGTGCGGCATGGCGATCCTCAGGTTTTGGCCGACCGACGGTTGGCCAGTGCCGAATTTGGCTACCGGTCGGATACGACGCGATTTCTGACGTCGATCGAGGATGCGATTGGGACGCCTGACCAGGCTGGTTCGCTGTCCGGGCAATTGTCGGAATTCGAAAACAGCCTGATCGAGGCCAGCTCGCGTCCCGATGCGACGGAACGGCTGGAAAGCAGCGCGCTGGCAGCACGCGATCTGGCCAACGCCATCAGCCGGGCCTCCGATACCGTGCAGGACGCGCGGAGCGAGGCCGACAGAAGCATTGCTGTGCAGGTGGACCGGTTGAACGACGCGCTGGCCTCGGTGAAAGAGGTCAACACCAAGATCACCAGTGCGGTTTCTCAACGCCAGGACACCGCCGCGCTGCAGGATCAACGGCAGCTGCTGATCGATGAGATCAGTGAGATGGTCCCAGTGCGGGTTGTTCCGCGTGATCACGGCGCTGTGGCGCTTTTTTCCACCGGAGGTGCAATCCTGCTGGATGGGTCCGCCGCAGAGATCGGCTTTGAGCCTGCCAACACCGTCACGCCCTATATGTCAGTTGAGGACGGAACGCTGTCGGGGATCACGATCAACGGTTTTGCAGTCTCGACCTCGTCCGAGACAGGCCGCCTGCGCGGCGGTACGATCGGAGCTCAATTCGAAATCCGCGATGAGCTGGCCCCCGATGCGCAAAGGCAGTTGGACGCTGTTGCGCGCGACCTGATTGAACGCTTCGAAGATCCGACCGTTGATCCGACGCTAACAGCAGGCCAACCCGGGCTCTTCACCGATCAGGGTGCAGCTTTTGATCCGCTCACCGAAGAGGGTTTGGCCAGCCGCATCGCGTTGAATGCGGCCGTCGACCCGGCGCAAGGGGGTGAGCCGTGGCGCATCCGCGACGGGCTGGGCGCAACGGCACCGGGCGACGTAGGCGACGCGCGGATCATAAACGCGCTATCGGACGCGCTTTCAAATGCGCGCACACCTGGTTCAGGCACCTTTGGAACCGGCACCTTCTCGGCGCTTGATCTCACCTCCACATTGTCTTCGCAACTGGGCATCCACCGGCTCCGTTCCGATCAGCAGCTCAGCTTTGCCACCGCGCAGCTTAATGAGCTGACACAGCTTGAATTGGCCGACGGCGTCGACACCGACGTGGAATTGCAACAGCTGATGTTGGTGGAACAGGCCTATGCGGCAAATGCGCGGGTGATCCAGACCGTTGACCAAATGCTAGACACCTTATTGGGGATTTAACCATGATGAATGCGACATCCTTTGGCGATCTGGCGCAGTCCTTTCTGCTTCAACGCCGTGGCTCGGACCTCAAAGCCGAGATGAACCGCCTCAACGAAGAGCTGGTGTCGGGCCAAGTGTCCGATGTCAAATCCGTCTTGGCCGGAAATACGAGCTATCTGGCTGGTATCGAAAACGATTTGCGCACATTGGCAGGATACCAGACTGCAACAGACGAGGCTGCATTTTTTACCGACGCGATGCAAACATCTCTCGACCGTGTGCAATCCAGCAGCAGCGGCTACAGTCAGGACTTGATCACTTCGGCCAGGAACGGAACGGAGCCGATCCTCGACCAGTTGTCTCGCGACGCGAGGAACGAACTGGAAACCATCGTCAGCGCACTGAACACAAATGTGGGCGGCCGCGCTTTGTTCGGCGGCACAGCCACAGGCCAGACTCCGGTTGCTGATGTCGACACAATCCTCGGCGCATTACGGACCGCCGTTGCTGGCAGCACGACTGTCGACGACATGCGAACGGCCATCGATACGTGGTTCGACAGCCCGACCGGTTTTGCCGATACCGGCTACACCGGTTCGGCCACCGCACTCAGCCCCATGCGCATTGGCGAAGGTGAAACGGTAAGCGTTACGATCACGGCGGAAACGGGGGCTTTGCGCGATGTCATCAAAGGTGTCGCTACCGCCGCTTTGGCCGAAGACTCCACGCTGGCGCTCACAGTCGAGCAAAAGCGCGATCTCCTCGACCGAGCCGGCACCGATCTGCTCAGCGATCAGGACGGCTTGACGGCCATCCGCGCCGATGTTGGCGCAGCCCAGGAGCGGATCGACATTGTGGCCACGCGCAACAGCGCGCAAAGCACATCACTTGAATATGCCAGGGGCGCGTTGCTCAGCGTTGATCCCTATGAAACCGCCACCAAGTTGGAGGAAGTCCAATTCCAGTTGCAAAGCCTTTACACCATCACCGCTCGCATGTCCGATCTGTCGCTCGTGAACTTTATCCGATGAGGGTGGTCGCTCTGGCATTTTTGGTGTTGCTTATGGCCTTGCCCGCACTTTCGGGGCCTGTTCGGATCAAGGATCTGGTTGAATTCGACGGCGTGCGCGGCAATGACCTTGTTGGATACGGCCTTGTCGTTGGACTGGATGGTACGGGCGACGGATTGCGCAACGCGCCGTTTACCGAAGAGATCATGTCCAACATCCTCGAACGGCTCGGGGTGAACGTGACCGGAGAACAATTCCGGCCCAAGAACGTCGCTGCTGTTTTTGTAACGGCCAGCCTGCCACCCTTTGCGCGCACCGGATCGCAGATTGACATCACCGTGTCAGCGATCGGTGATGCACAAAGCTTGCTGGGCGGGACATTGATTATGACGCCGCTCAATGCAGCCGATGGTGAGATCTATGCCGTGGCCCAAGGTACGGTCATCGCCGGTGGCGCTGTGGCCGAAGGGGACGGCGCTCGTGTGACCCAAGGGGTTCCCACGGCCGGAGTGATCCCGGCAGGTGCGCGGGTCGAGCGAGAGGTCGATTTCGATCTGAGCAGTCTCAATGACATGCGCCTGGCCTTGCGTGATGCCGATTTCACAACCGCTGCGCGGATCGAAACGGCCATCAACTCCGAATTCGGGCGCCAGGTTGCGGTGATGTTAGATTCGGGAACGGTTGGCCTCGACATCGCGCGAACAGGGTCCCGCTCTGTGGCGCATGCTTTGGGGCGGATTGAAAACATCGCTGTTGAGCCTGAACGCAAGGCGCGCGTTGTGGTCGACCAGCGGTCCGGGACCATTGTTATGGGAGACGATGTTCGGATCTCGCGCGTTGCAGTCTCGCAAGGGAATCTAACTCTGCGCGTGCAGGAACAGCCGATAACAGTCCAGCCAAATCCGTTCGCGGATGGCAGCACCGTTGTTGTGCCCCGTACAACCGTCGACATCGAGGAAGACGAAGGCACGGGTCTTGCCGAGGTACCGGATGGAGCGTCCCTGTCTCAGGTGATTGCCGGATTGAATGCCTTGGGAGTTGCGCCGCGGGACATGATCGACATCCTCAAGAGCATCAAGGCAGCCGGAGCGTTGCATGCAGAATTCATTGTGCGATAGGTTTGAGCGCTGGATGAGTCAGTTGTTAACCACGCCGCACAGGACCACTGCGCAACTCTGAAATCCGAAATCGCGGACGATGTTCGTGGCCGTGGCCTTAACCCCTGTCACCGCAGGTCTTATGTCAGGGAGTATTGGCGCTTCGATACGCGTTGGTCACCTGGTCGACGCAACGATAGATGGTACGCCCTAGAAGTAGCTGCGGACCAAGCTGCCGGCAATCAAGCTCCATCCGTCGGCAACGACGAAGAATGCAAGCTTGAAAGGAAGAGAGACAATTGCTGGAGGCACCATCATCATCCCCATGCTCATCAGCACCGCAGCGGCGACCAGATCAATGACTAAAAACGGCAGAAAGATAAGAAACCCGATCTGAAACGCGCGCGCGATCTCCGACAGCATGAAGCTGGGCACCAGAACAGAAAGTGGTGCATCTGGCGACAGCTCGGTCCCTTGTGTATCCGGCCTTAGGTCCGCCATTGCGGCAAATGTGTCAGCATCCAAGCGGCCTGCCATAAACACACGAAACGGATCGAGGGTGCGATTGAAGGCCTGCTCTGCAGTGATCTCTTGGTTTGTGAGTGGCTGCAACCCTTCGGTCCAGGCTTGAAGAAAAACCGGCTCCATTATGAAATAGGTTAGAAAGAGCGCGAGGCTCACGATAAGCATATTCGGCGGCGATTGTTGGAGCCCGATCCCCTGACGCAAGATCGACAGGACCGTCACTAAAAAGGGGAAACAGGTCACCATGATCGCAAGGCCGGGTGCGAGGCTGAGCACGGTGATGAGGGCAAGAAGTTGGAGCGTACGGGTCGTGATCGACCCCTCGTCACCCAAGGACACAGAGAGGTCCTGCGCAAGCCCGAACGACGGAAACGCGAGCAGGACCACAACGAGCAAAAAGCGCAACATCATGCTCTATGCGCCCGAATTCGTATCCAGCACCTCGGTCAAGCGAACGACCAGTTGGCCGTCTTCGGCACCCTCCGCCTCTTCCAGCATCCCGCGCGCAATCAACGTATCTCCGACATAGAGATCCACGGGATCGTCGACACGTTTGTCCAGTGTCAGCACCGCATTCGGGCCGAGCATCACAAGATCGCGGACAAGCGGCCGCGCCCGCCCCACGGAAACGGTTATGTCGATGGGCACTGCCGTGAACGGGTTGCCCGCGTCAGATGCCAGCGTTTTCGTATCAGGTATGTCTGTCATCTTGTCCCTCGGCCACTTGCGTTTCAAAATAGGTTTCGATCGCCGCTGTTATGTCCTTGACCATGCGTCCCAGATCGACGGCGTGTTCTGTCTCGCCCAACCGCATCGTCGCCTGATCCTGTGCGAGTGTCGGGTCCGCCATGAGCGAGTAGGCAATCGGCGAACCGGGCAGCAACCGCTCTACATGGTCGATCGCAGCTTCGGGAACACGCAGCTCGATGGTATGCTCCATAGCACCGCGCGCATGCGCTTCGACCAATTGCACGAGATGTGCGCCGAGCGTTTGTTTGGCGATGTCGGGCAAGATCGTCGCTACCACGCCCTGCATAATCTCCCGGATCGACCGCGTCAGTTGTGCGCGCACTTCGTGATATTGAAACGACGCATCCTGAAGGTTGGCCGCAAGCGCCGACGAAATCGACAAATCAAGGTTTGCCTGCGCTTTGATCGAATCGTCCCAACCCGCTTGGTAGCCGTTCTCGAATGCCTGAAGCTTTTCGTCTTCGAGCGAGTCCCGCGAGACGGAAGAGCTCGGCTTTGCCGGTGCATGTTCTGTGCCGAAATCTTGATACAATGCGCTTGTCTGCATCACACCCGCTCCTCGTCTTCTTCCAGCCAACTGCGGAGAATCTCGACCGTTTCTTCCTGCCGCTCACCAATCATATTGCGCAGGCGATCCACCGGGTCGGTGGGTTGCGCCAACGCGCCCGGCTCACCGTCAGACATCCCCATGGATGGCAAGGCGGGCAAATCCGGCAGTGGTGCATTCAGATCCAGGTCCGGGAAATCCGGGGCGCTGGCGTTCAATGTTGTCATGGCATCGTCGTCCGGCGGCGCTAACACCGCAGATCGTCCATCAGCGGGCGGCAAAAGAGGTGCTGCGGGCGCTTTTGTCAGGATCGGGCGCACCACGAATAGGCCGAGGATGATGGTGACAATGGCCAAAACGGCCATCTGCAGGGCCGACATGACGTCAAACGCCACAAGGTCGGTCAGCGAAGACTCAGCGACTGTTCCAGCAGGTTCTATCGACTGTAAAGGCATGGCCTTGATCGTGATCACATCACCACGGCTTTCATCAAAACCTACGGCTGCGGCGACCAGTTCTTGCAACGATGTCAGCTCTTCTTCGCCGCGTGAGGTGGTTTCGGCGCCATCGCCGCCAACCACATCGTTTACCAAGACGGCAACTGTGAGGCGCTTGATCGCTCCGGGCATGCGTGTGATCGCGCGCTCCGTTTCTGACACTTCGTAGTTCACGCGTTCGCGTGTTTCGGAGTCCTGAGATGTTGCTGTTTCGTTCCCGCCGGCATCTCCATCCGGAAGATTGGAGGCCACGGTCACGTTGCCACCGCCCTCTTCGTTCGAATTGCTTGTCCGTTCCTCAGTGTCAGTGCTGATTGCGACGCGGCCTTCGGGGTCAAAGCGGCGCTCGCGGATCTCTTCGGTCTCAGTCACCGTATCGACACTGATTTCGACAATTGCATTGCCTGGGCCAACACGCGCCTCAAGCAATCGCTCGACACGTTCGCGCAGCACCATCGCCTTGTCATCGGCACCTGCCGCTGGAACGTCATCCTCGACCGTTCCGATCATCGTGCCGTTTGCGTCGATCACCGCAACGTCGTCTGCCGACAAACCCGCAACTGCCGAAGCCACGAGAAAGCGGATCGCCTTGCCTTGAGCTGCAGTCACACCGGATCCGTTGGGCGTTATCGACACGGAAGCGGTTGGGGTCACCCCCCGCTGAAACGGGTTCGATCCTGTGGTCGCAATATGCACACGTGCCATTGCAATATGTGAACTCGCAGCGATCGTCCGCGCAATCTCACCTTCCTTAGCCCTCCAATATGCGGCGTCGAACATTTGCGAGGTGGTGCCGAATCCCGACAAGCCATCCAGCAGTTCGTAGCCGCGACTGCTGTTGGCCGGTAGGCCTTCACTCGCCAAAGTCATGCGCAGCTGATCACGCTGGCGCGATTCGACAAAAATCGAATTTCCGCGAATCTCAAAGGGAATGCCGCGCTGCTCCAATGACCGTACAACGTCGCCTGCGGCACCGTTCTCAAGACCCGCGTAAAGCAATGTCATAGAGGGCGATGCAACGATCCGCGACATGGTCAACACGGCAAGAAACATCGCAATTGTCGCCACCACCACGATGATCTGGCGCCGCATGTCCAGGTTCATCCACGCATTCAATAGCTGCTGCACGATAGCCTCCGTCGCGCCGCACGTTCTGCACGGCCTCATCAACAGCAATGAACGATCAGGCTTAACAATCGGTTAGTCCATCTGTGCCAAAACTCCGCCCAACGGAATGACATGGATTTGACATGACCGATGCAACGGCAGATGCGGCAGAAGAGGCCAAGAAACCCTCAAAAATGCCATTGGTCCTTGGCCTTGTCGCTGCCGTTATCGGCGGTGGCGGCGGGTTTTATGCGACATTTTCCGGCCTAATCTTCAGCGACGAATCGCCTGAAATGGCAACGGTTGAGAAAGGCGCCTCAGCGCCACTTCCGGACATTGCGTTTGTAGAAGTCGATCCGATCATCGTCTCGCTCGGCGCGCCATCCGAGGGGCGGCATTTGCAGTTTCGTGCCCAGCTTGAGGTGCCGTCACGGCATGCCGACGATGTTAAAACGTTGCTACCGCGCGTTATCGACGTTCTGAACGGTTATCTTAGGGCGTTGGAGCCGCGCGATGTCGAAAGCCCATCAGCCCTGACGCGCTTGCGCGCCCAAATGCTGCGCCGCGTTCAGATTGTTGCAGGCGCCGACCGCGTCAATGATCTGTTGATCATGGAATTTGTTGTGAACTGAAGGTGAAAAATGGACTTGATTGCTGACATCTTGCTGGCCGCTGGTGCCTTGGGAGCGGGGTTTTACTGCTTTGTTCTTGGTCGCCGCCTAAAGAAGTTCAATAACCTTGAAAAAGGCGTTGGCGGAGCTGTCGCGGTGCTGTCGGCGCAGGTCGATGATCTGACAAAAACGTTGGAGGCGGCGCAAAAGACCGCAGCTTCGTCGGCTGAAACGCTAGGCGATCTGACCCTGCGGGCCGAAGACATGTCACGCAAACTCGAGCTGCAGATGGCGTCATTGCATGACATTCCATCGCCGGACCCAGCACCGAAACCAGTCGCACCGCAGCCAGAAGAAACGGCCCCGGCACAACCGATGTTCATGCGTCGTGCAGCAGGGGGGCGCTGATGGGACAGGCAAAAAAACGCAAACGTCTGGCGGGCCGCGGATCGGTACTTTTGATTGCGGGCCTGTTCCTTGTGTCGGCCGGGTTGCGCGTTTCATTGGGCGCAAATGCAGCTTGGGCAGAAAATGACTTTGCGCGCGAGTTGCTGACGCCGGTCATGCAAAAGGCGTCAGATATTCCGGACACGGGCGCACGCGCGGAAATGGCTGATCTGCTCGATGCTTTGCAGTCGCGCGAAGCGGCCGTTGAAGCACGCGAGGAACAGCTTGACGTACGTGCCCAGTCTCTCGACGTGGCACAACAGGAGGTTGAACGCAGGATTGAGGCTTTGGAAGCCGCGGAACAGCGATTGAGCGCGACGTTGGCTCTTGCCGACAGCGCCGCCGAGGATGATCTCGCACGATTGACCACGGTGTATGAAAACATGAAGCCCAAAGAGGCCGCTGCATTATTTCAGGCGATGGAGCCTGCATTTGCGGCGGGTTTTCTTGCCAGAATGCGTCCAGACTCGGCGGCAAAAATATTGGCCGGTCTCGAGCCTCAGAATGCATACTCTATCAGTGCGATCCTGGCCGGGCGCAATGCAAGCGCACCCAAAAACTGAGAGCCGACAAGGGCTTTTTAACGCCTGTCTGACATGGTCGCCACACGTCAACAAAAGCGGGTGCAAGGCACATGATCGGGATAATCGGTATCGTCACCGTGTTTGTGATGGTTTTTGGCGGCTACCTCGCGGCTGGCGGCAAGATGGGGATCATCCTCAAGGCACTGCCCTTCGAGATGGTCATGATCCTCGGTGCGGCAACAGGTGCGTTTCTCATCAGCAACTCCATGGCCGAGGTCAAACATACGCTCAAGGATATTGGGAAGGTTTTCAAAGGCCCGAAATGGGCAGGGTCCGATTATCAGGACCTGCTGTGCCTGCTGTTTGAGCTGATCCGCCTGGCCAGACAGAACCCTGTCGCCATCGAAGAACACATCGAGGATCCCGAAGCGTCCTCAATCTTTTCGCGGTATCCAAAGATTGTGGCGGACAAAGAAGCTACAGCGTTGATTTGCGATACCATGCGATCCGCATCGATGAACTACGACGACCCGCACCAAGTTGAGGAAGTTCTCGAAAAGCGGATGGACGCAAACCTGCATCATTCGATGCATTCCAGCCACGCGTTGCAGACGGTGGCCGACGGCCTGCCCGCCCTTGGGATCGTGGCAGCGGTCCTGGGCGTGATCAAGACGATGGCGTCGATCGATCAGCCGCCAGAAGTCCTGGGTAAGCTCATCGGTGGCGCGCTTGTCGGCACGTTCTTGGGCGTTTTTCTCGCCTACGGTCTGGTGGGCCCGTTTGCGGCCAAGGTCAAAGCGGTGGTGGAGGAAGACAGACACTTCTACATGCTGATCCGCGAGGTGCTTGTTGCAAACCTGCACAACCACTCCACGAATATCTGCATAGAAGTCGGGCGCCAGAACACCCCGTCACATTTCAGACCGAGCTTCTCCGACCTTGAGGAAGCGATCAAATCGGTCAAGCAAAACGCGGCGTGACGCAGATGCCTCGGCTCTTTCTCGCCCTTGCCCTGTTATTTTTTGCGAACACCGGAAGCACGCAGCCGATAACCGTGAGATCAGGCGCGCATGAAGGGTTTGCGCGGCTTGTCGTGCCGGTCCCAGATGGCAGCGAATGGCGCATTTCAGAGCAGGACCGTGCCGCGATACTTGAGCTGTCAGGCCATTCAACCGGATTCGATACGAGCAGAGTTTTCGAGCTGATTGATCGCCAATTCATTGCTTCGGTCACCAGCACTCCGAGCAGTTTGCGCATCGCCTTCGCATGCGACTGCATTGCGTCGTCATTTGTCGCGCGCGATGCATTCGTCGTCGTTGATGTCTCGAAACGGCCTGA
>ERZ1740067.1497-NODE-1497-length-15849-cov-8.323731_pt1 | contig 15849 bp, 13 predicted proteins | sample MGYA00581736_ERZ1740067 | MGnify/ENA primary metagenome ERZ1740067 (study PRJEB43018, sample SAMN04849236) | marine metagenome | isolation source: floating plastic debris | place: Pacific Ocean | collected 2008-08-27 | study: EMG produced TPA metagenomics... | reverse complement strand
TAGGGCGGATCCGCAAAGATGAGATCAACGCTGCCCGCAGGGAGGCTTTGCATCACGTCGATGCAGTCACCGGCTACAATCTGGTTGAGCGGCAGCACGCCTTTCGTCTCAGGCGCGCCCCCTGCTTTGGTCTTCGTCATCAATTCTGCCTCTGTCCCAGGAGCCTTGTGGCCCCGGCGCTTTTGCGCTCTTGGATGTGTTGTCACCAAGATGAGTCAAACGGGATTCGCCGTCAAATTCTTTTTTGAATCAGAGGGTTACAGATTTCGCTTGATACAAGATATTGTGGACGGGCTTAAACGATCGTCTATGGTGTGGGGTCACCCCAAGATTTGCGAGCGCGTCCATGTGCTTTTTGGACCCGTATCCCGCGTTGGTTTCCCAGCCGTAGCCGGGGTACTGTTGCGCCAAATCCATCATCAGCCGATCGCGCCTAATTTTGGCCACAATTGACGCCGCTGCGATGGATGCGGAAAGGCCATCACCTTTGATCACGGCTTGAGCCGGAATGGGGCAGCCACGGGGGATCATATTGCCGTCAATGAGCGCGTAATTGGGTTTTCGTGGCAAACTCTCCAAGGCGCGCACCATGGCCAAATGCGCAGCGCGCAGGATGTTCAACGCATCAATCTCTTCGACACTGGCATGCGCCACGGATACCTCTGCTACGTCCACCAAAAGATCGTGCAACGCCTCTCTCTTGCGCGCTGTCAGTTTTTTGGAATCGTTGAGGCCCTCGGGTATGTGCGCAGGATCCAGGACCACGGCCGCGGCTGTCACGGGGCCAGCCAGTGGGCCCCGTCCAACCTCATCGACGCCTGCGACGCAGGCATGACCCGCGGCGATGGCCGTCAGCTCAAGAGAAAAACCCGGGCGATCCATGCGCCTCTAAGATCACGAGCTGATCCAAAACGCAAAAAGGAAGGGGCCAGCCCTTCCTTTTTGTCCGCACGGGATGTTGCGTGCTTACCAGTGTTTTCTGTAGTGCTTGTGGCGGTAGTTGTGCTTTTTGTAATAGTGATGACGGTATACCTTCCGCTTATGGCCGTGGTAGTTGTGCCCGTAATAGTAGGGGTTGTGGTAGTTATAGCCATGATGGCGCGACACGTAGCGGCGGTTGTTTCGGCTGTCCGCGATTGCAGCACCAATGATGGCAAGCGCGGCAGCACCAGCAATGATTTTGGCCGTATCGTTCCCGGCTTGCGCGGGCGTTGCGGAAAGGCCAGCAAAGGAGATTGCAATCGCAGCCAGAGTGGTCGTGAAGCCTTTGAGAAACATGAGAGCTTCCTTTCGGAGTAATCTAAGGGGCGTATGACAGACAGCACTGTCCGGTCTTCATGAACAAAAGGATGGCAGCCACCGCACTGTCAGGCAATAGCACCTCACTGTTATCTGATAACACGGTTACCGGAGCGCTTTGTCAGCGGTCAGATATTGAATAGCGTTAAGTCTCAGAGCATTTTAGTGACATGAAACGGATGATCCCCATACTGACTTTCGCGGTTGCCATATCGATTATGTCCAGCGCTGCGCATGCCGCCTGTACAGTTGAGTATAAGGCCAAGCGCGATAATCCGCTGAAGTTGTTCCATAATGTGGCCACGGTGCCCGGCCCGTGCGATCGTGGCACGGTGCAACGTCAGCTGCGCGCGCAACTGGCTGCGCAGGGCCTGACGTTGTTGAAGATCCTTTCGGTGAAAGGGTGACTAAGTTGGAAAGGGGGCGAGCCCGTGTTTGAGGGAGGCGCCAAAGCTGCAGATGCCCGCAAGTCGGGCACACGTGTGGTGGTTTTCGGAGTGATCGGTATTTTGGCGATCCTGACCATCACAGCGATCTTTTTGTTTTTGAAACTGCCCGATGCCAACGCGTTCAACATGCGGGTGGAACGGATCTTTATCGAAAACGATGCGCTGACGTCTGATGCCGAGATCAAGCTTCTGGAGATCCTCGCGCTGTCTGGCACGGCATTCTCGGAGACGCTGGTAAGCTACCGCATCGCGATTTTCGTGCTTTTGATCTTTGCCACGGCGCTTTTGATCGCGTCGCTTGTCTTCTTGGTCATGCTGATTGCCCTCAACCGTCGCATGGCACAGATTGAGCGATCGGGTATTCAGGTGAGCTCTCTTTTGATCAGTCGGGATGAGAAGACCGTCTATCTCAACGATATGGGTTTTAAACTGACAGATGCTGCGATGGAGACGCTGGCAGTTCTGGCAGAGGCGCGTATGGATGATGAGGTGCTGACCGGGGCTGAGATTGAGGCCGTGATCTCGGGCCGGTCCCGGGAAGACTGCGAAGAGGCGGCGGGAGCCACGCGGATCAAACGTTTGCGCGACACATTGGGCAATCAGATGATTTCCGAGCTCTTGGTGAAGAACATCGCCCGCCGGGGATACATGCTGGCCATCGACAAGGATGTGATCCGGGTGATGTGAGAGACGCCCGACGTTTGAGCGGGTGCCGAAATCTTTGAAAGATTTCGGGCCGAATTCTTACAAAGAATTCGCGGGTCCTTGTAACTGCACGCACAATCTAAAATAAGTGTAGGGTCAATGGAGGAGGCGCAGGCGCCCATGACCCAACCGGTTCTGTCAATTCGAAACGTGACCGTCAAAATCCCAACCCGGCACGGCGTCTTCCGCCCAGTGGAAGAGGTCAGCTATGACATCCGGCCTGGCGAAATCCGAGGGGTTGTTGGGGAAAGCGGCGCGGGCAAATCCATGACTGGGAATGCGGTCATAGGCCTGCTTGATCCACCTGCCCGCATTCACACCGGTGAGGTGCATCTCAATGGGCGGCGGATTGATCAGCTGAGCGACGAGGAAAAGCGCCGCATTCGGGGCAAAGAGATCGGGATGATCTTTCAGGATCCCCTGACCTCTCTCAACCCGCTCTTCACGGTGGGTGAGCAATTGGTGGAGACGATCCAACTGCATCTTGGGCTTTCCACATCGGACGCCAAAGAGCGGGCCATCGCGCTTTTGGATCGTGTGGCGATCCCAAACCCGACCGTTCGGTTTGACCAGTACCCGCACCAGTTTTCCGGCGGCATGCGCCAGCGTGTGGTGATCGCGCTTGCTCTGTGCTCGGAGCCGACTGTGATTGTCGCCGATGAGCCTACCACGGCTTTGGATGTTTCTGTTCAGGCGCAGGTGCTCGACCTGATCAAGGAGCTTGCAGATGAGCGCCAAGTCGGTGTGATCCTCATCACCCATGATATGGGCGTCATTGCCGACACCACGGATAAGGTCACGGTGATGTACAATGGCCGCGTGGTCGAAAGCGGGCCGACGGACAAAATCCTTGGTTCGCCAACGCATGAATACACCCGCTCTCTGATCGCGGCCGTGCCGCGCCCGACGCTGAAGCTGAAGCGCTTCCCGCTTATCGGCTATGGCGGGCGGGTGACCGAGTTCAAGATCGCCGATCTCGCCCGATCCTGGAAGAAGCCCGCACCATCCAAGGAAGGCACGCTGGTTGAGGTCAAAGGTGTCACCAAGAAGTTCCTCGAGAAATCCTCGCTCATCCCGTCGCGGCGGACCTATTTCACCGCTGTGGATGACCTCTCAATCGACATCAAGGACGGCGAAGTGTTCGGTCTTGTAGGCGAAAGCGGCTCAGGCAAGTCCACCGTCGCCCGCATGATCGGCACGCTTTACCCAGTGGATGGAGGCAGCATTCTCTTTGACGGCGATGATATCACCCGGATGGATGCCGTAGGCCTCGACAGCTATCGCCGCCAGATCCAGATGATTTTCCAGGATCCGTTTTCCTCGCTCAATCCGCGCATGAAGGTGGGCGACATCGTGGCCGAGCCTTTGCGGCACCATAACCTGTTGCCGTCAGGTGAGGTGGAGCCTCGCGTGCGCGAATTGCTGGATCGTGTGGGTCTCGCCTCGGACGCGTTCGCCAAGTTTCCCCATGAGTTTTCCGGCGGCCAGCGCCAGCGGATCTCCATTGCCCGGGCGCTCGCCACGCAGCCGCGCTTCCTGATTTGCGACGAACCCACCAGCGCGCTTGATGTGTCTATTCAGGCGCAGATCCTGAACATCCTCAAAGACCTGCAGGAGCATCTGGGTCTGACCATGCTCTTTATCTCTCATGACCTGCCGGTGGTGCGCCAGATGTGCAACCGGGTGGGCGTGATGAAGCAGGGAAAGCTCGTAGAAGTGCAGGAGACCGAGGCTCTTTTCGCGGCGCCCTCGCATCCCTACACGCAGGAACTGCTGGGGCTTATGCCACGGCTTGAAGGGCTGTCCGAGGAAGGGCTCGACACGCAGATGGCGGGTTGAGCTGGTTGTGCGCTTAAGGGACGTTCCCGGATGGGCAGGTGAATGATCGCGGAGAATGCGCCGATGGCCACGCCGATCCACCAGACAGCGGTGTAGCTGCCATAAAGATCATACATCCGCCCGCCGAGCCAAATCCCCAGGAAACTGCCCAGCTGGTGGCTGAGGAAGACGATGCCATAGAGCGTGCCCATGTAGCGCAGGCCATAGATATGCGCGATGAGGCCTGAGGTGAGCGGCACCGTGGCCAACCAAAGAGATCCCATCGCGATGGAGAAAATGATCACGGTGGCAGGCGTCATCGGCAGCAATATAAAGATCCCCGCCACCAGCGTGCGCAGGGTGTAGACCCCTGCCAGCAGATATTTCTTGGAATACCGGGTTCCCAAAAAGCCCGCCATAAGCGTGCCCGAGATGTTGGCCAAACCAATCAGAGCAATGGAGAGCGCGCCAAGCGCTGACGTGGTGGATACCCCCATCCCATCCAGGATCCCGCCGGGTGCGATTGGTCCGCAGACCTCGGTCACGAAGGCGGGGAAATGCGCGGTGATAAAGCCAAGTTGATAGCCGCAGGACAGGAACCCCAGAAAGATCAGCGTGTAGGAGGGATCGCGCAAGGCCTTGGTCAGAACCGTGCCCATGCTTTCTTCCAGCTCGGCCTTGCTGGCCACCTGGGGGGACCGGACCATCGGCAGAAGGAAGAGAATGCCGAGGATCGCCACCGCGAAGACGAAAAACACGTTCTGCCACGGCATTGTGGCCAGAAGCCCCTCGGCAATGGGCGGGCCGACAACCTGCCCGGCAGAGCCTGCCGCCGTCGCGATGGCGAGGCTCATGGAGCGGTTTGCGTCTGAGCTGGCGCGCCCCACAATGGCGAGGATCACGCCAAACCCCGTGCCCGCGATACCAAAGCCCACTAACACTTCGAGCGCCTGCATCGCGCCGGGTGTCACCGCATAGGCCGAGAGCACCAAGCCAAGCGCGTAGAGCAGCGCGCCCATGAAGATGGCTTTGCGATCCCCAATCTTTTCAGCAATCGCGCCAAAAATTGGCTGACCAATACCCCATGCGAGGTTTTGGATGGCAATCGCCATGGAAAACTCGACCCGCAACCAACCGAACTCTTCCGCAATCGGGATCTGAAACAGACCGAAGGCAGACCGGATCCCGAAGGACACGATCAAGATCAGGCACCCCGCAATCAGCACCGGGGTGAAAAGAGACTGGGAACTTTCTTGGGACTTTTCCAAAAGGCTTTCCTTAGCGTCTTTGCTTAACCTACCGACGCGCTAGTTTCCGTCAAACCGGAATTTGTGATCCGACACTTAAGGAACTTTGATGTGAAACAAGATCGCGCGCTTTTCACTGACAGAAACTCACGATATGGCGGAGAAATGACCTTGCCGACCGCGCGATATGAGGCCCTCGTTGCCGATGGGACACTGACCAGAGACAGTGCACAAGAAAGCGTGCTGCCAGAGTTTGATCGCATCGCAAAAGCCCTCAAACACCCTGCCAAATCAAATGGATGGTTTCGTAAATCGGCCGATACGGCCGTGCCTAAGGGTCTCTATCTTTGGGGCGGTGTCGGGCGCGGCAAATCCATGCTGATGGATCTCTTCGTCGACACGCTTGAGGTCCCCAATCGTCGCGTTCATTTCCACGCCTTCATGCAAGAAATGCACGCAGGCATGCACGCCGCACGGCAACGCAATGAGGTCGATGCGTTGGCCCCCGTGGCAAGAGATGTCGCGCAATCTGTCCGGCTGCTCGCCTTTGATGAGATGCAGATCACGGACATCACCGATGCCATGATCGTTGGCCGCTTGTTCGAGGCCCTCTTTGCGGCAGGTGTCGTGGTGGTCACCACCTCCAACCGGATCCCGGATGATCTCTACAAGGACGGGCTGAACCGTGCGCTGTTCCTGCCGTTCATCCAGCTTCTGAAGGATCAGATGGTCGTGCATGAAATGGCAAGCGATACGGATTACCGCCAAAACCGGCTGGCGGGGACCAAGAGCTATTTCAGCCCAAACGATGCCGCGGCCAAAGCGGAAATGGACGCCATCTGGCACGATATGTCAGACGGTGAAGACGCGCCGCACACGTTGATCGTCAACAAGCGTGAGGTGTTGATACCGGCCTACCACAATGGCGTGGCGCGGGCGTCTTTTCATGATCTGTGCGGTCAGCCTTTGGGCCCCGCAGACTATCTGGCTCTATCGAAGGCCGCGCGCGTTTTGGTGCTGGATGATATCCCGCAGCTCAGCTCCACGAATTTCAACGAAGCCAAACGGTTCGTCACCCTGATCGACGCGCTCTATGAGGCGCGCGTGCGGCTGATCTGCTCCGCCGCCGCAGAACCCGAGGCACTTTATGAGACGGGTCGCGGCAGCTTTGAATTTGAACGTACAGCCAGTCGTCTTCGGGAAATGCAGTCAGACGATTGGGCACAGGACTAGCGCCATTTGGAATGCGCGCAAGCGGTCTTGCTCACGCGCTTTTCGTGGCCTTCATCCAATTGCCATAGAGCCGCTCGGCGGATGCGTTGAATGTCGCCATCCTTTCGGCGCAGGCGTCTTTCAATCGTGACACAGCCCCCTCGCCCATCGCTTTGTCCAACGCATCGGCATATTCGGGAATGTCGGCCCAGTTGGTCACCGTGTCAGCTTCGATTTCCATGTGAAACTGCAGCGCATAGGCGTGATCTTTCCACGCCATGGCCTGAACCGCGCAGGCCGGAGACGACGCCAAGACGCGCGCGCCCTCCGGCATCTGCGTGACCTCGGCGGAATGCCACTGCAAGCATTCGATCGTCTCTGGCAGCCCGTCGAAGACATCCGTGTGATCCGTCAGATTGACCTCGAGGACGCCAATCTCCGGCACCTTTGAAAGCCCTACCGTTCCGCCCAGCGCCTCGGCCAGCAATTGATGCCCCAGACAGCGCCCTAGAAAGGGCATCTCGCGGTCGCCCACTGCCTCTCGAATGATGGCTTTTTCGTCCCTGAGCCAAGGGTGTTGATCTTCTTGCCAGACATCCATCGGCCCGCCCATGACCCACAGCGCATCATAGCCATCGAGGCTTGGCAGGCTCTCGCCTTCATCAAGCTCAACCGCGTCCCAGCTGTGCCCGTCACGGGTCAGGAAATCACGAAAAACACCGGGGTGCTCGAGCCGCGCGTGTTGTAAAACCAGAATATGCATGGATGGCCTTTCTGTTCTTTTCCGATCCTATTCTGAAGGCCGGACCAATTGAAAGATAGAGGCCGCTTGTCGGGTGACTACTGTCTTCGCCGCGCGCCCATGCCCCTAAGTATCCGCCCAAACCTATCGGTGGGCAGAGGGCGGTTGGCCAAATTGGGCCGCATAGGCGCGGGAAAAATGCGAAGAATTGGCAAACCCGGTGGCAAGAGCAATTTCCGTCAAGCTAAGGGGCGAATTGCGCAAAAGACTCTGCGCCTTTTCAAGACGCACTTCACGATAGTAGCGCATCGTTGGTCGGCCCAGTTTTTCGGCAAACAGTCTGTTGAGTTGCCGCGGTGATATGCCCGCTGTTTTGGCCAGGCTTTCCAGCGGCAAAGGTTCGGCCACATGCGCCTCCATCGTCTTTACGGCATCCAGAATAATTGGATTCTGACTGCCCACGCGCTCTAGAAGCCCGGCCCGCTGCGGCCCGCCAGAGGGTCGAATGTTTGTGTGCATGAACCAATCGCTGACCTGACGGGCAAACTCCATTCCATGGTGCTGTGTGATCAAATCATGCATCAGATCCATCGGCGCGGACCCGCCCGCGCAGGTGACCCGATCGCGATCAATCACGTAGAGGGATCGCTCAATCACAAGATGGGGCGACACCTCTGCAAGGGCGGTAGCGTGTTCCCAGTGAACGGTCATGCGCCGCTTCTCCATCAGACCTGCCCGGGCCAGAATCACAGGTCCACCAGAGACACCGCCCAGTGGTATGCCCGCGCGCGACATGCGGGTCAGCCACGCGGTGATGCCGGGATCGGAAAATCGCATAGGATCACCCCCCGCGACGATAAATACGTAGTCCAACCGGTCATCCTGACCGATCCGGGTATTCGGCATGACAATCGTGGCGCCTGAACTTTGCGCCGGATGGCCTTTGGCAGAGAAGATCACCGTGTCATAAATTTGCTGCCTCGCCAGCAGATTTGCGGCGCGCATCGGCTCTGTTAGGGCGGCAAAGGACATGGCGGCAAAGCCGTCGAGGACGAGAATACCGATCCGCCGCTTCTTTCCGATGTTTTGATCCATTTTGTCCATAAACGGCATCTACGTGACTGTTTTAGGAAAGTCTATCGCTTGCGAATCCGCGATCTTCTGACGCAGTTAGTTGAGGGCATTGCCGATGACATATTCAGCGTTTCGCATCTTGAAAGAAGGCCTGACGGGCAACAAGGGTTGGACACCCGCGTGGCGCGATCCTGACCCCCAAGAAGGCTACGACGTTGTGGTCGTGGGCGGTGGCGGGCACGGGCTTTCAACCGCCTACTACCTCTCCAACAAATTTGGTGTGCGCAACGTGGCCGTGGTCGAAAAAGGCTGGCTTGGCGGCGGCAATATCGGGCGGAACACAACGATCATCCGATCCAACTACATGCTTCCCGGAAACGAGCCGTTTTACGAACTGTCGATGAAGCTCTGGGAGGGGTTGGAGCAGGATACAAACTACAACTCGATGGTCTCGCAGCGGTCGATCCTGAACCTGTTCCACACCGACGGTCAGCGCGACGCTTTCGTTCGCCGTGCGAATTCCATGTTTCTTGCGGGCGCAGATGCGGAGCTGGCGGATGCCGCGCAGCTGCGCAAAGAACTGCCCTTCCTCGATTTCGATAATGCGCGCTTTCCGATCAAGGGCGGGCTCTTTCAGCGGCGCGGTGGCACAGCGCGGCACGACGCGGTTGCCTGGGGCTATGCGCGCGGCGCGGACATGCAAGGCGTTGATCTCATTCAGAATTGTGAGGTCACTGGTTTTGAAATCGAAAACGGTGTTTGCAAAGGCGTGCAAACCACGCGCGGCGCAATCAAGGCCAAGAAAGTGGCTGTCTGCGTGGCGGGTTCCTCCAGCCGCGTGATGGCGATGGCAGGGATGCGCCTGCCTATTGAAAGCCATGTGCTGCAGGCCTTTGTTAGCGAAGGCCTCAAGCCGGTCATCCCGGGCGTTATTACCTTTGGAGCCGGGCATTTCTATATCAGCCAGTCTGACAAAGGCGGTCTCGTTTTCGGCGGAGATATCGACGGCTACAACAGCTACGCCCAGCGCGGCAATCTGCCGGTGGTCGAGGATGTGTGCGAAGGCGGCATGGCGATTATGCCGATGATCGGTCGCGCGCGGTTGCTGCGGTCTTGGGGCGGGATCATGGACATGTCGATGGATGGCTCCCCCTTCATCGACAAGACCCATATTGACGGCCTCTATTTCAATGGCGGCTGGTGCTACGGCGGGTTCAAGGCAACGCCTGCAAGCGGCTATTGCTATGCGCATCTTCTCGCCACAGATGAACCACATGAGGTGGCCACAGAGCTGCGGCTCGACCGGTTCAAGCGCGGTCATATGATCGACGAAAAAGGTTCGGGCAATCAGCCCAACCTGCACTGAGGAGGATGCGAGATGATTATTGAACACCCCCTCCTTGGGCCACGCGACGCGGCAGAGTTTGTCTACTTAGGTGATGCGAGCCTGCTTGATCGCCCGGATTGGCAAGCCGAAGACGCCGCCGAGCGCTTCTATGAATATGGCTATCTGCGCGACAACCCTGCAGGCCAGCATCAAGAGCTTTGGTATCACGAGCAAGGCGATCGCTCTTGGCTGGTGGTCACGCGCAATACGGTGAGCCATGAGATCACCAAAGTGGAACTGGCCCGCGACGTGGCCAGAGAACGTGGGCGGGCACGGGGGCGTGACACATGACACAAGTGGATCAGATCAACAGCGGCGCAATGGCATTTGTGTCTGGTGACGCCGCAGACACAAAACAGACCTCCTTTGATGGACAAAAGAACCGGGTCGGCACGGGCCTTGTAAACCCAAACCAAAAGCTGAGCTTCACCTTCAATGGGAAAACGATGGCCGGTTTTGCAGGTGACACGCTGGCCTCGGCGCTTTTGGCGAATGGCCAGCTTTTGGTCGGTCGGTCATTCAAGTATCACCGCCCGCGCGGCATTCTGACCGCCGGATCGGAAGAACCCAACGCGCTTGTCGAGCTCCGCTCTGGTGCGGCTCAGGAACCCAACACGCGCGCCACGGTCACCGAGCTTTTCGATGGGCTTGAGGCGAAAAGCCAAAACCATCGCGGATCGCTCGATTTCGATCTGATGGCGGTCACCGACTTTGCCGCTCCCTTCTTGGCGGCGGGCTTCTACTACAAGACGTTCATGTGGCCCAAAGCGTTCTGGGAAAAGCTCTATGAGCCACTCATTCGCAAGGCGGCGGGCCTTGGAAGCCTGTCGATGAAGGAAGACCCCGACAGCTACGACAAGGGCTTCCTGCACTGCGATCTATTGGTGATCGGCGCGGGGCCATCTGGCCTCATGGCGGCCCTCGCGGCGGCGCGGTCTGGCGCGCGGGTGATCCTGGCTGATGAGGATTTCCTGCCTGGCGGGCGGCTCAACGCGGAAACGCTGGATGTTGACGGCATCGCCGGCAGCATGTGGGCGGCCAATGCGGTGGCGGAACTGTCCTCAATGGACAATGTGCGCGTGATGACCCGCACGACCGTTTATGGTGCGTATGATCATGGCGTTTATGGCGCGCTGGAGCGGTGCACAGATCACCTTGCCAAGAGCGATGGCAAACCACGGCAAATCCTGTGGCGCGTCTATTCGAAGCGTGCGGTTCTGGCGGCGGGTTCGACAGAGCGGCCCATCGCCTTTGGCAACAATGATCGCCCAGGCATCATGATGGCGGGCGCTGTGCGCACCTATCTCAACCGGTTTGGCGTGGTGCCGGCCAAGCAGATGGCGGTGTTCACCAACAACGATGACGGATGGCAGACAGCCGCAGAGCTGCAAGCAGCGGGCGTTGAAGTGATGGCGGTCATTGATAGCCGCGATGCTGACGCGCCGATGAAGCTGTCAGGCGTGCGCCACATACGAGGGCAAAGCATCGTCAACACCATCGGGCGCAAAGGCGTCAAAGCGATCGAGCTGACCAATGGTGTGACAGTGCCGGTTGATGCGGTGGCCGTGTCCGGCGGTTGGAACCCCAACGTGCATCTGACGTGCCATCAGCGGGGGAGGCCGGAATGGCGCGATGAGATCAACGCGTTCGTGCCGGGCGGGACTTTGCCCACCGGCATGGCCATCGCGGGTGCGGCCAATGGCGCGATGACGCTGGCCGCGGCTTTGGCAGAGGGGCAAGCCGTGGCCGATGCGCAGCTCAGCGATCTTGGATTTACACCCGTCGCCGCGGATATCCCAGAGGCAGAGGACGAGCCCAGCAAAGGTGCTGCCTTCTGGTATGTGAAGGAAAGCAAAACCCGCGCGTGGCTTGATCAGCAAAACGATGTGACCGTCAAAGACGTCAAGCAGTCGTTTCAGGAAGGCTTCCGCTCGGTCGAGCATCTGAAGCGTTACACCACGCTTGGCATGGCGACGGATCAGGGCAAAACCGCCAATATCCCCGCGCTTGCCATCATGTCCGAACTCACGGGTCGCCCGATCCAGGAAACCGGCACAACGATTTTCCGCCCGCCCTACACGCCCGTGCCGATCGGCGCATTTGGTGGCCGGTCCCGCGGAAAGGATTTCCGCCCGACCCGCCTGACGCCAAGCCATAAATGGGCCGAGCAGAACGGCGCGAGTTTCGTAAATGTCGGCAACTGGATGCGCGCAGAATGGTACACAAAGCCTGGTGAGAAAGGCTGGCGCGACAGTGTGGATCGTGAAGCGCTTGCCACGCGGACATCGGTGGGCATCTGCGATGTGACCACGTTGGGCAAGATCGACATCAAGGGCAAAGATGCTGGCGCGTTCCTCGACAAGGTCTATGCCAACACCTTCTCAACGCTGAAGGTGGGCAAGGTCCGCTACGGGCTTATGCTGCGCGAAGATGGCATCTGCTACGATGACGGCACCACGGCGCGGATGGATGAAGACCACTATGTGATGACCACAACAACCGCCAATGCTGTTTTGGTGTACCGCAACCTCGAATTCGCGCGGCAATGTCTGTGGCCCGATCTGGATGTGCATATCATCTCGACCACGGACGGCTGGGCCCAGTTTGCCGTGGCCGGGCCCAAATCGCGCGATCTGCTGCGCAAAGTGGTGGACGGCTCTTTTGACCTTTCCAATGAGGCCTTCCCGTTCATGTCCTGTGGCAAGGTCACTGTCTTCGGCGGCACGCCCGCGCGTCTCTTCCGGATCTCGTTTTCAGGTGAGCTTGCCTATGAGATCGCCGTGCCTGCGCGCTTCGGCAATTCGATGATCGAAGGGCTGATGACAGCAGGTCAGGAGTTTGACGCCATCCCCTACGGCACCGAAGCGCTCGGCGTGATGCGGATTGAAAAAGGACACTGCACGGCCAACGAGCTGACCGGGCAGACCACCGCGCACAATATCGGCCTGGGCCGCATGGTCAGCCAAAAGAAAGAGTGTATCGGCAATGTGTTGTCTCAACGAGAAGAGATGATCCGCGAAAATGACGTCAAGCTTGTGGGTCTGCGCCCGGTGGATCGGAGCAAAAACCTTATCGCTGGCTCGCATTTCATTTCCAAAGGCGATGCGGCCAATATGGCCAATGATCAAGGGTGGATGACCTCTGTGGCTTGGTCGCCGACATTGGGTCATTCGATCGGGCTTGGGTTTGTGAAATCAGGCGACAGCCGTATGGGTGAGGTGATCCGCGCGGTGAGCCCGGTGCACGATGCAGAGATGGATGTTGAGATCGTCTCTGCGCACTTCATTGATCCAGAAGGGAAGCGTCTACGTGGTTGAATTTACACTGACATCCGCCCCTCCCCTTGCGGGGTATCATCAAAGGTTTGGATCCGTCACGCTGAGGTCGCCTGACGATTTGGCCATCGTGAACATGGCCATACCCTTGGGCAAAGATTCGAAAGCGACTAAGGCTGTGGGTTCGGGCTATGGGGTTGACCTGCCAGAGCCCGGTAAATCGGTTGTATCGAAAAAGGGTGCTGCGAGACTGGTGCGCCTGGCACCGGACCAAGTTTTTGCAATTTTCAAACATCCGACACCCGATGCCGAAGAGGCCGTCGCGGAGCGCACCAAAACAGCGTTCTATCTGACCGACCAAACGGATGTATGGACTGGACTGGAATTGAGCGGCCCCGGTTCGCTCGCGGCGTTGGAGCGGATCTGCCCCATTGACCTGCACCCGCTCAGCTTTGCCGTTGATAACGCTGCGCGCACGGTCATGGAGCATTTGGGCGTCTTGATCATCCGCACCGGCGAGGATCAGTTTCTGCTATTGTCGGCAAGCTCCTCTGCGGGGTCATTTCTGCACATGTTGGAGACGTCGATCAAAAACGTACAGCAGAACTAAAGCGTTTCGAGAAAAACGTGAATCACAGCTTTTCTCGAAACGCGGCTCAAGTCTCCTGAAGGCAGGCGTTTAGACTTTCGTTGATGTGTCAAAGTAAAGTCGAAACGCTTTAAATCATTGCTTTGAAATAAAAAAGGCGCCCTCGGGCGCCCTTTTTGTACATCTGACGCGGGTTATCCGGCGTCTCGCGTGGTTGCCCGAAAATCGGTTTCGTCCGTGACCGAGAACCGCCCGCCTTTCAGCTTTTGAAGTTTGCCATTGCGCAACAATTTACCAAAGCTCTTGAGGCTTTCTTCCCGTGAGAAATCCTCACGCGTGGCTTCTTTCAGCTTACCCATCAGCATCGGACGCGAAAACTGTACCCGACCTTCAACATCGGACATGTAGGCGGCCGCTGCCTCGAGAAGCTCTGACAGGTTATTGGCGCCGATGTCTTCTGCAAACTCGCTAAAGCTTTCAGCGCTCTGAGTGATTTTGACTGTCTCGTCCGACTGCTCACCACCCTGTCCAGCCGCAACACGACGCGGACGGATGGGTTTTTGCGGCGTGTCCACGCGCTGTTCAGCAACCAGTTTCAACGGAGCCGGGCGCGTCTCAATCGGACGGCGGCTGCGCGGACGGGTGGACGAACGCGTATCGGAGCGCTCTTCATCCACGTTTTCGTCCGTCTCATGCGTGCGCATCACATCTGCGATGTCAGACCGATAAGCACCATCATCCGTTTCGGGGCGCAGCTCACTTCCTGCTTTCGCCTCGGCCTGGCTGGCTTCTACCGCTGCACGCAAGTGTTGTATCGTGCTGCGACGGCGAGCTGACTCCGGCGTGTCCAGGTGCGATTGAGTTTCATCGAAGAGCCGAGAGATCGGACGCTCATCGTCCCGCAGAAGGCGGCTGCGCGGCGCGATCTCCTCTTCGTATTCATACTCCGCTTCGTATTCTTGCTCGAAATCGTCGTCTGCAAGCTCTGCGGCTGCTTGTGCATCCTCCGCTTCATACTCGGCGTCGTATTCCTCAACCTCGGCGGGGCCTCCGGTGACCGGGTCGTCTTCCAGAGTGTACGTGTCTTCCGATGCTGCGTCTGCTTCGAGATCATCATGCGCATCAGATGGAGCATCCTCTGCATCAGCGTATGCCAGAAATTCATCACCGATTTCAGATGCATCCGCTTCAAGCTCTGCCGTGACAGCATCAAGCTCGCTTTGAAGATCAGCCTCATCTTCAGCACTCAGAATGGCCTGATCGGCCTCATCCGCAAACACATTGTCTTCGATCTGCTCGAAGGTTTCCTCAAGGTTACCATCCTCGATTGCCGCTTCAAAATCGCTGCGCTTCATCTTGATCACGCGGGCGCGCAAGGTGGTTTTGGCTGCGTCGTCTTCGCCCTCAATCTCACCATCCAAGATCGGTTTTTCTTGCGCGTTTTCAAACACTTCATCATGTTCAAACGCTTCATCTTGGTCGTCGCGGATCATGGCGTCCGCCAATAGCTGAGACACTGTATCTTCGGTGATACTGTCCATGCCGGGACGGTGCTGCTCGGCGCTTTCACTGTCCTCTTCACTGGCCTCGTCTACAGGATCCTCGGGTCCCGTCAGAACATATGCTGTGGTGTGCTCATCAACAGCCTCTGAGATCGCATCTTCTGCCGCGTCCTCATGCTCTGGCGCATCTGCGAGCAGGGCTGCATCCAGATCCGACACCGTGTCAGCCCGGTATTCCTGGGCGTGTTCGTCTTCTTCAAAGCTGGCAGGCTCAAAATCATCGGCTCCACGCGCAACGACAGACCGGATGCGGCGCAGGCGCGCGGCAACACTGTCATCATCGTCAGCAGCTTCATCCTGAACTGGCGCAATCACTTCGACCGCCTCTTCGGCCGAGTCCTGATCTTCGAATTCGGCATCCCCTTGCTCATCATACTGAGACGACATCATAATCTCGTCTTCGAGGGGCGTTTCGGAGACGTCTTCCACATCTGCTTCCAGGGCATCAGCTGCGATGTCGGCAATGGCGTCTTCCACGTCTTCTTCGACG
>ERZ1740067.1496-NODE-1496-length-15849-cov-21.251551_pt1 | contig 15849 bp, 2 predicted proteins | sample MGYA00581736_ERZ1740067 | MGnify/ENA primary metagenome ERZ1740067 (study PRJEB43018, sample SAMN04849236) | marine metagenome | isolation source: floating plastic debris | place: Pacific Ocean | collected 2008-08-27 | study: EMG produced TPA metagenomics... | reverse complement strand
GCCACGGATAAGCCTATAGGATATCCCTAGGGGTTGCGGCCAGCTGACCCCTTAAATATTATCAAGCAAGACAAAAACCGAGAATGGAACTACACAGTGACTAAAAGCCTTAGTCCGGTGCTGAATAAGGTAAAACGGTATGCCAATATAAGCATGGTTTGGAAACGGTGAGGAGTGGGTTAGGGAGAGGTGAAGTTCGGTTCAGGGTGATGTGAGTGGGAGGTGTAGCTGCGGTGAGCTTCATGCGCGCCCTCACTGATTATTTGGAAGCATGGGCTATGTTTGCTTGCCGAGCTATGTGCCACTAATTGTCATCTGGTGTATTTCAGGCTCCAATTGTTGCACTATCCATGTACACAGCTTTTTGTGACAGGCATTATTATAATCAGTGTCTTACAGACACCCATGGTGATCAGTGGCTGTTTCCATACTACCAAGCTAAGGATTCAGCAAAACAGTTAAAAGTATTTATACTTTATTTATTGGCATCAAACTACAATGCTTTAATGGCAGTTATACGAGGTCAATGAGGTATGTTCATTATAAATATTATTTTTCTTTTTGTAATATGTTTTTTGTACTGATTATTATGAGCAATCATGAAACTACACTCTGAACAATATTTTCAGTCTATTTTTCCTTGCTCATCGTAACACCACAACATCGACATCACCAACGACGCTGACGCTGACCGGACAATATATATTATTAAACACAGCTTCATCCATTTGATGCTAATTGTATATTATAACACTTTTCACCATGTCATTTTTATCATTTTAAATTTCAGTTCTACAATTACATTTGGTGATGAAATATCAATACAAATACCATCTACCACCAAATCTGTATACTCTCCTCAACATGAAATACAGCTCCAAACTATAGCTGCTGTTACAGTAGAACTCAGTACCATCAGATGTGGCTATTATTGACGGATGTGCTAGACGGCGAATGAATCCAGAACCAGAACCAGATGTATGTGTAACCTATCCGAGCTCAAGCTGTCGTTTGTCTCCCTGTGCTCCAGAGCAGTGTCTCCTGATAGCTCCAGTGTATCCGCTGTTCATATCCAGACGTCAGCCTATCGCCTTATCGCTATCGCTCGCTGATTGTACCTGCTAATCCTATCGCAGCTACCATACTACAGTATTTCTATCTGGATTATTTATCTCATCTACTCTACTGTACTACCGTATCTCTATCTGGATTATTTAATATCTCATCTACTCTACCGTACTGTAAGCAGATGACAAAGCCGTATCGTTACTCGCTAGTACCTATCTCACGTACCGTCATACCAAGCCACATCTCTCAAGCTGTAAGTTACCTGTCTGCGGAGTTCCTGCTCAACAGATCATCACTGTGGGGTGCGGGAATTGAACCCGCTAGCAGTCGTCAGGGGATTTATTTTTGAGCTTAAATAGATTGATTAAATTTGTGTTTTTCATACATTTTTGCCTGAATTTTCATCTGTAACGCATCAAGTAGGGTACATGTATAGTGCAATACTTGGGGCTTGTTGTGTATCAGCTGTTGTTGGTGGTCCTGCTCGCTGGCGTGTGTGTCCATTCTCTTAGATATTTCATTGGGGGCTTGCTTGTGGCGTATTGCTGTTATTCTCTCCTTGGTTCATTCTTTGATTTTGATTCATGATGGCATCGTGCGATGTTTACACTGTGGATGAACTGGTCGGCAAACGCAATGCTGTTCTCAAGAGTATTCTGAGGGAGGCCGGGAAACCCTCTTCAGGCACAAAAGCTCAACTCGTTCAGAGAATTTTATCATTTCAGATTAGAAAATCTGCAACAACCCAGGCAGCAATAGGTGAAAAGCTAGAATCAATCCGATTGGCTGAAAATCAATTATCACAGCTCAAATCTGAATTAACCCGTTTGGAATCCTCTGTACACGTTCATAATCAGACAGGTGGGGATAATTTTATGCCTGATCCTACACATGAAAGTAGTCCAAAGCCAGACATATTTCAGGCCACACATCAAGAAAATCCTGACATTGATTATCACTATTATTATCACACTCGCAGTGAATGTGAATTTTTATCTCAGCCACCAACACCGGAACATAAACAGGTACCAACACCGGCGCCACGCCCTACCAAGGCCCGATCAGTATTCACAGATCATCATGAAAGCCGTCGTACAGTTCAGCATGACATGATAATAGCTGATAGCCATAATGATTTAGCTCATAGTGTACAATTAAGACCAACACCCAAACCCCGTGTACATGTAAACGATCCTCGCTCATTGTTCCATGATGGCTACCATAATTCACAACCAGCTCAGAACAATAGGCCAGCTGCATTGCCAGCTACTGCTAGCAATACATATTCTGTTCAGCCTGACTCATCAAACCCACTGCCCTATAATAATGGCAGCTCAGACCAGGCTACTGCATTAACTCATAGACTTCTGGAAAAAATTTCAGATAATATCAATGATGTTCATTATCCAGTAGTTGAACCAGAAATGTTTGATGGTGATATCATGGTTTATCAGGAATGGCGCAAGCAGTTTCTGAACTATATTGGTAGGAAGAAAAACATGAGCTCGGAGGATAAACTTTACTACCTGCAAAAATTCACTAAGGGGGAAGCATATCAGGCTGTCAGGGGCTACTGTATTTTGAAATCAGAACAGGCTTTCAAAGATGCTATTGAATCATTAGATAGTGACTATGGTAGTTGTTTTCTCGCCGCTCATGCTTTCAAATCAAAACTGAGAAGTTGGCCAAAAGTTCCTCAAAATGATCCCAAAGCTCTCAAACGGCTGACAAATTTTCTCAAACAATGTCGAGCAGCAATGATAGATATTCCAGATCTAGAAAAGCTTGATGACTGCGAGGAAAATCAGAAAATTCTCTGTTTACTCCCTGATAACATAGTCAATAAATGGAATGATCGTGTCACCGACTATATGGCCGCTAATGATGAACAATACCCAGACTTTCACATGTTTGTAGACTTTTTGATCAAGCAGACAAAATCTGCAAACAATCCCATATCGTCACTGTCGGCAGTCCGACAAGCGACCTCGAATCCTCAGGCTGGTCACTCAAAACAGGAAAATCCCAAACCAGCCCCCAGAACAAAATCTGAGAATGCTGTAACAAACAACAGCATAAATAAGGAAAATTCTGGTAAAACGGAATGCATTATCTGCCATAGCGCTGACCATCGTTATGTAGCTCAGTGTAAAACCTTCAAGGCCATGAACCACGACTCCAGGCTCAAAACAATCCGGGATAAAAATCTTTGTTTTCGGTGTATGGGTCGAAATCATAGTGCCAAAAAGTGTGAAAAGACCTGGAAATGTCGTTCATGTGGGAGTACTCGCCATCACACTTTGCTTCATGAAGCCGATAAAAAGGCTCAAGCTAAAGGTGAGGAGACGACTCCGCAAACTGCATGTACAAATACTCAGATAGATGTCTCAACATGTAAACTATACACAAAAATCCTCCCAGTTTGGCTCTCAACTGAAATCAATCCAGATCAAGAGTTTTTGACATACGCTCTCCTCGATGAGCAATCAAATACTACTTTCGTTACCAATGACCTGGCCGCAAAGTTAACAGCAAAATCTGAAGTTGCTCCACTGAAAATATCAACCATGACCAGTCAGAATTGTGCTGTAGCCACCAGAAAATATTTTGGTTTGAGAATCCGAGGATTTTATTGTGGTAATTATGTCAGCATGCCTTCGACCTATAGTCGGCAGCATATTCCATACATACAGTCTAGTATACCAATATCTGAGGACATAGAAAAGCTTGATCATCTGAAGTCAATATCCCATCTGGTAGCTCCCAAGCTGAACTGTGGTGTCGATCTGCTCATTGGTAGGAATTGTGTTGCTACAACACACTATCAAAAACTCATAGAGGCGCCACAGGACAGTACAGCTTGTGCAGTCAAAACACCAATCGGCTGGTGCATTGTGGGTCCTGATGGTAGCAGCACTGCTGCAATACATGATGATTTTGTTGATGAAATTGGCGTAAGTCATGCATTACTATGCCAACCCATTGACACATGTAACCAGGTGCTAGACACTAATGATCCAATATTATCTCAGCATCAAATCACTGTAGCACTCCAAACTGATGTGCAAGAGTTGTCCCCTCACGATCTTATGAAACTAGTCTGTGATGCTGATTTCCTGTCTGATAATGATTCTAAGCTTATGTCACAGGAGGACATTAAGTTTCTCGAAATACTGGATAGCCAAACTTATCAGGATAGCGAAAAGTACTACACCATGCCATTACCTTTCAAAACCAACTTTGCTCAGCTATCCAACAACTACAAAGCTGCACTCACTAGATTTGAGTATCTCCAGTCAAGATTTCAGCGTGACCCAGAATATGCTAAACAATATTCGGACTTTATACAGGGAATAATCAATCGGGGTGAAGCAGAACGAGTACCAAATTCAGAACTAAAAAAAGGGGAGTGTTGGTATTTGCCGCATCACGGTGTGTTTCACAAACAGAATAACAAATTTCGTGTTGTATTTGACTGTTCTGCTAGATATCAGGGGGTTAGTTTGAATGATACGCTCTTACAGGGTCCTGACCTCAACAATCCTCTTATAGGTGTACTGCTCAGGTTTAGAAAACATCAGGTCGCGGTGTCATGTGACATTGAAAAGATGTACCACAGATTCCGTGTAACTCCAGCCCACCGTGATTATCTCAGGTTTATTTGGCTGGAAAATGGTAAACCAGTTGTATACAGAATGCTTGTACACATATTTGGCGCACGATCATCACCAAACTGTGCCAAATATGGACTGAACAAACTAGCAGCAGATTACGGTAACCAATCCTCAGCACAGAAATTTATCTCGTCCAACTTTTATGTGGATGACGGCCTATGCAGTGTCAATTCAGTATCTGAGGCTATCGATCTATTGAACCAAACAAGGGATGTGTGTGCACGTGGGAATCTACGGGTTCATAAGCTTTTGAGTAACAAATCAGAAGTTTTACAGGTTTTCCCACCATCTGACTGTGCTGTAGATGTCGGAAATGTAACACTGTGTAGCTCTACGGAGCGAGCCTTAGGTGTATTATGGTCATTAAAATCGGACTCATTCATTTACAACTACAACACATCTACTAAACCATGTACTCGTAGAACCATGCTTTCAGATATCGCATCCTTGTATGACCCGATGGGATTAATCTCCCCTCTGATACTATCTGGCCGCATTATATTACAGAATGCATGCAAATCTGGGTACACCTGGGATGAAATCCTAAAGGATGACTACGCTGAAAACTGGTTAAACTGGAATCAAAATATGTCAAAATTATCAAATCTAGAGATACAACGGGCAGTCAACCCTCCGGATTTCAGCTCAGTTAGACAGGAAATACACACGTTTGCTGATGCAAGCACATCTGGATTCGGTGCATGCTCATACCTCAGATCTATAGACAAACAGAACAATGCCCATTGTAGCCTAATATTTGGTAAATCACGTGTAGCCCCAATCAAGGTTACCACAATACCAAGATTGGAGCTGCAAGCAGCACTCCTGGCAGCTAAGCAGACCGCCATGCTCTCAGAAGAGCTGCAACTAGATGCAGAGTGCTATTTATGGAGTGATTCAAAAATAGTTCTAGGATATATAAATAATGACGAAAAGCGGTTTTACACCTATGTCTCAAACAGATTAGCTCAGATACATGACATATCAAACAAATCGCAATGGCATTATGTGAGCACCAAGCAAAATCCTGCTGATCTTGCTTCTCGTGGCGTAAACTCTGTCGAGAGTCTCTCTCAGTCTATGTGGCTCAGTGGTCCTGATTTTCTGTGGAATTCCGCCTTACCAGAGAAGTTGAGTGTCTCTGGTGTTGAGCAGTTTGAGGTAGATCAAAATGACCCAGAGTTGAAAAAGGAGGTACATGTAGTTGTTTCACATGATACTTGTGTCGATACTCAGGCTGAATATCTGCTGGACTTGTGCTCTAGATTTTCAAGCTGGTTCAAAGCTGTTCATACACTAGCTCTTGTACAGAAGGTCATTCAAAATAGGCATGATATTTTGAGTAAGCAGGCTGTAAACGTGTATCACTCTGTGACTGTTGATGATATTCAGGTCATGTCTAATCGTATAGTTTGCGCAGCTCAGGCTTGTTCGTTCAGTACTGAGATTGAGTGCTTGAGGTCTGGGAAGACGATTCCAAAAACCAGCAGTTTGTATAAGTTGGATTGCTTTCTCGACTCTGAAGGTGCTATTCGTGTGGGAGGCAGGATCAAACATGCTAAGGTGACAGGTGTAGAAAACCATCCATTCATTATGCCAAAATCATCACATATTTCTGAGATCATAGTGAGACATTACCACAATGCCTGTGGTCATCAGGGGCGGACAACAACTATGGGAGCAGTAAGATCTGCTGGTTTCTGGATTGTTGGTCTGCATGGTATTGTATCCTCACAAATTCAGAAATGTACCAAATGCAGAAGGTTACGCAGACCAACAGAGAACCAGAAAATGGCGGATCTGCCTGCTGACAGGGTTGAAGTCGCAGCACCATTCACATATACAGGCTGCGATGTATTTGGACCTTACACAGTAAAAGATCGCCGCACTAGTATCAAACGCTACGGTCTCATTTTTACATGTCTCTCAAGTAGGGCTGTGCATATTGAAATGTTAGATGACTTATCAACAGATTCATTTATAAACAGTCTGCGCTGCTTTATTTCTCTCAGAGGCAATGTAAGGCTTTTACGTTGTGATAATGGTACCAACTTCGTAGGAGCAAATAATGAACTACGGCGTCATCATCAAAACATGGTCTGTGATCCAAAAATCAAGGAATATTTATTACAACATCAATGTGATTTCCAATTCAACCCACCAGAGAGTAGTCACTTTGGAGGTACATGGGAGCGCATGATTCGCTCTGCTCGAAATGTGCTTTCTGGCCTTAGTGGACAAATCAATGAGAGGTTAGATAGTTCATCCTTGCGCACATTATTTTATGAATGCATGGCAATTATCAACAGCCGTCCTCTCACCACCGTTGAAAATGATGTGCAACCCCTATCTCCAAATGACCTGCTTCACATGAAATCTAACGTCGTACTACCAATTCCAGGCTCATTTGATAGTGATGATGTATACTCGCGAAAACGCTGGATCAAAGTGCAGGCACTCACTAATGTATTTTGGAAGCGTTGGTCTAAAGAATATCTAACTACCCTCCAGACTAGGCAAAAATGGCAATCAAAAACCTGTAATCTAAAGTTAAATGATATTGTCATTTTATCAGATCAGTGCTCTCGTTTAGACTGGCCACTCGGCAGAGTTGTGAAAGTTGTTCCTAGTAAGGATAGCTTAGTTAGGCATGTGCATGTGTTAACCTTTGATAAAGTATCTAACCGCCATGTCACATTGGTTAGGCCAGTAACAAAACTTGTGCTCCTACTTGAATCCTAAAATGCTCAGCACATGGGAAATCTCAGCCGCCGCTATTCAGGCTTACAATGTGAATAGCTATTTTGTTCAGTTTTTCTTCAAATTGTATTTCCAGCCGCCGCTATTCAGGCTAACAATGTGAATAGCCATTTTCTCCTTTTCTCTATATTTTGTAAATCGGCCGCCGCTATTCAGGCTAAAAATGTGAATAGCCAGTTTTCTTCATTTGCTCTTTTTTATGAACAAAACAAACCCAACAAAAATTGAAATAATTAAAATCCACATTCTCATTGTATCTTATTTGTTGTTGCCTTGATATATCTCGTTTATCTGTATATCTCTGATCAGTGATAGCCTAGTGTTCATTGGAGTTGCTTTCTCCTAATCCCCAGCATGCTCAGCGAGATTCAGCATCCTGTGGAGGCCTCCGGTGTTTTCTGATCTCGGTTCTGACGCAGTGTGGCAACGCCTGGTTTCATTGTGGTTTGGAATCACTGGGTGATTCGGGGGGAGTGTAGCTGCGGTGTGCTTCATGCGCGCCCTCACTGATTATTTGAGAGCGTGGGCTATGCTTGCTCGCCGAGCTATGTGCCACTAATTGTCATCTGGTGTATTTCGGGCTCCAATTGTTGCACTATCCATGTACACAGCTTTTTGTGACAGGCATTATTATAATCAGTGTCTTACAGACACCCATGGTGATCAGTGGCTGTTTCCATACTACCAAGCTAAGGATTCAGCAAAACAGTTAAAAGTATTTATACTTTATTTATTGGCATCAAACTACAATGCTTTAATGGCAGTTATACGAGGTCAATGAGGTATGTTCATTATAAATATTATTTTTCTTTTTGTAATATGTTTTTTGTACTGATTATTATGAGCAATCATGAAACTACACTCTGAACAATATTTTCAGTCTATTTTTCCTTGCTCATCGTAACACCACAACATCGACATCACCAACGACGCTGACGCTGACCGGACAATATATATTATTAAACACAGCTTCATCCATTTGATGCTAATTGTATATTATAACACTTTTCACCATGTCATTTTTATCATTTTAAATTTCAGTTCTACAATTACATTTGGTGATGAAATATCAATACAAATACCATCTACCACCAAATCTGTATACTCTCCTCAACATGAAATACAGCTCCAAACTATAGCTGCTGTTACAGTAGAACTCAGTACCATCAGATGTGGCTATTATTGACGGATGTGCTAGACGGCGAATGAATCCAGAACCAGAACCAGATGTATGTGTAACCTATCCGAGCTCAAGCTGTCGTTTGTCTCCCTGTGCTCCAGAGCAGTGTCTCCTGATAGCTCCAGTGTATCCGCTGTTCATATCCAGACGTCAGCCTATCGCCTTATCGCTATCGCTCGCTGATTGTACCTGCTAATCCTATCGCAGCTACCATACTACAGTATTTCTATCTGGATTATTTATCTCATCTACTCTACTGTACTACCGTATCTCTATCTGGATTATTTAATATCTCATCTACTCTACCGTACTGTAAGCAGATGACAAAGCCGTATCGTTACTCGCTAGTACCTATCTCACGTACCGTCATACCAAGCCACATCTCTCAAGCTGTAAGTTACCTGTCTGCGGAGTTCCTGCTCAACAGATCATCACTGTGGGGTGCGGGAATTGAACCCGCTAGCAGTCGTCAGGGGATTTATTTTTGAGCTTAAATAGATTGATTAAATTTGTGTTTTTCATACATTTTTGCCTGAATTTTCATCTGTAACGCATCAAGTAGGGTACATGTATAGTGCAATACTTGGGGCTTGTTGTGTATCAGCTGTTGTTGGTGGTCCTGCTCGCTGGCGTGTGTGTCCATTCTCTTAGATATTTCATTGGGGGCTTGCTTGTGGCGTATTGCTGTTATTCTCTCCTTGGTTCATTCTTTGATTTTGATTCATGATGGCATCGTGCGATGTTTACACTGTGGATGAACTGGTCGGCAAACGCAATGCTGTTCTCAAGAGTATTCTGAGGGAGGCCGGGAAACCCTCTTCAGGCACAAAAGCTCAACTCGTTCAGAGAATTTTATCATTTCAGATTAGAAAATCTGCAACAACCCAGGCAGCAATAGGTGAAAAGCTAGAATCAATCCGATTGGCTGAAAATCAATTATCACAGCTCAAATCTGAATTAACCCGTTTGGAATCCTCTGTACACGTTCATAATCAGACAGGTGGGGATAATTTTATGCCTGATCCTACACATGAAAGTAGTCCAAAGCCAGACATATTTCAGGCCACACATCAAGAAAATCCTGACATTGATTATCACTATTATTATCACACTCGCAGTGAATGTGAATTTTTATCTCAGCCACCAACACCGGAACATAAACAGGTACCAACACCGGCGCCACGCCCTACCAAGGCCCGATCAGTATTCACAGATCATCATGAAAGCCGTCGTACAGTTCAGCATGACATGATAATAGCTGATAGCCATAATGATTTAGCTCATAGTGTACAATTAAGACCAACACCCAAACCCCGTGTACATGTAAACGATCCTCGCTCATTGTTCCATGATGGCTACCATAATTCACAACCAGCTCAGAACAATAGGCCAGCTGCATTGCCAGCTACTGCTAGCAATACATATTCTGTTCAGCCTGACTCATCAAACCCACTGCCCTATAATAATGGCAGCTCAGACCAGGCTACTGCATTAACTCATAGACTTCTGGAAAAAATTTCAGATAATATCAATGATGTTCATTATCCAGTAGTTGAACCAGAAATGTTTGATGGTGATATCATGGTTTATCAGGAATGGCGCAAGCAGTTTCTGAACTATATTGGTAGGAAGAAAAACATGAGCTCGGAGGATAAACTTTACTACCTGCAAAAATTCACTAAGGGGGAAGCATATCAGGCTGTCAGGGGCTACTGTATTTTGAAATCAGAACAGGCTTTCAAAGATGCTATTGAATCATTAGATAGTGACTATGGTAGTTGTTTTCTCGCCGCTCATGCTTTCAAATCAAAACTGAGAAGTTGGCCAAAAGTTCCTCAAAATGATCCCAAAGCTCTCAAACGGCTGACAAATTTTCTCAAACAATGTCGAGCAGCAATGATAGATATTCCAGATCTAGAAAAGCTTGATGACTGCGAGGAAAATCAGAAAATTCTCTGTTTACTCCCTGATAACATAGTCAATAAATGGAATGATCGTGTCACCGACTATATGGCCGCTAATGATGAACAATACCCAGACTTTCACATGTTTGTAGACTTTTTGATCAAGCAGACAAAATCTGCAAACAATCCCATATCGTCACTGTCGGCAGTCCGACAAGCGACCTCGAATCCTCAGGCTGGTCACTCAAAACAGGAAAATCCCAAACCAGCCCCCAGAACAAAATCTGAGAATGCTGTAACAAACAACAGCATAAATAAGGAAAATTCTGGTAAAACGGAATGCATTATCTGCCATAGCGCTGACCATCGTTATGTAGCTCAGTGTAAAACCTTCAAGGCCATGAACCACGACTCCAGGCTCAAAACAATCCGGGATAAAAATCTTTGTTTTCGGTGTATGGGTCGAAATCATAGTGCCAAAAAGTGTGAAAAGACCTGGAAATGTCGTTCATGTGGGAGTACTCGCCATCACACTTTGCTTCATGAAGCCGATAAAAAGGCTCAAGCTAAAGGTGAGGAGACGACTCCGCAAACTGCATGTACAAATACTCAGATAGATGTCTCAACATGTAAACTATACACAAAAATCCTCCCAGTTTGGCTCTCAACTGAAATCAATCCAGATCAAGAGTTTTTGACATACGCTCTCCTCGATGAGCAATCAAATACTACTTTCGTTACCAATGACCTGGCCGCAAAGTTAACAGCAAAATCTGAAGTTGCTCCACTGAAAATATCAACCATGACCAGTCAGAATTGTGCTGTAGCCACCAGAAAATATTTTGGTTTGAGAATCCGAGGATTTTATTGTGGTAATTATGTCAGCATGCCTTCGACCTATAGTCGGCAGCATATTCCATACATACAGTCTAGTATACCAATATCTGAGGACATAGAAAAGCTTGATCATCTGAAGTCAATATCCCATCTGGTAGCTCCCAAGCTGAACTGTGGTGTCGATCTGCTCATTGGTAGGAATTGTGTTGCTACAACACACTATCAAAAACTCATAGAGGCGCCACAGGACAGTACAGCTTGTGCAGTCAAAACACCAATCGGCTGGTGCATTGTGGGTCCTGATGGTAGCAGCACTGCTGCAATACATGATGATTTTGTTGATGAAATTGGCGTAAGTCATGCATTACTATGCCAACCCATTGACACATGTAACCAGGTGCTAGACACTAATGATCCAATATTATCTCAGCATCAAATCACTGTAGCACTCCAAACTGATGTGCAAGAGTTGTCCCCTCACGATCTTATGAAACTAGTCTGTGATGCTGATTTCCTGTCTGATAATGATTCTAAGCTTATGTCACAGGAGGACATTAAGTTTCTCGAAATACTGGATAGCCAAACTTATCAGGATAGCGAAAAGTACTACACCATGCCATTACCTTTCAAAACCAACTTTGCTCAGCTATCCAACAACTACAAAGCTGCACTCACTAGATTTGAGTATCTCCAGTCAAGATTTCAGCGTGACCCAGAATATGCTAAACAATATTCGGACTTTATACAGGGAATAATCAATCGGGGTGAAGCAGAACGAGTACCAAATTCAGAACTAAAAAAAGGGGAGTGTTGGTATTTGCCGCATCACGGTGTGTTTCACAAACAGAATAACAAATTTCGTGTTGTATTTGACTGTTCTGCTAGATATCAGGGGGTTAGTTTGAATGATACGCTCTTACAGGGTCCTGACCTCAACAATCCTCTTATAGGTGTACTGCTCAGGTTTAGAAAACATCAGGTCGCGGTGTCATGTGACATTGAAAAGATGTACCACAGATTCCGTGTAACTCCAGCCCACCGTGATTATCTCAGGTTTATTTGGCTGGAAAATGGTAAACCAGTTGTATACAGAATGCTTGTACACATATTTGGCGCACGATCATCACCAAACTGTGCCAAATATGGACTGAACAAACTAGCAGCAGATTACGGTAACCAATCCTCAGCACAGAAATTTATCTCGTCCAACTTTTATGTGGATGACGGCCTATGCAGTGTCAATTCAGTATCTGAGGCTATCGATCTATTGAACCAAACAAGGGATGTGTGTGCACGTGGGAATCTACGGGTTCATAAGCTTTTGAGTAACAAATCAGAAGTTTTACAGGTTTTCCCACCATCTGACTGTGCTGTAGATGTCGGAAATGTAACACTGTGTAGCTCTACGGAGCGAGCCTTAGGTGTATTATGGTCATTAAAATCGGACTCATTCATTTACAACTACAACACATCTACTAAACCATGTACTCGTAGAACCATGCTTTCAGATATCGCATCCTTGTATGACCCGATGGGATTAATCTCCCCTCTGATACTATCTGGCCGCATTATATTACAGAATGCATGCAAATCTGGGTACACCTGGGATGAAATCCTAAAGGATGACTACGCTGAAAACTGGTTAAACTGGAATCAAAATATGTCAAAATTATCAAATCTAGAGATACAACGGGCAGTCAACCCTCCGGATTTCAGCTCAGTTAGACAGGAAATACACACGTTTGCTGATGCAAGCACATCTGGATTCGGTGCATGCTCATACCTCAGATCTATAGACAAACAGAACAATGCCCATTGTAGCCTAATATTTGGTAAATCACGTGTAGCCCCAATCAAGGTTACCACAATACCAAGATTGGAGCTGCAAGCAGCACTCCTGGCAGCTAAGCAGACCGCCATGCTCTCAGAAGAGCTGCAACTAGATGCAGAGTGCTATTTATGGAGTGATTCAAAAATAGTTCTAGGATATATAAATAATGACGAAAAGCGGTTTTACACCTATGTCTCAAACAGATTAGCTCAGATACATGACATATCAAACAAATCGCAATGGCATTATGTGAGCACCAAGCAAAATCCTGCTGATCTTGCTTCTCGTGGCGTAAACTCTGTCGAGAGTCTCTCTCAGTCTATGTGGCTCAGTGGTCCTGATTTTCTGTGGAATTCCGCCTTACCAGAGAAGTTGAGTGTCTCTGGTGTTGAGCAGTTTGAGGTAGATCAAAATGACCCAGAGTTGAAAAAGGAGGTACATGTAGTTGTTTCACATGATACTTGTGTCGATACTCAGGCTGAATATCTGCTGGACTTGTGCTCTAGATTTTCAAGCTGGTTCAAAGCTGTTCATACACTAGCTCTTGTACAGAAGGTCATTCAAAATAGGCATGATATTTTGAGTAAGCAGGCTGTAAACGTGTATCACTCTGTGACTGTTGATGATATTCAGGTCATGTCTAATCGTATAGTTTGCGCAGCTCAGGCTTGTTCGTTCAGTACTGAGATTGAGTGCTTGAGGTCTGGGAAGACGATTCCAAAAACCAGCAGTTTGTATAAGTTGGATTGCTTTCTCGACTCTGAAGGTGCTATTCGTGTGGGAGGCAGGATCAAACATGCTAAGGTGACAGGTGTAGAAAACCATCCATTCATTATGCCAAAATCATCACATATTTCTGAGATCATAGTGAGACATTACCACAATGCCTGTGGTCATCAGGGGCGGACAACAACTATGGGAGCAGTAAGATCTGCTGGTTTCTGGATTGTTGGTCTGCATGGTATTGTATCCTCACAAATTCAGAAATGTACCAAATGCAGAAGGTTACGCAGACCAACAGAGAACCAGAAAATGGCGGATCTGCCTGCTGACAGGGTTGAAGTCGCAGCACCATTCACATATACAGGCTGCGATGTATTTGGACCTTACACAGTAAAAGATCGCCGCACTAGTATCAAACGCTACGGTCTCATTTTTACATGTCTCTCAAGTAGGGCTGTGCATATTGAAATGTTAGATGACTTATCAACAGATTCATTTATAAACAGTCTGCGCTGCTTTATTTCTCTCAGAGGCAATGTAAGGCTTTTACGTTGTGATAATGGTACCAACTTCGTAGGAGCAAATAATGAACTACGGCGTCATCATCAAAACATGGTCTGTGATCCAAAAATCAAGGAATATTTATTACAACATCAATGTGATTTCCAATTCAACCCACCAGAGAGTAGTCACTTTGGAGGTACATGGGAGCGCATGATTCGCTCTGCTCGAAATGTGCTTTCTGGCCTTAGTGGACAAATCAATGAGAGGTTAGATAGTTCATCCTTGCGCACATTATTTTATGAATGCATGGCAATTATCAACAGCCGTCCTCTCACCACCGTTGAAAATGATGTGCAACCCCTATCTCCAAATGACCTGCTTCACATGAAATCTAACGTCGTACTACCAATTCCAGGCTCATTTGATAGTGATGATGTATACTCGCGAAAACGCTGGATCAAAGTGCAGGCACTCACTAATGTATTTTGGAAGCGTTGGTCTAAAGAATATCTAACTACCCTCCAGACTAGGCAAAAATGGCAATCAAAAACCTGTAATCTAAAGTTAAATGATATTGTCATTTTATCAGATCAGTGCTCTCGTTTAGACTGGCCACTCGGCAGAGTTGTGAAAGTTGTTCCTAGTAAGGATAGCTTAGTTAGGCATGTGCATGTGTTAACCTTTGATAAAGTATCTAACCGCCATGTCACATTGGTTAGGCCAGTAACAAAACTTGTGCTCCTACTTGAATCCTAAAATGCTCAGCACATGGGAAATCTCAGCCGCCGCTATTCAGGCTTACAATGTGAATAGCTATTTTGTTCAGTTTTTCTTCAAATTGTATTTCCAGCCGCCGCTATTCAGGCTAACAATGTGAATAGCCATTTTCTCCTTTTCTCTATATTTTGTAAATCGGCCGCCGCTATTCAGGCTAAAAATGTGAATAGCCAGTTTTCTTCATTTGCTCTTTTTTATGAACAAAACAAACCCAACAAAAATTGAAATAATTAAAATCCACATTCTCATTGTATCTTATTTGTTGTTGCCTTGATATATCTCGTTTATCTGTATATCTCTGATCAGTGATAGCCTAGTGTTCATTGGAGTTGCTTTCTCCTAATCCCCAGCATGCTCAGCGAGATTCAGCATCCTGTGGAGGCCTCCGGTGTTTTCTGATCTCGGTTCTGACGCAGTGTGGCAACGCCTGGTTTCATTGTGGTTTGGAATCACTGGGTGATTCGGGGGGAGTGTAGCTGCGGTGTGCTTCATGCGCGCCCTCACTGATTATTTGAGAGCGTGGGCTATGCTTGCTCGCCGAGCTATGTGCCACTAATTGTCATCTGGTGTATTTCAGGCTCCAATTGTTGC
>ERZ1740067.1495-NODE-1495-length-15877-cov-45.274807_pt1 | contig 15877 bp, 16 predicted proteins | sample MGYA00581736_ERZ1740067 | MGnify/ENA primary metagenome ERZ1740067 (study PRJEB43018, sample SAMN04849236) | marine metagenome | isolation source: floating plastic debris | place: Pacific Ocean | collected 2008-08-27 | study: EMG produced TPA metagenomics... | reverse complement strand
GTGTGGGCCACGTGGCCGGCAACTTCCTCGCCGGTGCCCTGCGCAACCCGTCGGCGGCTGCAAGCCAGACCGCCACGCTTTTTATCGGCATCGCTTTCGCGGAAGCTTTGGGGATCTTCGCGTTCCTCGTTTCGCTTCTGCTGATGTTCGCCGTATAAGTCGCGCGACGCACCATCCTTACGGCTGGGCAGGGTGCAAATCCTGTCCGGTGTAACGGGCCAAATGGCCCAAGACCCGAGAGTGATCCGAAATGGCCACTGAAACATCTTCCGCCGAAGCCGCAGCCTCCAGCCCGGGGATGCCGCAGCTGGATTTCTCGACATTCGGAAATCAGATCTTCTGGTTGGTTCTGGCACTTTTTGCGATTTACTTCGTTTTGTCCCGCGTGGCGCTTCCAAGGATCGCCGCGATCCTGGCAGAGCGTCAGGGTACCATCACCAATGACATTGCGGCAGCCGAAGACCTAAAGCTCAAAGCACAAGAGGCCGAGGCAGCGTATGAAAAGGCGCTCGCGACAGCGCGCGCGGAGGCCAATATGATCGCGGATGAAACGAAGGCTGCCATTCAGACAGATCTGAACGACGCGATCGCCAAGGCTGATGCCGAGATTGCGGCGAAAGCGGCAGAGGGCGAGAAGGCCATTTTAGAAATCCGAGAAGGTGCTGCCGTCGCAGTGCGCGATGTGGCCAAAGAGGCCGCGCAGGAGATTGTCGCCATGATGGGCGGTACATCGGACGCCACTGCGGTGGGCGCAGCGGTCGAAAGCCGGACGAAGGGATAAGCGCCATGTGGAAAACACCCTTGATCACACTGGCCATTGCATTGAGCGCCTCGCCTGCGCTGGCGGCCAAAGGCCCATTCTTCTCGCTTTCGAACACGGACTTCGTTGTCCTGATCTCTTTCATCATCTTCATCGGCGTGTTGGTCTACTTCAAAGTGCCTGGGATGCTGATGAAGATGCTCGATCAGCGTGCCGACGGTATCCAATCCGAGATCGATGAGGCCCGCGCGTTGCGCGAAGAGGCGCAGGCCCTTCTGGCTAGCTACGAGCGCAAGCAGCAGGAAGTGCAGGAACAAGCTGATCGCATCGTCGCCAAAGCCAAGACCGATGCTGAGGAAGCCGCCGCCGCGGCCAAAGTCGATCTTGAGAAATCTATCGCGCGGCGCCTTGCTGCTGCTGCGGATCAGATTGCATCCGCCGAAGCTGCCGCCGTCAAAGAGGTGCGGGATCAAGCCGCCATCGTGGCTGTTGCAGCGGCCCGGGAAGTGATCGCCAAGCAGCTGAGTGCGGCTGAGGCCAACAAACTGATCGATGCAGGCATCGCGGAGGTCGAAGCGAAGCTGCACTAGACCGCCGAATAGCATTAGGAATGGCCCCGGCTCGCGCCGGGGTTTTTCGTTTATAGTATCACCTAGCCTTGTTTTTCGTGTTCCAGGCGCTGTTTTGCGACGGTTTCGTTCGCCTCAGCGGTTCGGTGATCCCTAAGCGACTGCTCGACATAATTCAGATGCGTTTCGACCGCTTTGCGTGCCACGGCGGGATCGCGGGCCTGAACCGCATCGTTGATGTCCCTGTGCTGATCAAGCAATGCGGCTCGGGTCGTGCGTTGCCGGAACATTATCTGCCTGTTGTAGAAGACACCCTCACGGAGCAATTGGTACATGGACCGCATCATGTGCAGCATGATGACGTTGTGACTTGCCTCGATGATGGCCATGTGGAATTGCGCATCCAGTTGCGCCTCGTCCTCCGCATTTCGCTTTGGATGCACCGCCTCCATCTTCTCAAAGATCGTGGAAATCACCGCCAGATCGGTGTCGGAAGCCAGGCGTGCCGCACGCTCCGCAGCCAAGCCTTCCATGTCCCGGCGAAACGACAGATAGTCAAAGACAGCTTCATCATGACGGGCGAAAAGCCCGGTCAGTGCCGGTGCAAATGCGGAGCCCAGAACGTCCGCCACGAACACGCCCGCGCCGGGCTTTGCGGTGAGGAGGCCCACGTCCTGAAGATCGGCGATGGCTTCGCGCAAGGATGGGCGTGACACGCCCAACCGATCTGCCAGATCGCGTTCGGGGGGCAGACGCTCCCCAGGTCGAAGGATGCCGCGAAGGATCAGCTTTTCGATCTGTTGCACCACTACCGTCGACAGCTTTTCCTGGGACACGGGTTGAAACGGCATCGGCACCTCTGAGAATTGGTCAAATCATATTACCGGTCATTCCGCCTCGCAATGGGGCTATTAGTGCTGCCTTAACTTCTATCTGTACATCTCGGAGTATGAGATGGCTTTGTGTGCTACTGGCTCTGTCGGCCTGCAATAGTGCGGGTCCGCATTTTCGCGGTCTTACAGCCACTCAGATCACGGTTGATGGGTCGACATTTGACGTCCGTGTCCGCGATGAACTGGCCGAGGCAATCCGTATCAACCCACAATATGCGCCCCGGCTTGGCCTGATTGAGAGACGCGGCAGTCAGGCGATGGCGATCGTCAGCGGGTGTGAAGTGAAAGAGGTACGCGGAGATCAGGCGCAGCTTCTCGGCATCCTGAAATGCGGATCGGGCAAGCGTCACATCGACAGGTCACGTCGGGCGGACGAACTTGATTGCCTTGTTCTTGACAGCTATGTCAGCCCAGCCACCAAACAGGTGGTTCTTGATGTCGACTGTGTCCCGATCTAGCCGCATGCCCGATATCTTGTGGATAAGCTGCATTTCGGACCTCTTTATGGTATGCGTTGATTGACTCAGCGGCCCTCTCACCTGCACCATGCATAAATCTCGGAATCAATGTGGGCAGGGCCTTGCGCTTTTCCAAACTCAGACTGACCGGCTTCAAGAGCTTTGTGGATCCCACCGATCTTATCATCGCTGATGGTCTTACCGGGGTCGTCGGGCCGAATGGCTGTGGTAAGTCGAACCTGCTAGAAGCCTTGCGTTGGGTGATGGGAGAGAACCGCCCCACAGCAATGCGCAGCGGCGGTATGGAGGATGTGATCTTTGCCGGAGCGGCGACGCGGCCCGCACGAAATTTTGCCGAGGTCTCGCTTCATATCGACAATTCAGAACGCCTTGCCCCTGCTGGATTCAATGATGAGGATGCGCTTGAGATCGTGCGTCGGATCACGCGCGATGTAGGCAGTGCCTACAAGACCAATGGCAAGGATGTGCGGGCGCGCGATGTTCAGATGCTGTTTGCAGACGCATCTACAGGTGCGCATTCGCCTGCGCTGGTCCGGCAGGGGCAGATCGCCGAGCTGATAAACGCGAAACCGAAGAATCGCCGCCGGATCCTGGAAGAGGCAGCGGGGATCAGTGGTCTTTATCAAAGGCGTCATGAGGCCGAATTGAAGCTGAAAGGGGCCGAAACAAACCTGGCCCGCGTGGACGATGTCATTGATCAGTTGGCCAACCAGCTTTCCCAGCTGGCCCGCCAGGCCCGTCAGGCGGCCCGCTATCGGGAGATTGCAGAGGCGTTGCGCCGCACCGAAGGTCTGTTGCTTTACAGGCGGTGGCGCGAAGCGGACGAGGCTCGCCTGTCCGCCGAAGATCTGCTGAAGAACCGCACCAAAGCTGCGGCGCAAGCCCAAGGGGCCGTGGTGGCGACAGCAAAGGCAAGGGCAGAAGCTGAGGCAGCACTGCCCCCTATGCGCGAAGAAGAGGCGGTTGCTGCGGCCGTCCTGCAGCGTTTGCTGGTGCAGCGCGACACGTTGGCCGATCAAGACCGCCAAGCGGTCGAGAGGATCGATACGTTGACGCAACGCATCGCGCAATTGGTGCGCGACATTGAGCGTGAAAGCGGACTGAACCGAGATGCGGGCGAAACGATCTCGCGGCTTGAATGGGAAGCGGAAGAGATCGCCAAGGCCGCGGAGGGTCACGATGTCCTGCTCGACGAGGCCGCACAAGGCGCGCGCGAGGGGGCCGAAATTCTTCAGGCGCGTGAAGAGGACTTGGCCGAGAAGACGGAAGACGTGGCTCGACTTGCGGCGCGTTACAACTCTGCTGAGCGCCTACTGGCTGACAGCAAGAAGACCGAGGCGAGGTCAGAGGCCGAAGCCGCCAAGGCGCGCGAAGCCGTCGCGGCCAGCCAGATCGCACTGACGCGTTCAGGTGAGGATGTCAAACTGGCCGGGCAAAAAGCGGCAGATGCTGAAGAAGCGGCGCAAAAGGCGGATGAGGCACTGGCCGCATCAGAAGCGGCACGGGCGGAGACGCATTCAAGGGAAGCCGATGCGCGCGCCGAAAGGTCGGAAGCCGAAGGCGAGATGAACGCGCTGCGCGCCGAAGCGGCGGCTCTGTCCAAGCTGGTCGAGCGGGATACGGCAGAGGATGGTCAGATCCTTGACGCAATGCAAGTCGATGCGGGCTTCGAAAAGGCACTGGGTGCTGCGATGGCCGATGATCTGCGCGCGCCGGCGATCGGGGCCGATGGCGTTTCTGGTTGGTCTCAGCTGCCGGACTACGATGCATCTCAGAAGTTTTCCGACGTCATTACGCCGCTGGCGCGGCACGTCAAAGGCCCTGCCGTCCTAAAGCGCCGTTTGGCGCAAATCGGTTTCGTTGCGGCGGAGGACGGTGCGCGCTTTCAAAGGGATCTTCTGCCTGGCCAGCGCTTGGTCAGCGCAGAGGGCGATCTCTGGCGATGGGACGGGTTTCGGGCAAGTGCGGAGGACGCCCCAAGTGCAACTGCGCTGCGCCTGCAACAGCTTAACCGTCTGGAGGAGCTGAAGCAATCGCTTGAACGGGCTTCGGCCCGTGCAGAAGGTGCGCGTCAGGCCCATGACATGCTTGCAACGCAAATGCGCGAACAGTCAGAGGCCGACAAACAGGCGCGCGAGGCGCGACGTGAAGCGGATCGGCAGGTCGGCGATGCGGCCCGAGCACTCAGCCGGGCGGAGTCCGAGCGGAACATGGCAGAGGGGCGTCTGGAATCGCTCGGGTTGGCGGTGGCACGTCACGAGGAAGATGCAATGGAGGCCCGCGCTCGGGTGACGGAGGCTGTGACCGCGCTGGCCGAAGTTGGAGACCTCGACACCGCGCGTGCAGAGATCGAGGATCTGCGCATGACCGTTGAGGCTGCGCGGATCACCATGATATCACGACGTTCCGCCCATGATGATCTGCGACGCACGGGTGAAGCACGCACAAAGCGGGCGCAGGAAATCACCAAGGAAACCAGCGGTTGGCGGCACCGTCTTGAAACGGCGGAGGTGCGCAGCGCCGAACTGTCGGAACGGAGAGATACTTCGGAAGCAGAGCTCGCCCGCGCCGAAGCGACCCCGGGTGAAATAGAGGTGAAGCGAGAGGCATTGAACGCCGAGCTTGCTTTGGCTGAATCGCGCAAGGCAAAGGCGCGTGACGCTTTGGCCGAAGCCGAGGCCGCATTGCGCAATGCAACAACGGCGGAGCGTGAGGCGGAGCGTTTGGCCTCAGAAGCGCGAGAGGCGCGCGCGGGAGCTGAGGCCCGGGCGGATGCTGCGCGTGAGACGGTTGCATTGGCGGCAGAGCGGATCGCCGACGAACAGCAGATGACGCCCAACCAGCTTCTGAATGCGCTTGAAGTGCCGCCGGATGATATGCCCGGGGCCGACACGCTTGAAGCGGAGGTCAACCGGTTGAAACGCCAGCGTGACGCGTTGGGCGCGGTCAATCTGCGGGCCGAGGAAGATGCCAAAGAGGTCCAGGAAGAACACGACACACTGACCCGCGAGAAGGCGGATCTGGAGGAAGCGATCCGTACACTGCGGAGCGGTATCGCGAGCCTCAACAAGGAAGGCCGTGAACGCTTGCTGACGGCGTTCGAGCAGGTGAACGGTAACTTTTCATTGCTTTTTACCCATCTCTTCGGCGGCGGTGAGGCCAATCTGGTCATGGTGGAAAGCGACGACCCGCTTGAAGCCGGTCTTGAGATCATGTGTCAGCCCCCCGGTAAGAAACTGTCGACGCTGAGCCTTTTGTCAGGGGGCGAACAGACGCTGACGGCGATGGCGCTGATATTTGCGGTTTTCCTCGCCAATCCCGCGCCGATTTGCGTGCTGGATGAGGTGGACGCTCCGCTTGATGATGCGAATGTGACGCGTTTCTGCGACCTGTTGGACGAGATGTGCCGCCGGACAGATACGCGGTTCCTCATCATCACGCACCACGCGGTCACAATGGCCCGCATGGACCGCCTGTTTGGCGTTACGATGGCCGAACAGGGGGTCAGTCAACTGGTTTCGGTCGATTTGAAAAAGGCCGAAACCCTGGTGGCTTAGCGGCGGCGCCGCAAGGCCAATACCCGGAGGCCGCCCAGAAGCAGCAGGCCGCTTGCAGGTGTCGGGATTGTGTTGATCGCAAAGGCGATGAACTGGTTAGCCCTTGGTCCAAAGGCCGAGAAGTTATCATCGGAGGCGGTGATCAGAGTTTGTTGCCACTCCAACTCGGGCCAAAGGTTATCGCATCGATATTGTCGACATCGACGCCGAACGTGCCCAGATCGACCGGCAATTCCTTCTCAACCGCGTGATAGCTGCTCAGGACATCATTTGCGCGCACGTTGGTCGCGTCGCACAAGTTGATATCGTAAGTCTTGCAGGTGTAGCCGCGGCCGGGCGCCCCGATCGAGAATGACCGTTCCAGCGCTGGAAGAGAGCCGTTCGGCAGGCCCAGAAGCTCCACCAGACCGCTGTCGGCGAAGGCATCCGCCGGGGTTGGTTCAACGGCATCGGATCGACCTCGTAGACACATTCGCCCAAGTCGATTCTAAGTGTGTAGGCACGCGGCTTGCCATCATCCCCCGGGGCCGCCGGTCATCTGAAACGGCCGTGTACTTGCCGGTTGACGGATCGTACGTGATGCCTGACAGACGACCAGGAGCGGTTCCTTCGAACGTCATAAAGCTTCGGATCTCATCGATCCTGAGAAAATTTAGATCTATGGATGCCGCAAAGGCGCGGGTCACATCAAAGCTCAGGCTGATTGCACCCGCCAGTCCCAAGGACTTCATCCATGCTGTCCACCGGTATTCTTTCAATCAAAAAGGGGGCCTGCGCCACACAGATGACAGTCAGGCGACAGGTTGGAAAAGGCCAATGTTCTTCGCCTATGCGGTGAGGTCGAAGATTTCGCCGCTGCCCGCGATTTGAAGGTTCAGCACGTCTTGCCCACCGCCATCGACAAGGGCCCACACAATCTGCTGGGTGGGTTTGTAGATGACAAATGCCTCTGCAACACCTGCATCTCCCGCATTGGGTGTGAACGCCAGATTGAGCTGGAAATCATCCGCGCTGACCCCCGCCATGCCGTAAAGCAGAATATCTCCATCCGCGGCCGTATAGTCCTGGACCCAGTCGCTGGCATGCCCGGCCGTACCAAGATGATAGAAACGGTCTGCCCCGTCGCCGCCATTCATACGGTCGAAGCCAAAGCCGCCGTTGATTAAGTCGGCACCATCCCCGCCGAAGATCACGTCCGAAAAGGCTGCGCCGCTCAGGACATCGTCACCGGCCTGGCCCTGGATCTCATCGACGCCAAAGCCGCCGTCGATCGTGTCGTTGCCGTCCATGCCGTACAGCAGATCATTGCCGGCCCCGCCGTTGACGCTGTCATCCCCTGCACCTGCAAACACCGTATCGCGCAGATCATCAGACGTCGCACCGGCGAGGATCAGATCATCGCCATGCCCGCCATTGAGCACATCGCGCCCGTCGCCGCCTTCCAGTGTGTCATCACCCCCGAGGCCCACAAGGCGGTCGTCGCCATTGTCGCCGACCAGCAGGTTGTCACCCTCATCACCCACCAGATCTACCGGGTCGTTAGAAGCAAGCAGACGAAGCTCATCGAAAGTGTATGTCTCGGCGCCGATCTCAAATTGTTCAAAACCGGTGGCTGTGAGAGTGTTGGTCTCGGCGGTAAAGACCATGCGCACGCCGCCTTCCACCAATGCGATATCGGTGAACATATTTGGTAAACCGCCGCGATCTATAATTATCCTGTCAAAGCCTACCCCACCTTCGACAATGCTTGTGCCGCTGCTGTAGATGGCCGTGTCATCGCCCACACCCGCATCTTTGGCCAGTTGGGAATCCAGCATGAAGGTATCGTTCTCGGTGACGACAACATTTGCCAGCGCGGTCAGCAAAATGTCGGTATCCGGCCCGAAACCGGATGCAGCAGAGGCCGTGGCGAAAGCAGAGCTTTGGGACACAAATGCCAGAATTTGAGCCTCAGTTGTCAGCGGTGGCCATGCAGCGCCGCCAAGCAGGAAACTATCGCCGAAAAGCGGATCACTGCTATTAACCTGTATGGTGTAGCTAAGTCTTCCCTGGTAGAGGAATTGACCCACCTCAAGTAACCGATTGAAACCACCGGAACCTTCGATAATGCCCAAGCCTGTCACCCTGATTTCTTCGAGACCGCTTTCGACAATCGCAATGTCTGGGAAGAAGTCGGGATACTCTTGTAAGATCCCATATCGAAAGACCGGATCGCTATCGCCCAGATGAACAAAGCTCATTTGCACGGGGATTATTCCGGAGATGTTGTCGGATTGGTCGAAAGTGACTCGTGTGCCTGTTATCGTGTACGTCGTCATTTGCCGTAACTCCCTATGCGCCCCAACCGCCGAATGTCATTGCAAGGCTTGCAAAAGCTTCAATGTCGGCCATGCATCAGCAGGCAGGCCAAGCCGTTTCTGTTCGGACTGAACCGCCGCGCGTGTTCCTGCCCCTAAGATCCCGTCAATTGCGCCAACATCATGACCGAGGGCCTGTAACCGGGTCTGAAGCGCTTTCATCTGCGCGTCCGACAAACCTGGCGATGGATTGCCCGCATCATAGATTCGCGCGCCTTCCAAACGGGTGGCGAAGTACGCTGCGGTCAGAACGTATGTGAAACTCTGGTTCCACTCGAAATACACGCGGAAATTGGGGTAGGCGAGGAATGCGGGCCCCTTGTGTCCCTGGGGAAGGATCAGGGAGCCTGGAAGATCCGCCAATGCACCCGAACGCGCCTGAACGCCCTTATCCGTCCATTGAGAAGCAGGCAGGGTGGTGCTGAGACCTGAAAGCGACCAATCGAGATCGGCGGGTACCGTGACTTCCTGCAACCAAGGCTCACCAGCCCGCCAACCCAGATGGGACAGCATCTTGCCACCGGACATCAGCGCATCGGCGGCAGAGGTCTTGAGTGAAACCTGCCCGTCGCCGTCGCCGTCGATGCCGTTTTCAAGGATGTCCCCTGGCAGCATCTGGACCATGCCGATCTCACCAGCCCAAGCCCCCGTCGTGCGGGCAGGGTCAAAATCACCCTGTTCATAGAGTTTCAAGGCCGCGAAGATCTGCGGGCGAAAAAGTTCGGGTCGCCTGCAATCATGGGCGAGGGTCACCAGCGCATTCGCTGTGTTGAAATCGCCCTGGAAGCTGCCGTAATCCGTCTCAAACGCCCAGAAAGCCAGAAGAACGCCGGGGCTGACGCCGTACTCATCCGCGATCCGATCAAAGATATCCGCGTATCGCTGGCCGTTTGCGCGCCCACGATCGATGCGGTTCTGCGAAATCAGGCGCCGAGAGAAGTCGATGAAAGGCAATTGAAAGACGCCTTGTCGGCGGTCGGCCAAGATCACTTTCTGATCTTGGCGAATGCCTGCAAAAAACGTGTTCACGGACTGGGCCATGTGACCGCGGCTGACGGCCTCTGCCTTCAGATTCTCGACAAAGCTGCTGAAGCTGCCACCGCATTGCGCGAGGGCAGCAGTAGGCGCAAGAGCTAAAAGACAAGAGAGAATAGTGCGCATGTATCACTCAAAAAATGGCAATCAGTACCGCTAGCGCGAACGCCAATCCCCACACCTTCCACAATATTCCCACGGCGCCGTCAATGTCGACGGCATCTGTTTCCCGACGGGCGTTGCGATTGACCCACGCCAGATCACGCATTTCGCCATCATAGACACGAGGACCTGCAAGCGCGATGTTCAGCATGCGGGCCATGGCTGCTTCGGGCCAACCGGCATTTGGAGATCTGTGCCTGCTCGCGTCCGCGGCGATGTTGGGCAGTTCTTTCCACAGACCGCCAAGTCCTGTCATCATCAGGGCGGTCACGCGAGCCGGTATCAGGTTCAACACGTCGTCGCAGCGGGCGGAGGCCCAACCAAAATCTGCATGTTCAGGCGTCCGGTAACCGATCATGCTGTCAGCTGTGTTGACCACCTTGTAGACTAGGATGCCTGGGAGTCCGCCAATCAGAAACCAGAAAACCGGTGCGATGACACCATCGCTAAGGTTTTCAGCCGCACTTTCGATAGCTGATCGTGCCACCGCCGCGCTGTTCATTTCCGATGTGTCACGGCTGACGATCATTGCCACCTGTGCCCGCCCTTCTTCTAAGGATCGCCGCAGGCCATCTGCCACCCACCCTAAATGTTCCACCAAAGAGCGCTGCGCCAGAAGGATCGCTGTAACAAGCACGATCACGATGTCACCAAGCGTAGAGATCAGCAGCCCGATCCCCACAGCACATGCGACAAGCACGACCAGGGCAACGACCCCTTTTGCCTTGCGATCCAGACCTCTGTTGAGTGATCGATCCAGCGCTTTGACGGCCCGTCCCATGAGCACAGCGGGATGCGGGCAGCGTGACCAGAGCCAGCGCGGCTCGCCCAGCAGCGCGTCGAGGACCATCGCAAGGGCTAGGATCAAAGGCCAGCCTCAAGCCGTTCCCAGCCATTGTCCGCCGGCAGCCCAAGCCGCAGCCAGTGTGGATTGTAAGGAAAAACCCGGCTCCATATGTGGGATTGAGCAAGTCGGTCCTGCCATTCTGCTCCGGCCTTCACATCGTAAAGCCGAAAAAGCGGGGTACCACCGACCAGCTTTGCACCGCGGCTTGTCAGGAGGTCATCAAGACGCTTCGCACCCCTGCGCAGCCGCTGTCTTTGATGATCCGCCCAGGCCGGGTTTCTCAGCGCCTCCGTTCCGATCTTAAGCGCGGGGCCGGAGACGGGCCAAGGGCCAAGCATTGGTTCGACCTTCTTGATGAGTTCCGCGTCACCGATCAGAAACCCAAGGCGCAGACCCGCCAAGGCCCAGAACTTTCCAAAGCTTTTCAGGATCAGTACGCCGGGCTTTCTTGTATGCTCCATCAGGCTGACATCCGGCATGGCATCCGCAAAGCTTTCGTCGATGAGAGAGAGCTTGTCCGTCAGATCGCTTTGATCCCAGATCTTTCCGTCCGGGTTGTTTGGTTGAACCAGAACCCGTGCGTCTGCCGCGCCTTCGGTTCGCACATTCCAGCCTGCAGCATCAAAGGCGGCCTTGTGTTCGTTGTATGTTGGTTCCGGGATCTTGATTTGGCCCGGTTTGGTCAATCGGGGAATGTTGGCGATCAATGATGACGCGCCTGGTGCCGGCAATATCGCCGCTTCTTTGGGTACATTCCAGAAGATCCGGGCTGCGGAGACAAGTGCCTGATGCGCGTTTCTATCGGGAAGCTGGGACCAGTCCGCTGCAGTCAGGATCGGGAGCGGATAGGAAAACGGGGCAATCCCGGTCGATAGATCGATCCAATGAGATCTCAGCCCGCCATAGCGTGCAATAGCCGCGTCGACCCCTCCACCGTGATCTCTTTGCTGATGTGTCACGCTATTCCGCTCCGACTGCGTTCCTGCTGTTCCTTGTCGTTTGCATGTTCGAAAGTCAAATCCCACCCGCTGTGCACGGTAGGGTTGCAAAGTAACCTTTGTGCTGGACGATTTAACACTTTGTTAGGATTATCGAACAACTGATCGAAGCGGGTAGGGGGCCGGTCGACTTGTCGGGGCGGGTTGGACAATGAAGGTCTTGATCGTTGAAAGCAAAGAAGAACTTGGCTTCATCTGGCAACGCCATCTGGAGCGTCAAGGGATGGAGGTCGTGCGCGTAGCCACCCAGGAAGATGCCATCACGCATCTGACGTCAAACGCGCCGGAAATCATCATCCTTGATCTCGTACTGGACGAAGGCAGCGCGCTCGCCATCTCGGATTTTGCGAATTATCGACATCCTGACACGCGGGTGATCTTCGTGACAAACACCACGTTTTTCTCAGACGGTTCTATCTTCAACCATGCGGGCAATGCCTGCGCCTTCGTGCAGAGCACGACATCGCCGGATGATCTTGCCGCGATGGTCGAGCATTACGCCGCTGCCAGTTGATCGCGTCCGTGCGGCGCATCGAAATCAAGCGCCGGTCCGATGGGCAGGATGCGGTGCGGATTGATGGTTTCATGGCTGTAGTGATAGTGCCGCACGATATGTGCCATGTTGACCGTCTCGGCCACTTTGGGATGTTGGTACAGTTCTCTCGTGTAAGCCCAGAGGTTCGGGTAGTCGATCAGTCGCGCCCGGTTGCATTTGAAATGACCATGATAGACCGCATCAAATCGCACGAGCGTTGTGAACAACCGCCAGTCCGCTTCCGTTAGCCGTTCGCCCATAAGATAGCGATTTGAGGCAAGGCGTGTGTCAAGCCAGTCGATTGTATCAAAAAGCGGAGTTATCGCGGTATCATAGGCGTCTTGGGTCGTCGCAAACCCGCATTTGTAGACGCCGTTGTTCAACGTGTCGTAGATGCGATCATTCACCGGTTCGATGGCATCACGCAGATCGATCGGCCAGAAGTCCAGCCTGTTTTCGGTCAAATCGTCGAAGGCCGAATTGAACATACGGATGATTTCGGAGCTTTCATTGCTGACGATGGTTTCGGTCTTGCGATCCCAAAGGATCGGCACGGTGACGCGGCCAGACACCTGCGGGTCCGCTTTGATGTAGAGATCGCGTGCAAAGGGCACTCCATAACATTGATCGCCGCTTGCGCCGGCGTCGTCCGTTTGAAAGGTCCAACCGTTCTTCAGCATGTCTGGATGAACCGCAGAGACGCCAATATGATTGGTCAGATCTTTGAGGGCGCGAAAGATCAGCGTTCGGTGCGCCCACGGACAGGCATAGCTGACATAGAGGTGATATCGTCCGCTTTCGGCGGCAAAGCCGCTCTTGCCGGTTGGTCCGGCGTTGCCGTCAGGTGTGATCCAGTTTCGGAACTTCGCAGTGCTACGCTGAAATTTGCCCCCGGTCGATTTGGTATCGTACCATGTGTCATGCCATACGCCGTCCACTAACAGGCCCATCAATCCGCTCCTTTTTCGCTGCCTTGCTCAAAGGTAGCAATCAGGCGCTGTGGGGCTAGGGCTGCCGTCGCGCAAATGCCCTGCATTCCTGCACAATCAGGACCGTGGGGCAATTCGTACTTGATTTACGAAGCCGATGTACCAACCTGCTCAAGGCGAGAATCGCAGGACGACGACATGACAACCTTTCTTCCCAAATACCTGGCAGATGATGTCCGTGACGCGCGGCTGTCAGCACGGCAGAAGCGGTCCCGCCTGCGCGTCAGGATCGGCCAGAAAGCATATCCGGTGATCGACATGAAGCCATCTGGGTTTACTGTCGCAGCGAAAGATGCGCCCCATCTTCGCGGATTGGTCGATATTTACGATGGCGCCATACATCTTTTTCAATGCCTTATCGTGGCAAGCGATGAGACAGATGGCCATATGATGTATGAATTCAAGCGAATGACCGCGGTTCACGCGGATGCGCCCGTTGACTTTGCGCGGGATCCGCTTGCCCCCGTCGCGCTGCTCGGAAAACAGGGCTAGCTTCACCTACGCAGGCTCTGCCTGAAGCCAGACCCCGCCTTCCGGGCGCAGGGTTAGGATCATCACCGGTTTTGGCTGACGGCCTTTGATGGCGCTGAACCGGAAACGCGAAATAAGCGTGGCGAGTATTATGATCGCCTCTTGCCGGGCAAAGGATGCCCCGATGCAGATCCGGGGACCGTCCCCAAAAGGTAGATAGGCATATCGGTCAATACTCTCGCGATCGTCCCAGCGATCTGGCAAGAAAGCATCCGGTTTTTCCCATAATGCCGCGTGGCGGTGAAGGGCGTAGATCGGGATCATCACCGTATCATCCGGCAAGATTTCATGCCCGCAAAGCTGGTCCGTGGTCATCGCTGTGCGTGAGATCATACCACCCGGCGGATACAATCGAAGTGCTTCATCAATGATATTGCGGATGAAGGTCAATCGCTCGACATCTGTCCTGCTGGCGGAGCGCCCCTTCAGAACCGCGTTCGCCTCCTCCCGCGCGCGGTCTTGAACGGCCGGATCAAAAGCCAGCAGATAGAACGACCATGCAAGTGTGAGCGCTGTGGTTTCGTGGCCGGCGACGATGAAAGTCATCAGATTGTCGCGCAATTCGGCCGTTGTCATTTTCCGCCCTGACTTAGGGTCCTCGCCCGCAAGCAGAAGATCCAAGAGATCCGGCGTGCCCGTTGCGTCTTCGGTTGCACGCGCCTCGATCGCGCGGTCGGCCTGTGCCTTGGCCTCTCGCATTGCCTGCCCGGACCGCAGCCTGCTTGGCCTTGGCACCCAATCGGGTGCGCCCAGAACGTCCAGGATCGAGATTTTGCCCGCTGCCGATATGTATTCGTCAATCGCATGATGGATGTTGCGGCGATCAAAACTGGCGTCGCCCGAAAACGTGACATCTGCGATCACATCAAATGTTGCGCCGACCATTTCATCAAGCATGTTTACAGCGCGTTTGCCCGCCGCGGCGATGCGCTCAGCACTCCGGTCCGCCGCCCGCGTCATGATCGGCGATAAGGCTTGAACATTCCGGTGACTGAAAACCGGCGCGACTGTCCGGCGTTGCCAACGCCAATGTGCCCCTTCTGCAATGAACAACGACTCTCCAATCGCTGGTTTCAACAGGTTTTTCGTCACCACAGATTTTGGATATTGGTCCAGCTTTTCCATCAGGACTTCGCGGATCGCGCGCGGCTCCATCAGCATGTGCCATCGCTTGGCCGTCCGGCCCGAGATTATGGGCAACTGGGTGGCCGCCTCGGGGATGATACCAATGATGTTTGCCTGCGCTGCTTGCAAGCTTTGCAGGATGCCCAGTTTTTTGGTTTCAAGCGGGACCCTGACCGGCAGGCGCGGCGATAAAGTTGTGTCAGGCATGTGGGCTCTCCATCACTCTTACGAGATATAACGCCGCAATATGCGGCTGCAATTGCGTGGGTGTTCGCACTGCGCTAGGGCAAGAAAAACAAAAGGCAGGAGAGCGCAGATGCTCCGATGGATTGGGATGATGCTGTTTGCCGGTTTGGTTTGCGCCTGTAGCGGCGCGGCTGACCTGAACGAACCGCCCGTCGATCTTGGCGACTTCAATCTGGTGCACAATATTGCGGTCGCTCCTAAAGCGCAGCAGGGCCCGTTCAGTCGAAAAGCCAGTAAGGAGCAGCTGACAAAAGCCGTGCGTGACGCCATGGCCGAACGGTTTGATCGATACGATGGCAATCGGGACTATCACTTCGGAATTTCCGTCGAGGGCTACGTTCTGGCAGCACCAGGCATTCCAATCGTGGCCTCGCCCAAATCCATCTTGATCCTTAATGTGACGGTTTGGGATGATGCGGCGGGCAAGAAACTGAATGAAGAGCCCGAACAGATCACCGTGCTTGAGACATTCGGGACTGGCACGGTCGTGGGGTCGGGCTATACGCTGACGCCGAACGAACAGCTCAAACAGCTCAGCCAGAACGCCGCAAAGGCGGTCGAACGCTATCTTGTCAAACAAATGCGCGAAGAAGGTTGGTTCACCGCTCAAACGGAAGGTTGAGCCACCGCGCGAAACGCAGCCAAGATCGCTTGATTTTCTATGACAATAGCAATACACGCCGCGCGATATCAGATGTGGGCCGCATGGGGTTCACCAAACAAAAGGGCGCCTTGAAAGATGGCAAAGGAAAAGTTTGAACGTAATAAGCCGCATGTGAACATTGGTACGATTG
>ERZ1740067.1493-NODE-1493-length-15887-cov-5.565058_pt1 | contig 15887 bp, 14 predicted proteins | sample MGYA00581736_ERZ1740067 | MGnify/ENA primary metagenome ERZ1740067 (study PRJEB43018, sample SAMN04849236) | marine metagenome | isolation source: floating plastic debris | place: Pacific Ocean | collected 2008-08-27 | study: EMG produced TPA metagenomics... | reverse complement strand
GGGCTCAAAACGTGTAAACTCAAAGGTAGCAAGGGTTTTTGGGGTGTCGAGCCTCGCCCTGATGGCGATGGGTGTGACCCCCGCCGCGGCGGATTTTGACGACGCCCTGCGCGCCTACGCGACTGAGGCAAACGGACAAGTGGATCAGGCGAAAGTGGCTGAGGCTCTCGACCTCTGGCACAAATACGCCGTGGCCGGTGACATTCTGTCCCGCCAGCTCCTGGGCGATGTCTACTCTAATCAGCCGGTTTTCCAGACTGACGAGAATGGCAAGGCCACACGGCTCACCCTGCCTCAAGACACCGGCATCATTGCTGAGGACAAGATCAAGGCCCTGGCCTGGTACACCATTGCCGCAACCCATGATTTTGAAGACTTTAGTCAGCAACCTGATTTCCGCCAGATTAATGCACGCGTTCGGGCCCAAACCCGCATCCCAGCATTGAAGGCGACGATGACCACCACTCAGGTGGATCGGGCCCATGAAGAGGTTATCACCATTCTGGGGAGCCAGTCCGAGTTCGATCTCTATCGCTTGGGCCTCATGTACCAAAGCGGTAACGGCCTTCCCAAGAACAATGTCGAGGCGCTTAAGTACTATAACCTCGCTTTGAGCCGGGCCCGGAACGCTAACCAATATGCGGCGGAACGGAAGAATTTCCTCCTCACCATTATGACAAAGGAAGAGGTGGAAGAGGCCAACGAGCTGACCCGCAGCTGGCAACCGCCACTGCCGGAGGCACTTCAGGGCCCCTCGCCCCGCTCTATCGAGCTAGAGGAACAAAACCGCATTCTTCGCGAGCGCCAGCTGGCCCTCGCCATCGAGGAGATCGAGCGGGAATTCACGAGCGCCAATGACCATGTGATCCAAAACGCATTGGCTGCTCTTGGGCTTTATCTCGACGAGATCGACGGCGAGATGGGTCCCAAAACCCGCAAGGCTGTTGAGCGGTTCCAGTTTATCCTGGTGGAAGAGGACGAAAACCTCACCGCAGAAGAAAAGCGGAACGTGATGACCGGCAAACTCTCGCCGGTTCAGAAAGTCGCTTTGATTGCCCAAGCGGCTCAAGTGAACCATGCCCAGTCCCAGTACATTTATGGCGTCATGCACGCTGAAGGCATTGGGGTGCCGGTTGATGGTGATGAGGCGGTCCGCTGGCTGAAACGGTCAGCTAGCTTTGGCTACCCACTCGCCCATTACGCGCTTGGCAAATACTACCGCAGCGGCATTTATGGCGATAATCCCGTTGCCCCAAGCCGGGCGGATGCCAGCTTCCATCTCGGTCAGGCCGCAGCCCTCGGCTACGATCCGGCCCAGAAAGAACTCAACGAACTCTATGAGTTCAATTTTGCGAACGATTAAGTGGGAGGGTGAGACCATGATGAAAGCCCTGAGAACAGTGAGCCTTAAGAAAGTCAGTACCGCCCTAGTGGCGATAGGCGCCGCTTCCGCGATCGCCCTATCCGGCGCGGCCCAGGCGCAATCGTTCGGCGGCCTGCCGACGGTGACCCCTCAAGGCCAAGCCAAGCTGAAAGAGCGTCAGGCCACCGCGGTGAAGTCTGACAAGAAAAAAGAGAAGCGTCCCGCCTATGTGGTGGTCGACAAGGGCGGCCCGAGCGGCGGTTCAGGTCGGCAAAGCTTTGCAAGCATTCAAGCCGCGGTTGACGCCGTGGCGGATGGCGGCGTCGTCGTTGTGATGCCGGGCATCTACAATGAGAACATCACGCTTAATCGTGGTGTCAGCTTGCAAGGGGACCGTGGTCCCGGCGCGGGTGTGGAAGTCATTCCCGCCAATGCCAACGCACCTTGTCTTCAGTTCCAGCCGTTGAACTTCAATGATCACGTGCTGGTGTCCAACATCACGTTCCGGCCGGGTAGCCGCCTGTCCACCAAGTCTATCGTGGATACGGGCGATGTGTTCCTCAACGGGAGTGGAGATTCAGCGCCTTGCGTCGATGTGATGGGCGGCGTGTTCACGATGGTCGAGTCCACCATCGATGGTGAAGGCTCTCACCGGGGTGATCTCATCTCCATCAAGGGCGGTACAGCTCTGTTAGAGAAGAATAAGGTCACCGGCGGTCGTCGCGGTATTTCCGTGGCTCAGACTCACGCCCTTTGGGATCGCACCCTTCTTATCGACAATATTGTCTCTGATAATCTTGTTGAAGGTGTTCACCTGGATGGCGTGTCCTCCATGCTGGCCACTGGCAACCTTATCAACTCAAACGGTCGTGGCCTTGTCTATAATGGTCGCGGCGCCGCCACCCTCGTGGGTAATCGGATCCTCAACAATACGAGCCACGGCGTCCTCCTCGACGAGGATGCACGCCAGGTCCTCGTACGGTTGAACCAAATCTGGTCCAACAAAGGAGACGGGATTAAGATCCGTAGCTCCGGCGGTCTGATTGAGGACAATGACATTGACGGGAACACCGGGTCTGAGATCTCGACCATCGGTCACCTGGACACTGTTCCAACGATCATCAACGACGTGTCGGTGAATAATCCATCACCGCGTCGTGGCGGCTGGGGTATCAATCAGCCTCGGCGGTAAGCGCCGTTAAGTCTTCTCAGGCTTTTCATTCGTTTTTCTGGAAAAGGCCCCGATTGTTTCGGGGCCTTTTTTCGTCTTGAGCTGTCAATCCGACACGTCAAAGCTGTAATCGCTATTGCCCATTCCCTGAACGCGCGGCATTGTCTTTTTGGGATTGATACGGGAGCGATATGATCGCCTACCCGTGAGAGGCGACATTATGCGGTATCCAGCTTTAGACGGCTTAAGAGGAATCGCTGCGCTATCTGTCATTATCTCCCACCACTCCAATTTAACCGGACTATTTGACGGCCTTCTCGGCAAAGGCGGCGGGCAGCTCGGGGTGATGCTGTTCTTCTGTTTGTCCGGTTTTCTGATGGCCCGACTGTATATCGACAGGCCGTTGAGGATCGACACCTTCCTGGGCTTTGCCCGCGCTCGGATTGCCAGGGTCATCCCCCTCTATCTGCTGGTGGTCTTTGCTTCGCATGGTGCAAGCCTCCTCTATGGCGATGCAACCGCCCTTTACGCCGTTACCTCCAACAACCTGCTTCACCATCTTGCCTTTCACTCCGGGACCAGCGTTCTCTGGACGATACCGGTAGAGGTCCAGTTCTATGCGCTGTTCCCCGTCTTCTGGCTCATCTTTCGGTGTTTTGGCCCCTCAGTGCTGATTGCCGTCATGATTGTTGCTGCCCTGACCGTCGCGCTTCTCGGCTACCCCCAATGGCCTGGCGTGCTCCGGGCTTGCAGCTTTTTCTTCGCCGGCATGGTGGTGGCGATGTCTGCCTCGTCCAACAAAGTGCCGTTTGCCAATTGGGCTTTTGTCATCTTCTTTGCCGTCTACGTGCTCAGCTTCCCGGAGGTGAGTGAGGCTATTGGGATCGGACCTAGAGACGATCCAACAACTCACATTAGTCATACGCTTTGGACCACGCCGACCTATGTGATTGTGATAACCGCCTTTCTTTGGGCGTGCCTGCACTCCTCATGGGCAGAGAAAGTGCTCGGTGGAGGGGTGATGGGGTTTTACGGGAAGATCTCTTACTCACTCTACTTACTGCACATGCCCATCTTATGGATATTGGATGATTATGCTTGGGCAACAGCCAGACCGATGTTGGCCTTTGCCGTTCTGTTGAGCATCACGACTGTGCTGGCATGGCTATCTTATCGGTTCATCGAACACCCAGCGCGGCAAGCCATTAATCGACTACCAATACCGCGGATTCCAGAATGGGTGATGGGTGTCCCGGGATCAAAATTCCCCCGATAACAAAAACGGCGCCGTAAAAGGCGCCGTTCTTAGTTCAAATTAGTGCGAAGCCCCAAATCATGAGACGCCCAGTGCCTCTTGAGGGTCAATCCGGACGCCAGGCCCCATCGTGGAGCTAAGAGCGATCTTCTTGATGAAGGTCCCCTTCGCGCCTGATGGCTTGGCTTTATTCACCGCTTCGATGAACGCCTTGACGTTTTCTTCGATCTTCGCAGCATCAAAACTCGCCTTACCGATACCGGCGTGGATGATCCCGGTTTTCTCAACCCGGAACTGCACGGCACCGCCTTTGGCATCTTCGATAGCCTTCTTCACGTTTGGCGTGACCGTCCCAACCTTAGGATTCGGCATCAGGCCGCGCGTCCCAAGCTGCTTACCAAGGCGACCAACCAGCGGCATCATATCTGGCGTTGCAATAACCCGATCAAAGTCCATTTGACCGTTCTGCACTTGTTCCACCAAATCCTCTGCACCAACAATATCGGCGCCAGCGGCTTTCGCTTCTTCAGCCTTGTCGTCCTTCGCGAACACAGCGACCCGCACTGAGCGGCCTGTCCCATTGGGTAGCGCCACAACACCGCGTACCATCTGGTCAGCGTGACGGGGGTCGACCCCCAAATTCATCGCAATTTCAATGGTTTCATCGAATTTCGCTGTTGCGCGCTCTTTCACGGCGGCAACCGCGTCAGAAACCGGGCGAAGCGCGAGATTATCAAGCCCGTCCTGGGCTGCGGTCATGCGTTTTCCAAGCTTTGCCATGGTTTAGCCCTCCACCTTCAGGCCCATGGCCCGTGCGGACCCGGCAATGATCTTCTTAGCCGCCTCAATATCGTTCGCATTGAGGTCTTTCATCTTCGCTTCGGCAATCTCGCCCAGCTGGGCGTCTGTGACGGTGCCCGCCACATCGCGACCCGGGGTCTGACCGCCTTTTTGAAGCTTCGCAGCCTTCTTCAAGTAATATGAGGCTGGCGGTGTTTTTGTCTCAAAAGTGAAGGACTTATCAGTGAAAATGGTGATGATGGTTGGGATTGGCATCCCTTTTTCCATCTCCTGCGTGGCCGCGTTAAAGGCCTTACAGAATTCCATAATGTTGAGGCCCCGCTGACCCAGCGCCGGCCCAATAGGCGGTGACGGGTTCGCCGCCCCCGCAGGCACCTGAAGCTTCAGGTAGCCTTCGATCTTCTTTGCCATCGTTCAAACCTTTCTAAATGGCACGCAGCGACATGAAGCCAATGCGTTGAAAGGGGCGTGGTACGGCGAGACCAGGTCTTGGGCCCCGAACCTCCCACGCAGGAAGGGGCAGGAACTAGCCGCCGACGGGGGGAAGATCAACCATCATCTAAGGTTGGTGAGCCTGCTTTATGGGATAGTGAGCGAGTATTCGCCCCAATTTCTGCCTTGTCGATCAAACTCGGGCGGACAAAGGCGAGTTCAGCACCCCCAAACCGCCACCACCTTATTGTGCACCATATCGTTGCCGCGACGGTGCCTATCGCAGAGATAATGATAGTAGCGAACCCAAAAAGAAGGCCTGCGCCCACACTATTGGAGCCTCCCCACCCAAAGGCACTCGCAAAAACCACTTGAACAGCGATGCCGATGAAAAAAGATATCACTGTCCCAATAAGCGACCCTGCGATCATCATGAAGAGAGCAATGGACACCCAATGCTGCATCGTCGGTGCAATGAGCCGGTAACGATATTCAGTATTCACTTTATTCCTCCCATAGACGCTTGCCCTCCACCAAACCGCATACTGTTCCATACATGATGAATCGCAAGAAACGATACCCTCTGATTGAGGTAAATAAGAGTTTGCAGAAACCATCTGAAGCCGAACAATCGAATTGACCTAAAACTCTAATCAATAACGCCCCTTCCCCTTAGTTGCCGCGTAACACCCGCATGCTTGGGTATCCCTCGTGATGTGTTGGGTGGCGATGACGGGCACGGGTCTGTCCCCACGCGAACCATCACCAAACGAAGCCGTCCGGTGTCAGATCAAAGGTGATGCTATGACCCAGGAAACCCAAGTTGTTGTCTTCGCCTCTCAAAAAGGGGGATCGGGGAACACCACCTTGTCCGGACATAATGCTGTCCAGGCCGTACTCTCAGGCGCAGTCCCTGTCGCCCTCATTGATACCGATCCGCAAGGAAGCTTATCAAAATGGTGGAATGCGCGCGCCAGTGAAACACCCGTCTTTGCCCGGACGACGGTGGAGAATCTGGGTCGTGATATCGCCCTCCTCAAGGAAAGTGGTATCAAGCTCATTGTCATCGATACCCCCCCCGCGGTGACGTCCGCGATCACCGAGGTCATTTCCTATGCTGATCTCGTCGTGGTTCCCACCCGGCCAAGCCCCCACGACTTGCGAGCAGTTGGGGTAACGGGCGACCTTGTTGATCAGCAAGGCAAACCGTTAGTGTTCGTTGTGAATTGCGCAACCGCCCGTGCACGGATCACGAGCGAAACAGCTGTCAGCCTATCGCAGCATGGTACCGTTGCCCCCGCAACACTCCACAACCGTGTCGACTTTGCAGCGAGTATGATTGATGGACGGACAGTGGGGGAGATTAACCCAGGCTCCCGCTCCGCCAAGGAGGTTGTGACCCTATGGAACTATATTGAGGAACGGCTTCGGCGCCTTACCCGCAGCGTCGAGAAACACGACACCTACTCCGGTCCGCAGTTTGAGGTCGAGCTTCTCACCCCTATCCGCAGTGTCGCGAACGAGCCCGTGGAAGAACCGATTGCGGCCGCCGTGCCGCCGCCGGAACCTGTCCTTCCCTCCGGTGACTTGGAACCCTTGTTCGACGAAGAACCCGGCTCCGCACCAGCACGTCTTGAACGCCGTGTACGATCGGCGCTGCAAAACCAGCTTGAAAACTCCGTCTGGGATCAGTTTGATCGACGCAGTATCGATGTGGGACCGCCCTCTGGTCTTCCGGATCGACGGCGCTCGCCCACCTTTGGTCGCCGGAATAGTAAGTCATAGAATTGTTTTATCGTATTGAGCCTTGTCGGACCAAAGCCGCCACCAACCAGGAACGCGCCCAGGTCATGCTTTCGTCAACAAGCGCTCTTGTCAATGCTGAAGGGGTCACGGATGTCTCGAACGAAATTCGCGTCGCTCCATAGCGGGCTTCTTGCGCGGAAGGGGGAAGCCCTACCTGCGTCTACTCACCCTCTTTCCGAAAAAGTCTTTACCGACCAGGGCCCCTCCCTTCGTCGGTTGGTTGATGGTCCCTTAGACCCCTCGGTGTACGAAACACCGGGTGAGGATACATCGTTTGATCGCAACGAGACGCAAACAAATCGGGCAAAACCAGCCTATACACCTCCCAGCAGACGGCTCACGACCACTGCTCCCGCGCTTCGCGCGCCTGAGCCAAGTGTTGAGATGGATGAGGTCGATACGGAAGATTTCGGCCCCTGCGAAACAAGTTGCGGGGCTGTCAGGTCAGCGCCCAGCCGAGCGCCGCGGCCACGCATGGGGTCGCTACCCTTCAAACTGTCCGTCCGCGTGAACGCCCGCCAGCGCAGGCTTATCCGTATGATCGCAGCAATCCGCAATCAGTCTCAACAGACCATCTTGGCAGCGGCGGTCGATCAGTATCTCGAAACCCTCGGCAAAAAAGAGATGAAAAGCTGCCGTTGCTATAAGAACCGCTTGAAGGAAAAATGAGGCCGCGCCACTGTTGTATGCCATGACAGCCTCATCCCCCGTTCTTCTGCCCCAAAACCCACACGCCGTGGTCATGGTCCGCCCCCTCGCCTTTGCATCGAATGCGGAGACGATGGCGGACAACCACTTCCAAAGGGACGTCGCGGACGGCAGCGCTAAGAGTTGGGCCCTCGCCGAATTTGATGCGATGGTTGATACCCTTCGGGCCGCGGGGGTTACGGTGCACGTCTTTGACGAAGCGCGAGAAGAGGTCCCCGACGCGGTTTTTCCCAATAATTGGATCACTACGCACCATGACGGAACCCTTGTCACCTATCCGATGTACGCGCCCTCCCGCCGGAAAGAGCGGCGCCAAGACGTACTGGATTATCTAGGGGAGACCTATAAGGTCTCCCGTCACATTGATCTGTCCCCCTTTGCCGAAGCGTCGCAGTTCCTAGAAGGAACAGGCGCCGTGGTCTTTGACCATACCCATCGGACTGCATTCATGGCCCGCTCCCGTCGGGCTGATGAGGCGCTGCTGACCACCCTCTGCGCAGAACTGTCCTATGAGCCCTTCATTTTCGACGCCGTCGATCACGATGGGCGCCCCATTTATCACACGAATGTTATGATGGCGGTGGGCGAGAAAACGGCCCTCGTAAGCCCATCCTGTATACAGATGGATGAGGACCGGGCGCACCTATTGGCAGCCCTTGCCCGCAGCGACAGGGCAGTCATCACCCTGTCCCATCATCAAATTGCAGCCTTTGCCGGGAACGCTCTTGAAGTGAATGGTGAGTATGGGGACGTTCTTATTCTCTCAGATCGTGGGTTCGACAGCCTGAGTGAGGCCCAGCGAAAGACCTTAATGGAACGGGTCAAGGTGGTTCCTGTTGATCTGCCGACCATCGAAATTTCTGGCGGCAGCGCCCGCTGCATGATGGCGGGTATCCACCTGCCGAAAAGAGGTTAGCGGGCGGCCATGGGGTCACCGCTCATATCATCGGTGCCCATCCACCGATCCCAAAAGCGAAAATAAAGCCCATAATTACGGCTGAATTTCGTATGATGAAGATTATGATGGCGCGCGGTGATAAGGTGCCGCCCCACTGGCCCGTCGAGGAACTGTTTTGGCCAGATCTCCCACCCCGAATGATTGGCAACCGCATTGAACGTCATCAAGGTGAGGAGGAACAGAAAAACACCCATATGGATGGGAATGAAGAACGCCATTAGCGGGATAAAGGGTGCAGAGATAATGGCCTCCCACGGATGGAAGGAAAAAGCGGCCCAAGGGGTGGGCTGCTTAGACAAATGGTGGGTCCGGTGGGTGGCGGGATAGAGCTTTGGATGATGCATCATCCGGTGCGTCCAGTAAAAATATGTATCGTGCAGAAACAGGTAGATCAGTAAGCTGACTGGCATCCATGCCCAGTCCGTGGCGGATAGGGGCCCGGAGTAGATCGCTGTCCCCCCCTCCTTCCAGGTATGGATGAGGATCGCCGCAGGCACCGCATAGATGAGGGAGACCGCCATCGAGGTGCGGGCCTCCCGCCACATGGTTTGCGCTGTGGGACGTCGGTCAGCGAGGCGAACCCCTCCGACTTTTTCCTCAGGGCGCGCCCAAATGGCGGCCCAGAACATGCCGGAAAACAGAATGTACCGTAGCCAAATGATGGCAAGCGAAGAGAGATAGGTAAGCGCAAACCCCATAAACGCCCGCTCACATTCGATGAGTCAAAAGCTTGGAACGGTTTGGACAGGGTCTCTTTTTTCGCGTGCGCGCCTTCGACCCGCTGGGCCAACAAGCGGTCGAGGTCCCTTTCACGATGCTCAGCTGTGATATCCGCGATCATGTCGTCACTAAACCCGATATATTCCAAGGTTTTTTCGGACAGGGTGATGGCAGATTCAAGCATTTCCCGAATGATAAAATCGGGCTCTGAATCCATCAGCTCAATCTCATGAAGGCGGTCATAGGCCCGGACGAGAATACGGATGTTCGGACACTTCTCTCGCAGGGCCGCAACGGTGGTGCCGACCTCCGCCCGGGCATCGAGCGCGAACACCACAGCATCAGCATTGAGCGCCCCCGCCTGGAGGAGAAGGTGGATATCGGCCCCATTGCCGAAATAGACCTTCGTGCCAAACTGGGCCGCCATCTCGATCCGTTTTGGGTCATTGTCGATGGCCGTAACGGTCACGCCAGAGCCCCTGAGGACCTGGGTCACCACCTGCCCAATCCGACCAAACCCCACAACGAGGACGGAGCCTGGGGCCTCCGCCTCCTCGGCGGGGGTCAGCTCACCGACCGTTGTCCCTTGGATCCGCGAGACCGACATCATGATGATGGGCGTGGCAATCATGGACAGCGTAATGACGGCCGAGAGGATCGTCGCCATATCGCCCGCGAACAGCCCGGCTCCCACCCCGAGACTAAAGACAACAAAACCAAACTCCCCCCCTTGGCTCAACACCCCAGCCGTCTTCAGCGCCGTCGGTGTTTCAGCGCCAAATGTCCGCGCTAGTACAAAGAGGATGACAGACTTAATCGCGATGAGCCCAATGGCGCCGGACAAGACGATCCACCAACTATCGAGAAGGACGCCAAGGTCCAATTGCATTCCAACACCGATGAAGAAGAGGCCAAGCAGAAGCTCGCGAAAAGGTTCAATGTCGGCTTCGATCTGATGGCGGAAGGAGCTTTCGGCGAGCATCACCCCCGCCAGGAAGGCACCCAGAGCCATGGATAGCCCCACCTCCGCCACCCCAAGGGATGTCGCTGCGACCACGAAAAGGGCAGCCGCCGTGAAGGCCTCGCGAGACCCCGACACCGCGACAATCTTAAAGAATGGGTTGAGCAAAAACCGACCCACAAGAATGATGGCGATGACCACCCCGGCCGCCTGACCAATGGCGACCCAGTTCACTGCAACGCCGTCTTCACCCCCCGCTGCTTGGGCCGCAACGATGGGGATCGCCGCGAGCAGCGGAATGACCGCCACATCCTGAAGCAACAGTACTGAAAAGGCCCTGGTGCCGTGGGGGCTGTTCATCTCCCGGCGCTCTTGCAACAGCGACAGAGCGAACGCCGTCGACGAACAGGCAAGACCAAACCCGGCAATAATCCCTGCGCCCATGGGAAACACACCGGACCAGATAAATAGCGCGCTTAAAGCCGCGCCGGTGACCACCATCTGGCTCAGCCCCAGCCCAAAGATCGTCTGTCGCAACGACCATAATCGCCCGAAACTGAGTTCCAATCCGATGACAAACAAAAAGAGGACGACCCCAAGCTCCGCAACGTGGAAGACCCCCTCCTCGACCTTGAGCCACCCCAACGCTGACGGACCAAGGATTATCCCTGCCGCTAGAAAACCTAAGATGGTGCCAAGCTTGAGCTTCTTAAAAACAGGGACAGCGACCGCCGTTGCGCCCAGATAGAGCGACGCCTGGACCAAAAACTCATTATCGACGGGCGCGCCTGCCATAGGGTGATGTTCCTTTCCCGGTTCCCATTAGTGATGTAGCCTGACCCGCTGAGATGCCAAAGGGCCTTTAAGGGTAGGAGTGACCATGTCCCGCGATGCTTACCTTATTTCCGCCGCCGACCTGACGGATCAGTTGAATGACCAGCAAACGCGCGTGGTGGATGGGACGTGGCTCCTCGACCAGACAAGGACTCCGCGGACCGAGTTTTTGGAGGGGCACATCCCCGGCGCGGTCTTCTTTGATGTGGATGCCATATCGGACAAGGACAGTTCACTGCCGCATATGCTTCCTTCACCCGAAAGGTTCGCCGAGTTGGTCGGCATCCTTGGGATCGCCGATGGAGATGACATCGTCGTTTATGACACGGCCGGCCTTTTTTCCGCCGCAAGGGTGTGGTGGACATTCAAAATCATGGGGGCCCGATCGGTGCGGATTCTCGATGGAGGCCTCCCCGCATGGCGCGCTGTGGGCGGCGCCCTGGAAAGCGGTGAGCCGCGCCCGGCGCCGGCCCAGTTTACCCCTGCCTTCGACCGAGCCGCGGTGGTCGGCCTTGCTGAAATGAAAGATATTATCTCTACAAAGAGTGACAACATACTGGACGCGCGTCCCGCCGCCCGTTTTCGTGGAGAGGCGCCCGAGCCGCGCCAAGGCTTAAGGTCAGGTCACATGCCTGGCGCTTTGAACCTCCCCGCTGGCGAGGTAGTCCAAGATGGTCGCCTTATTGCAGATAACGACCTCACGCAGGTGATGGACAATCTAGGGCTGGTTCACGATGGACCGATTGTCACGTCCTGTGGCTCGGGGGTCACCGCCGCTATTCTCACTCTCGCCCTTAACGTCAGCGGCTTTGATAAGGTTCGGCTATATGATGGGTCGTGGGCGGAATGGGGCGGACGTGAAGACACAGACATTGTGTAACTTGAAGCACGAGAAGCGATGGAATATGCCATCTCAAGCCTTTCCGGGCCAAGTGTATACGGTTGGCCCGCCGGAAATGCGAAAAAACAAAGATTTAAAGTATCTCCCTAAATCCGATTGAGGAGGAGACACTTTAGGATAGAATGCCGCGCACCAGCGCATGCGCAACTGCCTTAGGAGATGTCAAGGATGTCAGAACGGATCGTCTACGTAAACGGGACCTACGTACCCGAAAACGAAGCGAGTATCTCCGTATTTGACCGTGGTTTTTTGTTCTCTGACGGTGTGTACGAAGTGTGTAGCGTTCTTGATGGGCGACTGGTGGATAACGCCGCCCACATGGCACGGCTTGCACGATCATTATCAGCTTTATCAATCTCCTGTCCCCTTACTGATGATGAAATATGTTCGGTTCAGAAATCACTTATCGAGCAAAACAACCTTAAAGAAGGGGTCGTCTATTTGCAGGTCACCCGCGGGCCAGCGGATCGTGACTTTGCCTGCCCTCAAAATAGCTCACCGACTATTGTTTTGTTCACACAGGAAAAGAAGATCCTTGACCATCCGAAAGCGGCAATAGGCCTCAATATTGTCTCCGTCCCTGATCTTCGTTGGGCACGTCGGGATATCAAGTCTGTCGGCCTGCTGGCGCCCGTTCTCGCCAAACAGGAGGCGATCGAAAAAGGCGCAGATGATGCGTGGATGGTGGAAAACGATACGGTGACCGAGGGCACCTCACATAACGCCTATATCGTTACGCGCGATGAAAGGATTGTGACACGCCATTTATCAAGCAGTATTTTACCCGGGATCACCCGCCGGGTGGTATTGGATCTTGCGCAAAACCTAGGCCTCACCATCGAAGAACGTCCGTTTACCGTCGAAGAAGCGATAAATGCTGCGGAGGCATTTGCGACAAGCGCGTCTATGTTTGTTTTACCCATCGTATCCATCAATGAAATGTCCGTAGGCGATGGTACGCCGGGGCCAATCACCCGGGATCTACGGGCCCGTTATATTGACCTCGCCCTCACGGAAGCTGTTTGAAGGTAAACTCGATCCCTTATCAGTAGACGGTCAAGATTTTATCTTCACCTCAAAATCAGTGTCAGTTGTTGTATTCAAATGCATGCGGAATTTCACCCAGCCAAGGGCAATTAAAACAACGATAACCGCAAAAATTATCCACTCGACAGGAATAGACCCCTCCGACGCCGATAAAGGTTCGTAAACGATATATAAAGCAAGCGCGAATGTTGTAAACGCCGCCAAATAGGGAAAGAACGCGCCCCAAAACCCACGCGCTATGCGATGCTCCTCCGATATCTTTGCTCTCAGCGCTATGCGACACGCACAGACCGCGAAGAAAATCATCCCGATCGATAAAGAAGAGGCATTGAGGATCGGCGTCAACATTTCGCGTCCGACCACCACCCCTAACAACCCAAGGACACTGGGCACTACAACCGCTGGCCAAGAAACAAAGCGACCCTTCTGGGGTGCAAAAATAGACCAAATCAATCCAGCGCGTCCCATCACGGAGAAAATACGCGCTGTGGCAAATAAACAGGCATTCCAACTGGTCAGCAATCCAAGCAATCCGGCGATCAGTACCAGTTTCGCCGTGGAGGGGGAGTCCAAACCAATGCGAAAGGCCGCCTCGATAGGCAGGTCCGCACTGATCAACTCTTCTCTTGGCGCGATATAGGCGGCTGCTAAGATAATAACGATATAGAACATAGCAGCGCCGACGATGGATATCGTTATGATCGTTGCAATGGTTCTCGCCGTAACCGCATTCTCTTTTTCTCCAAACGATTGAGCGATAGCCTCAAACCCGGACAAGAAAAAGGGCGTTATAATCAGTACGGCCCCCACTCCAAGTAATGGAGAGTTCCCGCCGGAGACAAATCCCGGTGACAAATTCTCAGGATTGCCATGGATGAACGCAGAAATGGATAATCCCAATACAATCAGAATCAGTAGCGCGACCACCAATTCCTGCACCCGTGCCGACGCAGTTGCACCAAGATAAGTCAGAACGCCTAAGGCGATCGTCGCCAATATGGCGGTCATCATTCCGCCTAATGTGATATTTGCCCCTCTGATCGTGTAGAGCGCGTCACCTTTTATTTCTGGTAAAATAACTTCTACAATCCACGCAACAGAAAGCGTGAAATAAATGAGTGCAGAGATAAATGATACGAGCAGGATATAGCCCATAAAGAACGCTGCATTCTTTCCGAAGGCACGATATGCGTAGTAGAGCGCTCCACCATTTACGGGGTATTGAGCCCCTAACTCAGCGTAGCATAGCCCTACCGGCAGCAGCAGTAGGCCACCGGCAAGAAAAGCGATTGATGCGCCGAAGGGGCCCGCGTCGGCAATCCAACCGCCTGCGGCGACAATCCAACCAACACCAATGATGAAGCCAAAACAGAGCGAAAAGTACGCTTTCGCGCCAATACGCCCGGGGTCATTTGAGGTCTCTTGCTTCATCATTATTATTCTTTGTATAGATTACTTTTTCAGACCCAAAATCTCTCGCGCCTCATCGGGCGTTGCCACCCGACGTCCTAGATTGTTGACGATGGAACAAGCGCGCTCAACAAGCTGCCCATTCGTCGCAAAAACGCCCTTCTCTAGGTAGAGATTATCTTCCAGACCAACCCGAACGTTCCCACCAAGGATAGTAGACAGTGCCACCGTGGGCATCTGATGCCGGCCAATGCCTAGCATTCCCCATTCCGCCCCTTCCGGAAGCTGACTTTTCATATACATGATAGTTTCAACGTTCCATGGCATCCCCCATTTAACACCCAGTACAAATTGAATGTATGGAGGGCTGTCAATGATACCATCTGCTATCATGTCTTTGACAAGCTCGAGATCACCCGGGCCAAACACCTCGAGTTCGGGTTTAACATTTGCCGCCCGGAACCGCTCAGCCATTGCCCGAAGTGTCGGTGCAGTGTTGAGGTAAACAATATCATCCTCATTCATAGTGGTCACGTCGAGTGAGGCGATTTCAGGCCGGCATTCTTCTAAATGCCGCATACGAACATCAACGCTTCCTGCATCGGTCAGAGGCCCCGGTTGACCACTGTCAAATGGTTCGGGCGCAAATGTCGCGTTACCGCCACACGTTAAGTTGAGAACAACATCAATGTTCTTTTCACGTATTCTTTCAGTCAACTCAGCGTATAGCACTGGGTCGTGACACCCATCATCTGTCTCTGGATCACGGACATGACAGTGCACGACAGAGGCCCCGGCCGCCGCCGCCTCTTCCACGGCGGCGCAAATTTGCTCCGGCGTTACAGGAAATGACGGATGGTCACGATTAAACGGGCCTTCGCCCGTAACGGCGCATGTTAGTATTGCCGGTTTCATGTTACATTACCTCTTTCGTTCAAGAATCTCGTTATTTTCATCTTCATGCTTTTTAGTCGTATTCGTTTAGCATGCTATTCGTTCAAAGCCGGCAGAATAATGCGCGAAGGGTACGTTTGTGAATGATGAACTTTGTTTTTCGCAATGCGCGGGTTCACAGCATCGATCATCATATCTTTCGTATTCAAATTACGGACAAAGCGGGGAAAATCAGAGCTTGTTGCCGAAATCGCGAACCGCTGGCCCGACGCAATCTGGATTGCGGTATCCGGTAACCGAAACTTGATGGGATAAACACCACCTGGTTCCATAAACACTTCTTTGTCGAACCCCTCCCTGTAGCGTACCCGAAACGCTTTATCGGTTATGTTAAACGCACGCCCCTCATCATCAACTGTCAGTAAGCGCACAAAGAAGTCTGTATCAGGGGCATCTGAAGACACATACATCTCCACTTCTATCGCCCCCGTTATCGTCAACGGATCTTCTAGGCGGGGAGATTGGAAATATAGAACATCCGAACGGGCATGAGCCTCGCGCTGATCAAAAGAACCAAATATTGGTGTCGTCACACCAGCCCAACAGCAATCTACGCCCCCCTTTGT
>ERZ1740067.1492-NODE-1492-length-15891-cov-11.677760_pt1 | contig 15891 bp, 22 predicted proteins | sample MGYA00581736_ERZ1740067 | MGnify/ENA primary metagenome ERZ1740067 (study PRJEB43018, sample SAMN04849236) | marine metagenome | isolation source: floating plastic debris | place: Pacific Ocean | collected 2008-08-27 | study: EMG produced TPA metagenomics... | reverse complement strand
TGTCGGTACAGGCCGAGTCGCTTGGACCCGCGTTTGAGTTCATGGACGGGTACGAGACCTTCTGGGCATACATCCCGCATTTCGTGCATTCGCCCTTCTACGTCTATGCCTATGCCTTTGGCGATGGCCTCGTGAACGCGCTTTACGCGGTGTACGAGGAGAACCCCGAAGGCTTCCAGGACAAGTATTTCGACATGCTCAAGGCAGGCGGATCAAAGCACCACAAAGACCTGCTGGCCCCCTTCGGCCTCGACGCCAGCGATCCCAAATTCTGGGACAAAGGCCTGAGCATGATCTCGGGCTTCATCGACGAGTTGGAGGCGATGGAGGAGTGAGTTTCAGGCGACGCGGCGTCGCTGTTGCTGTCGACACGACCGGTCCAGCAGAACTGGATTTCCAGCTGTTCGGTGTCCCCGAGAAAACCATAACATTGATTGGCCAGTCTTTGGAACGGCTTCCAGTCAGCAGCGAAGATTTCCCGCATGGCCCACTTCTACGACGAACTATAGAAGGATACCTTTGCTATTTCCTGCTCGCGACAGCCCAAGAGGACCTCGTGGTCGTGTTGTTAGCGGTTCGACCCGTGGACGAACCGGAAACGATCGGAATGAAGGAGTTGCTGATCTCGCTGCTACCATTCGCAGCGCATCTGGAGTATAAAGAAAACATGACCGTAGATGAGTATCAGAAACTGACCGACCGTCAGAAATGGGAAATGCGCTTGGCGCACGCTTTTGCGATCGTAAAGGCACACGGTTATACGCTCGTGGATGATCAAGACGCGACTGCCTTCAAAGATGTAAATGCCCCGCGTCGCGACTTGTCGCCGATACACGGCAAAAGGAATGTTCCGGCTCGATTTATGTTGTCCAGGCTCAGCCAAAAGCGAGTTGCACGCGCAAAATTCAGAGAAACAGAGAACTATTAGGCGTTCGCTACTTCAGCTGACTGTCCTTTGACCCACGTCTGTTGATCCCGCCGCGCGCTTGAAACGCGCCGTCCCGCTCTTGCTGGCAGTCAATGCAAAGTTTCACACCAGGCAAAGCAAGGCGGCGTTTCTCGGGGATCGGTTCATCACATTCGGCGCAATGTGTCAGGCTTTCGCCCACAGGTGTTTTGCGCGCTTGTAGCCGCGCCAGTTCGTCGTTCATTGACGCATCGATCTGTTCCTGCACCGCGCCATCGCGCGCCCAGCCGCCTGCCATGATCAAGTCCTTCCTATGATCGGACACACCTATGTGCTCATAGCTCTGACGCAAGAGGCTTGTCGCACGCGTGTCATGTCCGCATCATACCCAAAGCCGGAGGAGAGGAGACCAGCATGCCCGACTACGACCTCGACCATGCCTACAAAATCGACGGGGCCGCAGATGCCAAAGCGCTTTATGACAATTGGGCCAGTACCTATGACAGCAGCTTCGGCGAGGGCCACGGCTATATCGCACCGAGCGAAATCGCCGGTGTTTTCAAGGGTCTGAACGACGGCAACGATCCAGTTCTCGATATCGGTGCAGGCACCGGATTGGTGGCAGAAAACCTGCCCGGCGCCACCGTAGACGGGATCGATATCTCAAAAGGGATGCTGGAGCAGGCAAAAGCGAAGGGGCTGTATCGCAACCGGATTCTTGCAGACCTGACCCAAAAACTGCCGATAGAAGATGCGACCTATGGAGGGTTTGTCTCCTGCGGAACGTTCACCCACGGGCATGTCGGGCCAGAGGTGCTACCGGAACTGATGCGCATCGCCAAACCCGGCGCCTTGTTCACCTGTGGGGTTATTCCGCCCGTGTATGACGGCGCTGGGTTTGGATCGAAACTGGCGCTTATGGTGGCCCACAAGATCATCACACCAGTCGATTTTGTGGATATCCCAATCTACGAAGGGGTCGACCACGACCATGCCAAAGATCGCGGCATCGTTATGGTGTTTCACAAACGCTGACACTTTCCTTGGGCACGGTCCCGCCTACTTTGCTGGCGGAGGAGAGACATCATGCGCAACATCCTGGCCGGATTACTGATTCTCGTGGCAACCATCGGCCACACAGCATCGCCATCCTTTACCTTTCCGTCGATTGATGGCGGGGATATCGACCTGTCTGCCTGGCGCGGTCAGCCTGTGCTGGTGGTCAACACGGCCTCGCGTTGCGGGTTCACCTATCAGTATGATGGCTTGCAGGCGCTCTACGACGAGTATCGCGACGATGGCCTAATCGTACTTGCCGTCCCGTCCAACGATTTCCGGCAAGAGCTTGGCACGGATGCAGACGTCAAAGAGTTTTGCGAGGTCAATTTTGGCCTCGACATCCCGATGACGACCATCACACCCGTTTTGGGCGATGCGGCGCACCCCTTTTACCAATGGCTTGAGGACGAGGCCGGGTTCACACCGCGCTGGAATTTCAACAAAGTGCTGATCGCGCCAGATGGCAGCATTGTCGCAACGTTCGGGTCAAACGTGCGGCCGACGTCACGACCCGTGACCTCGGCCATCAAAGCGCATCTGAAGTGATCACTTTTGCAGGTATGCCCAAATCTCGTCTTTGAGCGCGCCGCGTTGCTTGCGCAGATCAGTCTCGGCAACTGGGCTCATGGGTTCAACGTTGGTTTCCGCCCGGTGCACTTCGCGATTGATGTCATGGTAGCTGTCAAACAGCTTGGCGAAATGCGCGTCTTCTTGCTTGAGTGCGCTCATCTTTTCGATGAATTCCGGAAACTCTTCGGCCAGTTCATGCGGCGTGTTTGACATTGGGTTACTCCTCTCCTGTTCGGTCCCGGCATGAGACTGACAGAGAGAAGACCCACAGGCTTTGACCCGGATCAAATGAGATCACTTTCGCGCTTTGCGCCAACCAGCCGCGCGTGCCTCGTCTTCGGAACAGAACCAGCGTTCCCCTTTTGAGACGGAAATGCGGGTCTGGTCGTAATACTCCTGCCCCGGGACGTGGAAGATGCGTTGTTGCCCAAGGCGGCTGATATTGCCTTTGATATCGCAAGACGGGTTCAAAGCATTTGGCAACCACTTGCGCCGCGTTGGTTGCGCTTCGGGAACTCTCACGGTTTTCGCGGAGGTATCGCTGCGTACCGGAACCGTTTGCGCCGCTGCGCGCTTGGCTGCGCGAAACGCGGCTGGAGAGGTGACGCCCGTCGCGTGCAGCCCGTTTTCCGTCACCGCAGCCCCTTTTTCGGCGAGATCATAATCCCAGCCATACTCGCGATAGGCAAAGGCCAGTCCCGCGCTCACCAAAACCTCACCCATGTCGCGCCCCTCGACCGTGCACCGCGCAACAGTTCGACCATAGCGATCCGTATCAAGCGCCGTACACCGCGCCGTTTTGCCATCAAACAAGGCACGCGTTTCAGACCGAACCCATTCCCCACACGGCCATGCCGGGCTGTCAGAGGATCCACACATCTGATCGGTTTCAGGGGCATCAATGGCATGCAGACGGATACGCGTGTCGCCTACATCAATCGTGTCGCCATCAATGACCCGCACCGTCCCATTTAGATCGGCAAATGCGGGCGTTGCGCAGAACAGCGCGAAAACAACAACAAGTTTTAACATACCGTGAAAACATCACGAAAATCCGTCAGAACAAAGGCGGAACTTTGATGAAATGGCGCGTCAATCGCCGCGCGGAAAACGCTGGGTGTCTTCGACGACGTTCAAATCCATGTGGTTGCGCATGAACCGTTCCGACGCATCGCGCAACGGTTGGTGATCCCACGGATAATACCCGCCCTGTCGCAACGCCTCATAGACCACCCAACGCTTTGCCTGGCTTGCGCGCACATCCGCATCGTAACGATCAAGGTCCCAGCGCGCTTCGGATTTGGCACGCAAGGACTGCAGGGTGCCCTGATGCTCTGGCGCGTCTGCAAGATTGGTCAGCTCATGCGGGTCCGCCTCCAGATCGAACAACTGGTCGGGGTCGAGCGCACAGCGGTTGTACTTCCACTTGCCATAACGCAGCGACACCATCGGCGCGTATGACGCCTCTGCCGCGTATTCGATGGCGACCGGGCTGCTGCGTTCCGCGCCCTGCCCCAGTGGCACAAGCGTTTCCCCTGTGGTCCACGGCATCACCTCCTCCATGCTGACGCCAGCCAGATCACAGAGCGTCGGGCAGACGTCGATCGTGGATACTGGCGCAGTGACAAGCCCAGGCTCCATTCCGGGGGCCGCAATCATCAGCGGCACGCGCGATGACCCCTCAAAAAAGCTCATCTTGAACCACAAACCACGCTCACCCAGCATATCCCCGTGATCCGAGACAAACAGGATGATCGCCTCTTGCTGCGTGTCTTCCAGCACTTGCAGGATTTCCCCGATCTTATCGTCGAGGTATGAGATGTTGGCAAAATAGGCCCGCCGGGACGCGCGGATGTGGTCTTCGGTGATGTCGAAACTGCGCCAATCATTGGCGTCGAAAATGCGCTGTGAATGGGGATCGTGATCCTCGTAGGCCATGGCCGGAACCTCTGGCAGCAGGTGGTCACAGTCTTCATAGAGATCCCAGTACTTCTTGCGAGCGACATAGGGATCATGCGGATGTGTGAAGCTGGCCGTCACGCACCAGGGTCGTTTGTCTTTGCCGCGCGCCAAATCGTAGAGCGTCAGCTTGGCCTGGTATGCCACCTCGTCATCATATTCGAGCTGGTTCGAGATTTCGGCCACACCTGCCCCAGTGACCGACCCCATATTGTGATACCACCAGTCGATCCGTTCGCCCGGCTTGCGGTAATCCGGCGTCCACCCGAAATCCGCCGGGTAGATGTCAGTCGTCAAGCGCTGTTCAAAACCGTGCAACTGGTCAGGCCCGACAAAGTGCATCTTGCCGCTAAGCGCTGTGAAATAACCCGCCCGCCGCAAGTGATGTGCATAGGTGGGGATAGATGACGGGAACTCCGCCGCGTTGTCATAGACCCCTGTGGCGGAAGGCAGTTGCCCCGACATGAACGCCGCCCGCCCCGGCGCACAGAGCGGGCTGGCGGTGTAGGTGCTCTGAAACCGGGTCGAGCGCGCGGCGAGCCGTTTGAGATTGGGCGCATGCAGCCAATCCGCCGGACCGTCCGGGAACAACGTTCCGTTCAGTTGGTCCACCATAAGGATGAGAATATTCGGTTGCATGCTGTCCCCTGCCCGCTGTTTTGCGTGACACTGGCGGTTATTGACTCACCAGTCAATAAACTCCGCACCAAGATGCGATGACGCATCTTTCGGGTTCCATGTATGGAACCCATTGAGGGCCAGCCCTCAAACTCCCGAGGTATTTTGGGCAAGAGGAAAGACCACGTTTCGCGTTGTCATTTCGAGGCTGGCCTGCTCCAAATGATAAGAGCAGCGGGAGGAGCATCATGGATTTGACCGGCAAACATGCTTTGATCACAGGCGGGGGCACGGGCATTGGCCTTGCGATTGCTGTGGCCCTACGTGGCGCAGGCGCGCAAGTCACAATCACTGGGCGACGGGCAGATGTTCTGGAGGGTGCTGCCCGCGCGCACGATCTGCATCCGCTTGTCATGGATGTCAAAGACGAGGCGTCGATTGTGAATGGCGTCGCCGCAGCGGTAGAGGCGCGTGGTCCCGTTCAGATTTGTGTGCCAAATGCCGGGATTGCCGATGGCCGCGCGTTACACAAAATGGACCTCGCGTTCTGGCGCAACATGATGGCGACCAATCTTGATGGCGCCTTCCTGACCATTCGCGAATGTATGACGTCGATGCATCAAACCGACTGGGGACGGGTGATTGCGATCAGCTCTATCGCCGGTCTGCGCGGGCTCAAAGGCGCGCCCTGCTACACGGCGTCGAAACACGCGATGATTGGGCTGATCCGCAGTCTGGCGGCTGATTACGTCAAAAAGCCGTACACGTTCAACGCGATCTGCCCGGCATATGTCGACACGGATATCGTGCCCGACAACATAGAACGGATCATGACCCGAACCGGCATGTCGCAAGAGGATGCAACAAAACTGATCGTGGATGCCAACCCCCATGGCAGATTGATCGCGCCGGAAGAGGTGGCCGAAGCTGCCCTTTGGCTGTGCAACGACGCGTCGAGCAGTGTGAACGGTCAGGCGATCCAAATTGCTGGAGGCGAGTTTTGACCGAGCCGTACGATCCGTCGCGCGAAGGGGCGCAGATGGCTTTTGACGGGCGCATGTCGTATGGCGACTACCTTGGGCTTGATGCGCTTTTGTCGTCACAGCATCCGCTTAGCGCGGCCCATGACGAGATGCTGTTTATCATCCAGCACCAGACGTCCGAGCTTTGGATGCGGCTTGCATTGCACGAATTGCACGCGGCGCGCGACACACTGGTAGCCCATGACATCCGCCCGGCGTTCAAACTGCTCGCGCGGGTCACGCGCATCTTTGAGCAACTGAATTCGGCCTGGGACGTGCTGCGCACGATGACACCCAGCGATTACACCACATTTCGCGAGGCGCTTGGCCAAAGCTCCGGCTTTCAGTCAGCGCAATACCGGGAAATCGAATTTGTGCTGGGCAACCGCAATCCAGCCATGATCCGTCCGCACGCGCATCGACCCGATTTCGCGGACCGCCTGACGACAGAACTCACGCAGCCATCGCTTTACGACAAGGCGGTTGAACGATTAGCGCGTGCCATTCAAGTTTCTCCAGACGCGCTGGAAAGGGACCGGTCGAAACCACACTCTCCAAACGCTGCATTACAAGAGGCCTGGACCGAGGTTTACCGCACGCCGGAACAGCATTGGGACCTCTACGAGTTGGCCGAAAAGCTTGTCGATCTAGAGGACTACTTTCGGCGCTGGCGTTTTAACCACGTCACTACAGTTGAACGTGTGATTGGCCTCAAGCGAGGCACTGGCGGAACGGGCGGCGTCTCCTATCTCAAGCGCATGTTAGAGGTGGAACTGTTCCCCGACCTCTGGCACCTGCGCACCAGCCTTTAGGACCCCTTGCATGACCGATTTTAACGCCACGCGCGCCGCGTTTCACCTGCCAGAAGGCATGATTTATCTTGATGGGAATTCCCTTGGGCCCTTGCCCAAAGCCGCCGCGTCGCGTGTCGCACGCGTGGTTGAGGAGGAGTGGGGTGAGCAGCTGATCAAGGGTTGGAACAGTTGCGGTTGGATGGCCGCCCCCTCCAAGATGGGTGACCGCATCGGGCGGCTAATCGGCGCGGAACTAGGCCATGTGGTGATGGGCGACACGTTATCGATCAAGGTTTATCAGGCGCTGGCCTCTGCACTGCAAATGCGGCCCGACCGCCGGGTAATCCTGTCAGACAACGGCAATTTTCCGTCCGATCTTTACATGGCCGAAGGTCTGATCGGGCTTTTGGGGGATAACTACGAATTGCGCGTGGTCGCGCCCGAGGAGGTTGAGAATGCTATTACGGATGACATCGCGGTCACCCTGATAACGGAGGTGGATTACCGCACCGGGCGCAAACATGACATGGCAGCTTTAAACAAGCGGGCGCATGAGGTCGGCGCCTTAACCGTTTGGGATCTCGCGCATTCTGCCGGCGCTATACCTGTTGACCTGGCTGGCGTCGGGGCGGATTTCGCAGTTGGCTGTACGTATAAATACCTGAACGGTGGGCCCGGAGCGCCAGCGTTTATCTACGTCGCTCCGCGTCATGCAGACCGGGTGCAACCGGCGTTGGCGGGATGGTTGGGCCACGAGCGCCCCTTTGCATTCGACACCAGCTACGCCCCCGGTGCCGGGATCGAACGGATGCGCGTTGGTACCCCACCCATTGTGCAAATGGCAACGCTGGAAGCGGCGTTGGACGTGTGGGACGATGTAAACCTGACCGATATCCGCGCGCGATCAATCGAACTGTCGGAGCGGTTCATTGCCAAGGTCGAGGCGCAGTGCCCTGACCTTGTTTTGGCCAGCCCGCGTGACCCGGCGCAGCGCGGGTCTCAGGTCAGCTTTCGGTTTGAGCACGGATATGCCGCGATGCAGGCCTTGATCGCGCATGATGTGATTGGTGACTTCCGTGCCCCAGATATCATGCGGTTCGGATTTACGCCGCTTTATCTGAATGAAGACGATATCGATCAGGCGGTCGACATCCTCGCCCGGGTGCTGCGGGACCGGCTTTGGGACACGTCGGAGTTCAAGATGCGCAAAGCGGTGACCTGAACGCGGCAGACGCCAAGCAGGGATGTCTTAAACCGCGTTGATGCGTTTTGGGGCGGGAACATCCCGGCGCGCCCAGTCATGAACGGCTTGGCCAAAGCTTTGAAACAGCGGGCGCGACACGGGGTCATTGGCCGCGTCCCATTCCGGATGCCATTGAACCGATAGCGTAAAGCCGGGCGCGTCTTTCACATAGGTCGCCTCTGGCGTGCCATCGGGTGCATATCCTTCGATCACAATGCGCGCGCCGGGGGTCTTGATCCCCTGCCCGTGCAGCGTGTTGGTCATCACCTCGGTCGCCCCGAAAAGCTTGTGAAAGACACCGCCCTCTTTCACGGTCACGACATGGCGCAGCGCGAACTTTTCTTCGATAGTCCCATCGGGTGGCATGCGGTGGTTCATGCGGCCCGGCAAATCGCGAATTTCGGGGTAAAGCGTGCCCCCCATGGCCACGTTGACCTCTTGAAAGCCACGACAGACGCCCAGAAATGGCTGCCCCCGGTCCACACAAGCGCGGATGAGCGGCAGGGCAATCGCATCGCGTGCCCGATCAAACGCGCCGTGCGCTTCGGTCTCCGGCTCACCATATTCTTCGGGATGCACATTGGGCCGACCACCGGTGAACAGAAACCCGTCACAGGTGTCGAGCAGTTCATCAACGGTCACAAATCGCGGGTCCGCTGGGATCACCAAGGGCAGACACTCTGCCACCTGCGCAATCGCCTCCGAGTTCATCAGACCGCCCGCATGCGCCGGATACTGATCATTGATCAGATAGTGATTGCCGATGATCCCAACGACCGGGCGGGCCATGATGTGTCTCCTTAGATTTCGGCTGTCAGACCAACCGCTTCGATCCCGGCTTGCGCCGCCATGGCATCATTGTCGGATGTATCGCCGGTGACGCCAACCGCACCCAAAACGCGGCCTTTGGCATCACGTACCAATACGCCACCCGGCACAGGGATGAGTTGCCCACCATACGCGCCATTCGCGGCGGCGATGAAATAAGCCTGCGCTTCGGCCCGCTGCATCTGGGCCGTGCCCGCCATGCCCAGCATCACCGCACCATAGGCCTTGCCATGCGCGATCTGGAACCGACCTGGGGCCGCCCCGTCTTCCCGCTCGAAGGCTTGAATATTGCCGCCCGCGTCAAGGACAATGACAGACAAAGGCTTGAGATCCGCCTCGCGGCCCTTTTCCAGCGCTTTGCGAATAATCGTCCGTGCCCGGCGCAATGAGATGCTTGCCATATGTCCCCCTCAGGCAAAAAGGTCATGCGCAAGTTCAAGCGCATCAACCAGAATGTCGACTTCTTTTTCGGTGTTGTACAAGCCGAACGAGGCTCGGCAGGTTGCTGTAACGCCCAGATGATCCATCAGCGGCCCGGCGCAATGATGGCCTGCGCGCACCGCCACGCCCTTTTTGTCAAGGATGGTCGAAATGTCATGCGCATGCCCCGCGCCATCGAGGGTAAAGCTGAAAATGGCGGCCTTGTTGGGCGTCGTGCCCTGCACCTGCAACCAGTTGAGGCCATCAAGCCGCGTGCGGGCGTAATCGCGCAGCTTTTCCTCGTGGGCGGCGATGTTGTCCATCCCAAGGCCCATCATGTATTCCAGCGCAACGCCAAGCCCGATTTGTTGAACAATTCCAGGTGTTCCCGCCTCGAACTTCATCGGCGGGTCGTTCCACGTCACCTCGTCCTTATGGACCTCGCGGATCATGTCCCCGCCACCCATGAAGGGCTGCATTTCAGCCATGCGTTCTTTCTTCATAAAGATCGCACCCGAGGCAGATGGACCATAAAGCTTATGTCCGGTGATCGCATAGAAATCACATCCCAGGTCATCCACGTTCACTGGCATATGCACCGCAGCCTGCGACCCATCGACCATCACGGCGACGCCTTTTTCATGCGCGGCTTCACAGATCGTTTTCACATCAACAACGGTTCCCAACACGTTGGAAAGATGTGTAATCCCGATCAACTTGGTCTTGGGTGTGATCGCGTCAATCACAGCCTGCGGATCAAGCGCGCCTGTGCTGTCCACGTCCACCCATTTGATCACCACGCCCTGCCGTTCGCGCAGGAAATGCCAGGGCACGATGTTGGCGTGATGCTCCATCACCGACAGGATAATCTCATCCCCGGCCTGCATCCGCGGCATCGCCCAGCCATAAGCCACCGTGTTGATGCCCATGGTCGTGCCGGTGTTCATGACGATCTCGTCTTCGTCTTTCACACCAAGAAATTTTGCGATGATCCCGCGCGTGCCTTCGTACTTCTCAGTTGCGAGGTTGGACAGGTAGTGCAGCCCGCGATGCACATTGGCGTATTCATCGCCATATGCGGTTGCGATTGCGTCAATCACCACCTGAGGTTTCTGAGCGCTTGCCCCGTTGTCGAGATAGACCAGAGGCTTGCCATTCACTTCGCGCGACAGGATCGGAAAGTCGCGGCGGATTTCGTTCACGTCATACATTATGCGCTCACTCCAGAGGGGGACACCCCGAGAAGGCTAAAGATCATAGTGAGTGCAAGCAGCATGCCGACCACTGCAATGAGCAGCACAACACTCGCTTTCATAAGGCTTCCAAGCCCGTGTGCGACATCAATAAAGTGCACAAAGATCCAAAGCCCAATGATGGTTGAGGCCGTCACAATCAGCCCCGAGACAAACAAACTAACTGGTGCCAGCAACAGGACAATCACCTGCAACGCAGCGCGAAGGCCTTGCAGCCAGATCACCAGCACCGCCACAGTTTCAATCCGCGCATCACCGTCAAACGCGCGCCCACTGGCGGTGATGGCAAGCACCAAAGCCACAAGCGTCAACGCAAGCGAAATGCCAAACATCACCGGGTCCTGCATGGCAGGCACAAGGATGTTGCCCGCAGGCACAACAAGCTGTGTCAGGCCAAAGAACAACGTGTTCAGCACAACAACCAAGGCAAAGCCGGTCAGCAACGCCTCTCGGGACAATTGCAAGGAGACCAAAAACGCAGCTGCGTCGCGCGGTCGGGTGACGGTTTGCACCGCCAAGTTCATAAAGACACTCATTGTTACGCCTCTGCCCCGCGATACGCGGCCACCATGCCGGCCAACCAGAACCACATAAACACGGCGAACCACAAGAGCCCGACGAGGGTGAGTTCAAGCCCCGGTCCGATGAACCCTGCCACAAGGCCATTCAGAAGGACCAGCGGGCTAGAAGCCAGAAGGCTCCAAAACAGGGCGAGACGCGCATTATAGGCGGGCCCTTGCCCACGAAAGACACGGGCAATCCAGTGCGCGATCAAAGCCAGCGTGTAGAACAACAGCGGCGCAAGAAAGATGGTGGCCATCAAGGTGCCACCCAAAAGCATGTTCAGCTCTTGCTCTTCGATATGGGCTTGGCGGGCCAGTGCAGGCCAGCGCGCAATGAACAAGATCGCGCAAGCCCCCATGAGGATGGCCAGGGCGCGGTCTTCGCGGGGACCGGCAGTCAGCAAACGCCGCACCACCTTGCCCGGACCGCGATAGGTTGCTGCAATGTCGTGCGTAAAGGGCATAGGCCTCCTTAACCGCGCCTGCGCGACAGCCAGGCGTCCACCCGGCCGTTGATCTCGTCTTGCAGGGCTTCGTCCTCGATCTCCATCACGGCTTCCGCCAGAAACGCAATTGTCAGAAGGTCCGTCGCGGGCCCTTCCTCGATGCCACGCGACCGCAGATAGAAAAGACCTTCCTCATCAATCGCGCCCGACGTCGAACCGTGCGAACACGCAACGTCATCGGCGTAGATCTCAAGCTCGGGCTTGGCGAGGAACTGGCTGTCGTCATCCAACAAAAGGCTTTGAGAAATCTGATATCCGTCGGTTTTCTGAGCACCTTCCTTCACGAGGATCTTGCCCTGAAATACTCCGGTTGCCCCGTTGCGCAGCACCTTCTTGAACACCTGACGGCTTTCGCAATTCAGCGCGTCATGGGTGATGAAGACCGTGTCATCATGGTGGAAGTCGCCATCACCGACGCAGGCACCCGCCACATGCGCAATGGCATCATCGCCCGTAAGCTCGACCACCATTTCATTGCGGGTCAGCACGCCATTGGCCGTCAACGTGAACGACTTGAACACCGATTCCGCCCCAAGGCGGGCAAACATGGCCGTCGCCGCGCGACGCTGATGGTCCCGACCTTGCGCACGCACGTGGTGCAAGATGCCCCCATCCGCGATCTCGATCTCCATACACTTGTTGAACCGCGCTGCCGCTGGACCGTTCTCAAGAATTGTCAGCTCCGCACCGCTTTCCACTTTCACAACGTGGTGCAGGATCGCGTCAGACTCTTCGGCCTCATGACGGTACAGCAGGCTGATCGGCTTGGGCGCTTTACCCGTGACGTGGATCAACACACCGTCGCTTGCGAACGCGGTGTTGAGCGCCGCCAAGGGACGATGGACAGGCGTTTGACCACGTGTCTCAAGCTCTCCGTAGATGTCTTTGGCCCAATGGATGTCCGGGGCATCGGCCAGACGATCGATTGTCACGTGTTCCATTGCCATCGCATCCGACGCCTCTGCATCAAATACGCCGTCGACAAACACGATCTTCAGCCGGTCTACGTCACCAAACACAGGCGTTTCGTCCGAGTGAAACGTCGCTGCCGAGGGGGCTACGGGTTGTACAAGCGTTTCAGGCTTTGTGTATTTCCAATACTCGTCTCGCGCAGATGGCAGACCCATCGACCGCACCCGGCTCAACGCATTTTGACGCGCGGAGTCTGACCAACCGCCAGACGGCATGTCCAATACAGCCAAGCGCGCGTCAGTTGCGTCTTGTTTGACCTTTGGTAGGGCCATCACGCTACCTCCGCGAGAATGTCGGCATAGCCATTGTTTTCGACTTCCAGTGCCAGCTCTGGTCCGCCGGTTTTGACGATCTTGCCGTCTGCCATAATGTGCACGTAGTCTGGCTGGATGTGGTCCAGCAACCGCTGGTAGTGCGTGATCACAAGGAACCCGCGACCTTCATCGCGCAGCGCATTGACGCCATCGGCCACCAGCTTCATCGCATCAACGTCCAGACCCGAATCCGTTTCGTCAAGGATACACATCTTCGGCTCAAGCATCGCCATCTGCAGGATCTCGTTGCGCTTTTTCTCGCCACCCGAAAAGCCCACATTGACCGGACGTTTCAGCATATCCGCGTCGATCTTGAGGTCCTTTGCCTTCGCGCGCACCAGCTTCAGGAAATCCGTCGCCGACATTTCGTCCTCGCCGCGCGCTTTGCGCTGCGCATTCACCGCTGTGCGCAGAAACGTCATGTTGCCAACGCCGGGAATTTCAACCGGGTACTGAAATGCAAGAAAGATACCCGCTGCCGCGCGCTCTTCAGGTTCCATGTCCAGCACGTCCTCGCCATCCAGCGTCGCCGAGCCTTCGGTCACTTCATATCCGTCCCGACCGGACAGAACGTAAGACAAGGTCGACTTGCCAGAGCCATTCGGCCCCATAATGGCATGCACCTTGCCTGCCTCAACCGTGAGATCAACACCTTTGAGGATCTGTTTATCTTCTTCCTCAAGTTGCACGTGCAAGTTTTTGATATCCAACATTTTTACCCGCTCCAATTCTTATCGTCTCGATGCACGAGAAGATGATTTACGTTTACCCGGTAGCGTTTGTGCTGCGCGACCGATCTATAGCCATTGGCCTCTACCCACTCATCAAAAGGCCCGTAGTTTTCCTGATCCACCTCGATAAAGATCCGCGGTTTGCTGCGCGCGACCGTCCCTTCCATGGAGCGCAGGACCTGCATCTCCATGCCTTCGACATCGATCTTGATCATGCCAGGGCTGCGATCCCCGATCACAGTGTCCGCTGGTACAGCGGGGATGTCTCCCTCGCCTTCAACCATGCGCCCGCCGCCAACATTGTTCATTCGGAATTCCATCCCGAATGTATCGGTTGCTGTTTCGGAAATCCCACTGCCCACCCAGTTCAGATCAAACAGATCCTCAACCCGATTCAGAAACACGTTGCTCAGCAGCACTTTGTAAGCCACGGGGTTCGGTTCAACGACGATGATCTCACTCGGGTGCAGAAACTTCGCAACATAAAGCGCGTGATTTCCGACATTCGCGCCAATATCGACAAACCCGGTCCCCATCGGGAACGCTTTGCGAATGATCTCAAGCTCTTCCATCTCGTAAAACACGCCCGAGCCGTGAAATTTCTGTTGGATGTGATCCCGACGCGCCGCAACCGTGAAAAAGATTGGCTCACCATACAGCTCGGTTCGCACGATCTCCGCAGGCGGCGATTTGAAAGCGCCGTTTTCAAGCTGGAACTCGCTAATTGCCGCGGTCGACACTGGGTTGGTCAGGTCTTTCATGGCAAATCGCCTAGCCCCGATCCGTCACAACAGCAGTGCCGCTTGCGGACACCATCAACATTGAGTTCCCCACAACCTCGTAATCCAGATCAACACCCACAACCGCTGTTCCACCTAGGGCCAATGCGCGCTGTTCAAGCTCTCGCATCGCCACGTCGCGCGCGTCTTGCAGCTTGGCCTCATAAGCGCCTGACCGTCCGCCAACGATATCGGTGATCGAGGCGAACACATCGCGCACGACATTGGCACCCATGATGGCTTCGCCAACGACAATGCCTTTATATTCCAGTATCTTGTGACCTTCGATTGAATTCGTTGTGGTGATGATCATTGTGCCCTCTTCAAAATAACCTGTGCAAACAGCGACCCGCTAAACCCGGAAAGAAACGCAAGGCCAATCACCGCCCAAACGCCCAATGCGTCCGTCACTGCATCGATCACCACCGCGAACAGCGCGCAGAACACACCTGTAATCACCGATGTCAAAAGGACAGCGCTCCACATGGTCAGGCCTTACCTCATCAAATCCGCTGGGATCGCTCCACCCGAAGACACACCCCACATGTTCACACCGGCTGGAAGCTTCTGGCTCGCCCCCGGCAGGCTGACCAGGCCCGCAATCATCGGCAGCACAGCCGCCGTGACCAGCAGTCCCATGGCCACCTTTTTCATTCTGGCCTCGACCTGCTACCTGTGGTTTCGGTTTTGGCTTCTGGTTCCACCGTGTCATGCGCCACACGCTGCAACAGCGCGACCAAACGCAAGGTCAGAAAGCTCCAGCACAAGAACAGGCAGAAGCCGATCAGCAGCTCGAACCGTTCGGCAAAATTGGCAATGACCCAGCCGCGGCTCACCATCTCAGCAACAATCTCATCATGAGACATCGACGTGAAAAACACCAAAAGATGACCCAACACGAGCAGCGTAAGCTGCTGTGTCTCGCGGCTAAGCCGAGACGGATGTCCCAGCCGCAACCGATCAGTTGGTCTTATCGCCGCCGCCATCGCCTTAGCCCACGGATCCTTCCAGCGAGATCGCAACAAGCTGCTGCGCCTCCATCGCGAACTCCATTGGCAGGGCTTGCAGCACGTCTTTACAGAACCCGTTTACAACAAGCGCCACTGCTTCTTCTTCGTCCATGCCGCGCTGACGGCAGTAAAACAGCTGATCGTCATCCACTTTCGACGTCGTCGCTTCATGTTCAACACGGGAAGAGTTGTTCTTGACCTCGATATACGGGACCGTATGCGCGCCGCATTTGTCGCCAATCAGAAGACTGTCACACTGCGTGTAATTCCGCCCGTTCTTGGCTTTCGGGTGCATCGAGACAAGACCGCGATAGGTGTTCTGCGCCTTACCCGCGCTGATGCC
>ERZ1740067.1491-NODE-1491-length-15899-cov-7.288879_pt1 | contig 15899 bp, 18 predicted proteins | sample MGYA00581736_ERZ1740067 | MGnify/ENA primary metagenome ERZ1740067 (study PRJEB43018, sample SAMN04849236) | marine metagenome | isolation source: floating plastic debris | place: Pacific Ocean | collected 2008-08-27 | study: EMG produced TPA metagenomics... | reverse complement strand
GAGTCTTTTGGTGGCACTCGCGTTATGGAAGGCTCTTTGTCACCAATAAAGCAGGGTAGTTTTGCAATGCCAAGACCAGTTTTGACAGCAGCGAGCTGTGCCAGCACGTTGTTGAAGTATCCTCGGGGCTCAAGATGGGGAAATTGGCTCTCTTGAATCCATTCTAGACAAGGCTTAGGATAGTTCCATCCAATCCAGTGGGGCTTTGGGCGTGTACCGCGAGGGTCTGTGGAAAAATCGTGTGTTTCTAGATATTGTTTTGAAGCGTAAATTGCGGTGTGGTAGCGAATAACCTTGCGACCAACCAAATGTTCTGGTGGTGTGTCGGTAAGCCGAATAGCGATGTCAGTTTCTCTCTTGGTTAGGCTCAGCAGACTGTAGGAAATGAGAACTTTGACGTTGATGTCGGGATAGCTATCCATGAAACGGACGATGTCTGGCATGAGGAGGTGGGTTGCGATCGCATCCGGCATGGTCACCTGAATGTCCCCTCTCAAATCCGCATCTTGGCCCAACATATTACGTTCAATGCCGTTAATCTCCTCTTCTACGCGAATGACTGAGTGCAACAGCGCTTCACCGGCTGCTGTTAATCGATAGCCCGTATGCAATCGATCGAAAAGATGTGTCTTCTGGGCCGCTTCGAATGCTTCAATGCGCCGCGTAATGGTGGAATGATGCAAGCCCAACTTATCTGCTGCTGCTCTGGCAGACCCCTGGCGCGATAGCGCCAAGAAGATTTTAAGATCGTCCCAGTTCATAGCTCTCTACATTTCCTTGCAATCACTCTGCCCTAAAGTGTCGCATTTGTGCACCCTTCTGGCGCTTCTCTGCATATTCTCATTCGCAGCAGGGTTGCATATTATCGAGTCATTCACTTCGAGGATTACAGAAAGCTATGAGTGCTCCCATTGTCTCCGCTATCGTGGCAGCGGTTCTCATTATTCTTCAGCAGGTCTTGATGATTACTGTTGGCTTACATCGTGCTAAGGCAGGTATTGGTGTTGGTGTTGGTAGCGATGTAAACCTGGAGCGTAAAGTCCGTCGGCATGGCAATTTGGCCGAAAATTCAGCGCTGTTTATCGCCACGTTGGCCCTTGCAGAACTCTGTGGCGTTTCCAACGCCATTGTGGCTGGGTTTGGCATCATATTTGTTGTTGCTCGGCTCAGCCATGCGCTTGGATTTGCGTCTTTAGCGGGCTCCCATGTTGGCGAGAAGGGAAGCAAGGCGTTTCCAGTAATGCGTGCGGCGGGTGCTTTTGGCACTTTTTTCACGGGTATTGGGCTGGGATTGTTTTTAGCTTTTACGCTTGCGATCGCTTAAATCACATTGAGATTGTCATGCGTTATCCACTAGCAATCGCAAGCAGTTTTTTGGTTGTGACAGCTGGGTTCTTAGGATTAGGATATTTTGCTTCGAGTCGTTGCAGCACCCCAACTTCACCAATAGCGCCAGCGTCAGGACCTTTACGAGCAGTCTCTCAAACTCTCATATCGGCTCCAGCCGAGACAGTTTTTGATTACATAGCAGGTGAAGACACACTTCCAGAATGGATGCCTGACTTGGACAATGCACGCTATGAACACACATTCTCCGCGATTCCAAATGCATTAGGCCCAGGGAGCAAACGTTTTATGAAATTCGGTGAGCAGATCGAGATAGAAGAGATTGTGCAATTTTCTCGACCTTCTTTAATTTCTTATCGGATTCTTGAAGGTGTTCCTGTGACTGCGCATATATCAGTAGTCAGCATAGAAGAACGTGGAAGCAAAAGCAGTTTGCTTACCTGGTACCAATATTTTGAGATTAAGCGCTCTAGCCTAGCGGGTTGGATGATGCCATTTTTAGTCCGTCGATTTATGAGTGAAGCGCAGGGTAACTTGATTGAAACTTTTGAAGGAGAGGCAATTCAGTCAAACCAATGCAAATTTCTAGGATGACCACAAACTCTATCTGACAAGAAAACACGACTGTCTTCCCTGCCAGATAGAGTTTGCAGTTTACTTTGCGATTCCATTAAAGCGCTCTCCAGCACAGCTACGCTGCTTGTCCGGTTGCTAGCCAAATTTGAGTATTTACAGGGGCTTTTGCCTGTGTCAACATCTCTTGCAATTGCGCGCCTTCCAGAACGTCTTCTGCAAGTAGCTTGTCAGCCATCGCCTCTAGAAGGTCTAGGTTAAGCTTCAATATGGAAACCGCTGTGTCATGCGCCTGCTGGATAGATTGCTTGACCAGTCGATCAATTTCGGTGGCAACTTCTCCACTTATTGCGCGGCGAGTGCTACCGCTGTCCAAAAACTGAGAATTTGTCTTCTCAAAGGCGATAGGACCAAGGCTAGAAGACATGCCGTATTGAGTAACCGCTTTTTCTGCTAAATCAGTCGCCTTTTGAATATCATCGCTTGCACCGGTTGAAACTTTGCCAAAGATGATTTCCTCGGCAGCGCGTCCTCCCAAGAGTGTGGCAAGCTGACCGCGCAACTCGTCTTCCATCATTAGGAATCGGTCTTCTCCAGGGGTTTGCATGGTGTAACCCAGCGCACCTTGTCCGCGTGGGACGATGGAGATTTTTGAGACATTGTTGCTGCCGGGCATGAGGGCGCCGACGATAGCATGGCCGACTTCATGGTAGGCAACGGTTTTGCGCTCTATCGGTGAAAGAATGCGCGATCGCTTCTCTAGTCCGGCAACTACCCGCTCTATCGCCTCCTGAAAGTCTGCCATCAGTACTGCCTGTCTGTTGTTTCTGGCGGCGAGCAAGGCGGCCTCGTTGACTAGATTGGCCAGATCCGCGCCTGCAAAACCTGAGGTTTGGGTTGCGATCGCATCCAAATCCACATCTTCACTCACCAGTACTGGCTTCGCGTGAACCTGCAAAATCTGCAATCGACCGCTCTTGTCGGGACGATCGACCAGCACCTGACGATCGAATCGACCGGGACGCTTCAGTGCTGGATCCAAAATTTCAGGTCGGTTCGTTGCTGCAATCAAAATCACGCCAGCATTCCCATCGAAGCCATCCATTTCTGTCAGCAGCTGATTGAGCGTTTGCTCACGTTCATCATTGCCACCGTTGGCAACACCAGCGCTGCGAGATTTCCCAATAGCATCTAGCTCATCGATAAAAACAATGCAAGGCGCTTGCTTTTTTGCTTTGTTGAATAAGTCTCGTACCCGAGAAGCCCCAATACCCACATACATTTCAACAAACTCTGACGCGGCAACAGTCAAGAAAGGCACGCCTGCTTCCCCAGCAACTGCCTTTGCCAGTAGGGTCTTGCCTGTACCTGGAGGGCCGACTAGCAGTAATCCTTTCGGCATCTTCGCGCCAATGCGACGATACTTTTCACCATCTTTGAGAAAGTCAACCACTTCTTTCAGCTCTTGCTTGGCCTCATCTACACCCGCCACATCTGCAAAGGTAACGGTTGCCTTCTGTTTGCCTCTAGGGTAGCTGCTCGTGGGATTGTAAGTGCGTGCCCTAGTTTTACCTGCGCCCATCCAGTCTCCCAATCCACCCGTTCCACCAGAGCGAGCAAGCCAAGCGGCACCAGCCAGCGCACCGGCCGAAAGTAGGAGTCCTATCAACCCTGCTGCTGCAGAATTCCCTGCAAGATCTGTAAAGGGAACGCTGTGCTTGCGTAGCAGCGCACACACAGTGGTATTGGGGTCTTGTGCTTGTGCGTAGTATTTCTGCCGACCAAAGTCAGCTTTGAGCTGATATTCAATACGGCTTGGCTTGAGCGTAGCTCGTAATACCAGGCCTGTGCTTACCTGATCAACAAAGGTCTCATAGGTGACCTGAGAAAAAGATTCCGTCTTCATGGGAGGTAATGTTCCTAGAGTTGTTGTGTCAAACACGACATTAAGAAGCTGGAAAATCTGTTTCCGTGTCACAAATAAAGCTCCTCAACAACCTCAATGTAAAGTTGTTCTTTCGGGCTCAAAAGATGAGATAACCTCACTGATGTTCAACAACCTTGGGCATGATTGCCTTCCTCGTGTACGGCTCTCACCATAAACTATACGGTTCTTACGAAGATTGAAATACGGTTCCCCGAATAGTCAGTTTGGGGTCACAAGTTCTTGTGCTGTGAGTGAAAATATTTATGCTGTTTTCTTGGGTATGTACCATAGGTACTTCTGAGCTTTACCTTCGCCCAGGCTGTAGCCTTTAAGACCTATCTTGGCTCGGTGAAGTTGAATCAGTAAGGTCAGTCACTATTGAAAAATCCCATTCTCCCGCCACAGGCTTTAAGCTAATATTCACTAATAGACCTACGTTATAGGGCAGTATTCATCATCAAAAAACTATGAAATCTGCGACTGCACTCTCCATTACATCAACTTTCTCCTCACCCTCAGCGATTAAGGAGCGATCGCGCAGCGTTGTCAAAGAAAAATATCCTAACTACAAAATTATCGTCCTCAATGACGACTTCAACACCTTCGCCCACGTCATCAAAACGCTGGTGACCTACATCCCGGGCGTAGACGAAACCCAAGCTCAAGCCTTAGCCGATAAAATCCACAACGAGGGTCAAGCCATCGTCTGGACTGGTCCTCTAGAGCAGGCAGAGCTGTACCATTCTCAGCTCACGCGAGCAGGGCTGACCATGGCACCGCTTGAAAAAGCTTAAGTTATAGCTATTACGCGCAACTTGTTGGGACGAAAACACTGTGGAAAACAGAAGGTGAAAAACAGACGGTGGCAAAGCAGAACAAAGCCTCTACCGGTGGTCGGGTAGTCATCACACACTCTACCTACCTGCCTACATTGATCGATACGCTGGAAAAACTTGCCAAATACCCCAAGGTTAAAACCATTACCCCTGCCGTTATCTCTAGGGTAAAGTCCAATGCGCCCAAATTTCGCCTAAAAGTATCTGTCCCCATTACAGGTGGATTCAAGCTCATCGCACGTCATCGCAAGTCAGCGCAAGAAGTCTTTGTCGTTACAGATCTGAGTAAAGCTGAGCTAGAAAGTGCTATCAAGCAGGTGCTGTCCTGAGCTGTGACGATACACTCCGATGGCTGGCAGCAAGAAGGCAGCGCGAAGTTCTGTGTGGGGAGTGCCTTTTTCCGCAGCAGCAGTAAAATCGGTCGCGATTTGGCTGTTTTGGCTGCGATCGCCCATAAAGCCAGTTGCGGAAGCCTACGTGTACTCGATACCATGACCGGCTGCGGCGTCCGCCCTTTGCGCTATGCCCTAGAAGCGAATGCCGATTTCGTCTGGGCGAACGAAGGCAACTGGGAACTGCACGATTTGCTACAGGTCAACCTTGGCGCCACCTTGCAGCCATACCGATACCGCATCACCCATCAAGACGCCAACGCTACTTTTTTTGTGGCACACCAGCAAAAAGACTTTTACGATCTCATCGATATTGACAGCTTTGGCAGTCCCATGCCTACCTTGGCGACTTGCCTATGGGCGGTCAAGCTAGGCGGACTCGTCTACCTCACCAGCACCGATGGCCGTGCAACGAGTGGTAGCGCGCCGGAGAAAAGTCTACAAACCTATGGGGCATACGCCCGGAGTCATCCTGCTGTACATGAGCAGGGATTGCGTTTGCTCATTGGCACCGTTGTACAGCAAGCGGCAGCTCGAGGGCTAGGCGCTCAGCCAGTGTTTTCCTGGTACCACGGCGATGTGAATCGCGTGATGCTCCGCATAACACGTCAGTCGAAGTGGAATACAGCTCATTACGGGTTCTTGAGCTATTGCCATAGCTGCGGTCAGTTTCAAACTGTGAGCTGGAAAAAGCTGGGTCGTCCAGTTACCTGTCAGTGCCGCGCGGAGGTACCACCCGTCATCAGCGGGCCTATGTGGCTGGGACCGCTGCATAGCCGTGAGGATTTGGCGACGATGGCAAGTATCGCAGCAACCTGTTCTACGCCACACACCTGGGAGACCTGCCAAAAGACAATAGCCATTATGCAAGCAGAAATAGACCTGCCGCCCTATTACTATCCACTTGCCGAAATTGGGCGGCGAGGAAAGATAGATATCCCCCCAAAGCAGCGCCTGATAGAACGTTTGCAAGCGGAAGGGTTCAATGCGGCTGATACTCACATCGACACGCAGGCGATTAAAACAAATGCACCGATAGATGTTTGTGTGCAGCTTGCTCGCAACTGGCACAACAACTGAACCTGCCGGAATAGGTACTCTGTACCGTGAAGCCATACAGATACCACACGAACCGTAGATCACATATCGCTATGAAAGTACTTTTAGTCGGTCTGACCTTTGCCGCTGCTGTTGTGGGCGGTAGTATTGGCTACGCTAGCCTAGTCACTGGCACTAACCCGGTTGAGTATCTTTCCAAAGATGGGGTGCAACAGGTCATTAACAGGGGAGCTGAATCGTCTGGGAGCGACGGTGACCGAGCAGATAGCGCTGGCAATCGAGGTGGGGACACTGAGGCCGCAGAGCGTGAAGTTAGCCGCCGCTCTGAACCAAGAGTTGAACCTGGTCCAGAGGATATTGTGATTTCTGAAGATGAGCTAAATCAAAGGGTGACAGATGCGATCACTAATGGGCCTTACCCTGTAGCGATCCTAGATATCGCCAAAGAGGTTAATACTAAGCTAGAAAACGACCGCATCGAGAGCGGCATGACGATTAATTTTGGAGAGCTCCCGACAGATGAACTGCCCGCAGAGACGCAAGCGGCAGTCGAACAGCTCATTGCCACGTTCCCATTTTTGGCTGATCGAGATGTGTATTTGGGGATTGAAGGACATCCAACGGTCGTCGATGGCGCTGTTAAGCTAGAAGACGCCAATATTAAATTAGGTCCGTTGAAACTGCCCGCCTCTAGTGTTGCCAGTGAGCTTGGCGTTTCACAATCAGGTATCGAACAGCAGATAAATACTGTGCTTGAGCAGCAAGGGCTCATTCCAGAAGATATTCAAGTCGTTGATGGGCAGCTGATTATTATTACTGGCTTATCGTAGACAAAATAAATTCTGGCCAGAACCTGTAGATAGCACCAATCAAGATGCGTCAACTCAAGATTTATCAACGCGGCAAGGGCATATCAGTGCTGTTGCACCTACTGTTCTTGCATGAGTCGCATGTAATTTTGCTTCAGCTGAATGGTGCTGGCGGTCATTTTGTCTGAAAGATCTTTTTCAGCGTCGCTGACAGTCTCCCAGAATGTAGCAGCTCGGCGGCTGTTGATGAACTCTTTCCACAGCAGCTTTAGCAGTGGGGTTGCCGTAGGGTTGTCCGCTTCTATTTGGCTGAGGATGGCCTCGAATTGTTCGTTGGCTTGGTCGTAATTACCGCTGTCTTTAGCAAGGGCGATCGCACCTGCAAAGGTCACCTCCAACAAACTTTTCGCAGGTGCAGCATTAGGAGCAGTCTCGGATAGTTCTTCAGGCATTTCTAAATTGTTTAGTAAAGGGTTTCCCTATCATCATGCGATAACCAGCTGCGGAATCCCTCTATAAAAAAGCAGATAACAAAAAAGTAGAAAATGCTTTTCTTAAAGTGCTAAAAGCGGCGATAAAAGCGTTGCCCAAGCAATTAGCGGCAGTAGGTTGTACAGCCCCAGTGACGACTGTGAGGCAACCTTGGTCCTTGCCATCCGCGTCGTCTTAGTTCTTTGGCAATCAGCCTGTTGATACCACCATGGGCGACCAATACAACTGAGCCGCCAATTTTTTTTCCTGCGCCACTAACAGCACTCTGTGCTTCGAGCAGATCTGCCGCTGCGATCGCCCGTTTCCTGGCTCGTCCCAAAGGCTCACACTGGGCACTGTAGCCTAATCGCCAAAGCGTCAGTGCAATCACCGTCCAAGTTAGTGCCGAAAAGCGAAAGCGACTGGGAAAATCCACCGGAAACTCTATCTCTCGAAACCGCGCATCGATGATGGGTGAGTGGGGTACGCCCAGTAGTTCAGCCGTGTGCATGGCCCGAGGCCGATTACTAGCAAAGACCCAATCTGCTTGAGACATCACCTGCTGTGCAGAGCGTGGAGGCTGGGCTTGACGCTCAATTCTGGCTGCGTCATAGCGCTCTACAAACTGGCGAAACTGATGCCCTCTTACCCGCTGACGTAGCGATACCGCTGGTGGCCCATGGCGAATAAGCGTAATGGTGCCGGCATTATGACGTAAAATTTGCATCAGTAATAGCGCAAAGATTCTATGGTAACTACGGTTTCTCCCTCCTCCACTTCAGTGGCGTCTTCGACGGCAGGCTACAGTTGGCAACAGCTAGCAGACAAAGCGTTAGCGGGAGAAGTCCTGACTCGGTCAGAAGCGTTAGCTGTGCTCTGTGCACCTGATGAGGCTATCCTGGACCAGCTTGCAGCGGCCTACCGTGTTCGCCGTCACTACTGGGGCAATCGAGTACGACTGCATTTCTTACTCAATGCCCAGAGTGGCCTCTGCCCAGAAGATTGCCACTATTGTTCCCAATCCAAAATTTCAGGTGCCGAGATTGAAAAGTATCCCCTGATGGCGACTGAAAAAATTATGGCAGCTGCCGAGCGAGCCCACCAGCTGAAAGCGGGCACATTTTGCATGGCTATCTCTGGTCGCAGCCCTTCGCCTAAGGTATTCGAGGGGATTCTCGAAGCCGTCCGCAGCGTTAAAGCGACCTATCCCATGAAGGTGTGTACAACCCTTGGCTTACTTAACGAGTCGCAAGCTCGCCAGCTGAAAGCTGCTGGCGTTAATCGCATCAATCACAATCTCAATACTGCTGAATCGCACCACGAAGATATTTGCACCACGCACAGTTTTCAGGATCGACGTGCGACTGTACAGGCTGTGCAAGCCGCTGGGCTCACCACTTGCTCCGGTGGCATCTTTGGCATGGGTGAATCCGATAATGACATTGTCGATTTGGCCTTATCTCTTCGCGAGCTCAATGTCACGAGCGTGCCGCTTAATTTTTTGATTCCCATTCCCGGCACCCCCTTCGCAGACCGAGATGAGCTGACACCTCAGCGTGCGTTGAGAATTCTGTGTTTATTTAGACTTTTGCTGCCCGCTCAAGAGATTAGAATTGCGGGTGGACGGGAGGTTCATCTGCGCGCGCTACAACCCCTTGGTCTATATGCGGCTAACTCTATATTCGTGGGGGATTATCTCACCACTCCTGGACAAGCAGCCCAGCAAGATTTTGCAATGATCCGCGATGCTGGGTTTGTCATCGAGGAGACAGAGTCTGTCGCAAACAATCACTAGGATAGACGCATACTGAGAGAAGCTCCGTATCAAAATAACCCGAACTTTGTTATGTTGCTGGACATATTGTTGTTGGGGCCGAGCGGAACAAATAAAATGTCTAGGCGCCTTATGTAGTGTTCTCACGCTACGATGAATACATCAAGTCAAAAAATGTTGTCAAAAGGTAGGTGTTTTACAGCTCGGCGTCGCTACGGTTATACCTTGCGTGGCAGGTCAACGGATGTCGATGCCAGGCCAGCAGTGCTTTCTTTGTTAGTCGGCGCAATATTAGTTGGCACAGTCAGTGCCTGTCAAAAGTCTCCTGAGCCAAATGCAGCTGAGACGACTCAGACGCCAACTGTCCTAAACACAGCTGAGGTTTACAGTCCTAATGAGCTAACTATTATCGCCCCGACTAACACGCTACCAGGCAATAGTACGCTCATTCAGGTTGCCGAAAATTCGACGGATGTTATTCAGGTCAGGGCACAGGATACACCGGGTAGCCAGCTCGTATATCGTCTGCAGAACGGGGCAGATATAGATAAGTTTGTTATCGATGAAGAGACTGGCGATCTGAGCTTTAAGGAAGTCCCTGACTGGGAAAACCCAACAGACGCTAATAAAGACAACAACTACATGGTGCTGTGGCAGGTCGTGAGCTCGAGTGGGAGCGCGCGCAGTCAGTTTATGATCGTGAAAGTTACTGATATTGCAGACTGAAATGAGACGACTGAAATACAACGACTGAACTTGGATGGGCAGATTTCATGAGCGATGTTAGTGACTCCCACAAATTGAGCCATCCTCATAGTGGCTTTAACGTGTCAACTAGGCATAATAGGGTACACAGTGCCCTCGGAAATGCATGAGTCGTCGCATATTCATAGGAGATGTCCATGGCCATTACAACGGGCTCATGCGATTGAAGGCCATGATTGCGCCGACAAAAGGCGATGTGCTTTACTTTGTGGGTGATTTGATTGATCGCGGTCCGCGAAGTGCGCAAGTCGTAGAATTTGTCCGTCAACACAATTACCCTTGCGTATTAGGTAACCATGAGCATCTGCTGCTCAATGCCTTTCCTGACGACAATCCCAATCTGGGTGCTTTTCAAGGCTGGCTCAACAGTGGTGGTCAGCCAACTCTGACCAGCTATCCCAGCACAGAGGCGCTCCTAGAACATGTAGAGTGGCTCAAAACGCTGCCGTTGTACCTTGACCTAGGTGATATTCTCCTGGTGCACGCAGGTCTCAATCCACGTAAGTCACTAACCGAGCAGAGCCAGATGGATTTATGCTGGATTCGCAACGAATTCCATCGTCATCCTGTTCCTTTTTTTGAAGACAAGCTGGTGATCACGGGACATACCATTACGTTTACGCTGCCTGGGGTTGCGCCAGGGCAAATCGCAAAGGGACCTGGCTGGCTAGATATTGATACAGGGGGTTACCACCCGAAGAGTGGCTGGTTAACCGCTGTCGATATTGATCATGAGCTGGTGTATCAGGTGAATACAAAAACGCAGGCGAAGCGAATGACAACACTTGAAAGTGTGAGTGTAACTGTAGAACCTGCTACCGTTCGTGCTAGACGACGCAACCCTAAGAAACAAAAAGCTGTTATTCAGTAGAGCTAGGCAACTACTCGTAAAGTTACTCTGACCAAGCTAGGCAACTACTGTTTTGCCTGTGAAGTAATCCGACAGCTGCCGCGTATGGTCGTGGGCAAGCCCTTCTCTTGGCACCTCATCTATACGAAACGCCCTAACTTCTAATACCTCATCAGGATCTGCGATAGACGGTCTACCCTCGACCCTGGCTGCTACGGCCACGCAAGCATTGTGAAAGCGTTCGTCACGTTCAACGCTCGAATACACACCCACGAGCCGCTCTATCGATATCAGCATTAACCCGGTTTCTTCCGCCAATTCTCTTCTCGCGGCGGTTTCTATATCCTCTCCCCAGTCCACCAATCCACCAGGCAGGCCCCATAATCCGTTGTCTCGCCGTCGGATCAACACCAGTCTCCCATCTGGTAGCCGTGGAATGACGCTGGTTGCGATCAGCGGACGCTTAAGCAGCAGCTTCAGGAGCGTCCATACAGGCTTCCACATCCGACGCAAGTTTCCTTTCATCATAGTTTCGTAGGGGCCCAGCTTCGCTAGCACTGTTATACCAATGACTCAATATCGGCGACGACTTCTGCGACATGCGGTTCGGGTTTCACCTTGCGATATACCTTTTCCAGCACGCCATCGGGTCCAATGATGAAAGAGCTGCGCGTAATGCCCATGTATTCTTTGCCATACATTTTCTTTAGGCCGTAGCAGCCATAGCGGGTACCTACATCCCCGTCTTCATCCACCAAAAGAGGAAAGGGAAGGTTATGCTTGGTCGCAAATTTGGTGTGGGACTTGGCACTATCGGTGCTCACGCCGAAAACAGCCACATCTTTGGCCTGTAAATCGTCGTATACGTCCCGAAAGGCGCAAGCTTCTTTGGTACAGCCTGGGGTGTTATCGCGGGGATAAAAGAAGAGAATTACCCGCTGACCCTTGAGCGATTTCAGGCTCACAATATTGCCATCGGCATCGGGCATCGAAAAATCTGGGGCGGCATCGCCAACATTAATTGTCATATTCGCAACAATTTGTACTCAATATAGTGGTAACAAGTATCCTTTATATTGACCAACTATTCTTAGTCATTTCCACACCAGCTTCCGTTTTCTCTGCTTACATAAGGCTGTCAATACTAAGCTGCCATCTACGAAGCCATGACTATCTCACCGCAAAACGTACGCAGGCAGTCGCGATCTCGTAGCCAGTGCCAATCGGCCTCTACCAGGCTAATGATTATATTTGGGATCACCATTGCCCTTGCGAGCTGCTATCAGCCATCCAGCCAATCTCACGGCCAGGCTCATAACCGCCAGCCCGCTAAAACAATCACGCCGATGGATAGTGAAGCGCAGGCACTTAGCGCTCAAGATGGTGAAACCGAAATCCAGCCTGCCACTGGCAACGCACCCACCATGAGCAAATACGTATTTCAACGGGGGCAAAGTATTCAAGGTATTCAGCCTCTTGCCGCGGCTCAATCCTTAAATGCGAATCAGCACTGCTTTCATAAGGCAGGCGTCAATAGCTGGCTCAGTATTCAGCTCAACCTTGACGACCAGCAGAAGCTAATCGGAGAAAGTACAGGGACTGTTCACCATCCTCAAAAGGGGGAAACGCCATATCGGCAAACCATTGCTGGCAACCTCACGGGTACCCAAGCGCGGGTAGAGGTGACGACATACCTCGGAGGCGTGACTCGGCAGCGAGAGGAAGTTTGGGAAATCGGTAGTGCGCAGCTTGATATGGGCCGGGTTGTGATTGACGCTGTGCCCTGTGGCGAAGTGGCTGCCGATTTTTAGGGCGAACGGCTATCTATGAGAATCCCTACTGCACATTCCAATGACCAGCCTGACCGCAGCGGCAATCCTCTCCCCGCTATTCAACGATTACCCTCACCAACGGCTCAAACTTTTGCACCAAACTAGGTCGTGTCACCAACGTCGGAAACGGATAGCTGCTGTAGTCCTTCCCAGTTGTTAATGGAAAAGACTCAGACCCGTCCAAAATTGTCCAACTTGCCCCGGCTGCCTGCGTAATTGCCCACACGGCCGCAATATCCCAAATCTTTGGCGTCGCCTCTACCGCACCCAGGCTCACTCCAGACGCCACCGTCAAAATATTGTAAGTCGCGACCCCTAGCATTCGAATTTTGCAGGGAAACGGCTTTTGTAGCACTTTAATGCTACGAGCACAAAGGCTAAAAAAATATGAGCCAGATGGCTCATCTGTGGCTGTATGAATCGGCTCTCCGTTCATATAGGCCCCAGTTTCCATCTCTAGTCCAGACTCACCTGGCCAGTATCCATGAAAATGCTGCTTCACAGGTGGAATATACACATGGCCAAACACAGGTGTGCCTTTGTACAGCAACCCGATGGATACGCCCCAGAGCGGGATTCCCCGCGTAAAATTCGTGGTCCCATCAATCGGATCAATTACCCAGCACCAGTCCGTAGCTGGAAAAACATGCTTGCCCTCTTCGCTCAAAATGCCGTGATCAGGGAAGGCATCAGCGATGCGATCGCTCAACTCCTGATCTGCCCACTTATCAAACTTAGTCACTAAGCTGCCATCTGCCTTTTCCTCAGCCGTCGCATTCCCGAATGCGCCCATCAGCCTCGCACCAACGCCATCTGTCGCCTGCCAAGCGAAATGGGTGACCTTATCCCAAAAATCAGCCTTCGTCATACTGTCATCCCAATTCCTTAACGATCCTCTTCAGTCTCACTCGTGTTCTAATTTTGACAGGCCTAGGCACTAAAGAATATTCGTTGATTGTATTTTTAGAGATCATTTTCTAGAGCAGCTGCGATCGCCCTTTTCGCATCCATCTGAAACGACTGGATATTTACCCGACTCACCAGTGCGATCGCTAGTAGCATCCCTACTGCCTGCACCACAAATACCAACCCGTAAGCAGGCAGCAATTGCCCCACTGCTGGCACTTCCTGAATCGCCTCCAACGCTGATGCCCCGGTTAAAATTTTCCCCAGCGTTAGCAGCGCCCCACCCAGTAATGAAGCCCCACCTTGCGCCATTGCCTGAGCCAAGCCCCAAGCTCCAATAAACGTCCCTGCCGTTTCACTCGCCGTCAAATCCAACATCAGCACAATCGACCCCGTCGTTAGCACACCCGAAGCTAACCCAAAGCATCCCACTGCTAAATTCAACGCCATCGGATTTGCCGTCATGCCGACTGCTGCTAGGCCAACCAAAAAAATTGCCGCCGCTGTGCAGCCCACTTTCACAGTTGTTTTCTTCCCCAGCAACGGCATCAGCACGAACCCCGTCGACAAAATGCCAACCAGTGTCCCCACGCCAAAAAAGGCGTTTAGCATGTTCGTTTCCCTTAAGCTCATGCCGAAAATCTGACTACCGTAGGGTTCTAGCACTGGGTTTTGCGTAAACAAGCTCAAGCTCAAAACCAGCAAAAAACAAAAGAACAAACCCGTCTGACGGCTTGCTGTCAGTACTTTCAAAGCTTGACGTAACGTAATCCCATCTTCTCGGTCCTGTGCCATCGAACGTGCACCCCGTCTTGAGAACCGCTTCTCCACACCTACAGTACTCAAAAAAGAAATGGCCAACACCGTTAACGGCACGACGATAAACACTCGATTGATCGGCCCGCGCAATGCTGCCAGAGATAGTTCACTGTCTTCAGGGCCGAGCAGTGCATTAATCAACGCTACGCCCGCAATAATGCCAAACATCAGCATGGACCAGCCAACGCCAACAATTTTTGACTTTGTTTTCTCGTCCGAAACATCCACCAGCAGCGCCGTAAAAGGCGTTGTTGCGGCTAGCGCTAGACCGTAGATCGCAAACACAAAAGCCAACAGTCCAGCCCAAGGGTAGGCACTCGGTCCCCAGCCGGTCTCAGACATTTGCGCCCCCAGCTGCCACATGACCTGCACCGCGATAAAAGCCATCAGGCCCATCCCAGCCGTTCCTAGCCAAATGTAGCCGCTGCGATAGTGCCCCAGCAGCGGTTTTACGTCAGACAGTTGGCCAAACCAAATTCGGGCGGGCGAGACAAACTGATACATCGCGATCGCCCCAGCTGTCACCAGTGCTGGCACCTTCAGCTCGTCGATCATAATGCGATTGAGCACGCCCAATGTCAGCAGCGACATCATTGCAATGCCCGTATTGAATAGGCCAAGTCGAATCATCGAAAACAGGCCGATTTGAGGTCTTGCCGGTTCGTCTTCCTTAAAATCTGAAATCGCAGGGGTCTTGCTGCTGGCCATTGCTACTTCTGTCCGTCGAGTACAGTCTTTGCCACGCATAACAGCATAAGGGATTGGCCAAGCATAAAAAAACGGGCAACCGCAATCGGCTGCCCGAGGAAATATGTACCTAAAAGGTGTCTTTCAATATCTAGAAAGGAATTCAGAAAGGATGCTCAAAAGAGCGGACTGGCTGGTCTCATCGTGCTAATCCCACAGTCAGGCCAATCATTGACTAATCATTGACTATGCATTCTCAGTGTTCTCAGCGACAGACTCAGTCGCATCAGAGATTGCGCCTGCAACGCTAACTTTCACTACTTTGTTACGTGCTTCTTCAGCCTTGGGTAAGTGAAGAACCAAGATACCGGCTTCGTAGTCAGCACTGACAGCAGTGTGGTCAATGGGCTCTGGTAAGGAGACGACTCGGCGGAATCCACCGTAGCGGAACTCGTTGCGGCGCAGCTTTTCACCTTCGCCAACCTCAAGTGCCGGACGGCTACCCGAAATTGCAATCACTTCGCGGCTGGCCTGGATATCAATCTCGTCAGCCTTGATGCCCGGTAGCTGTACATGAAGCGTCAAAGCATTTTCACTTTCCACTAACGTAGCGGCAGGTGTCCAAGTTGTCGGAGAACTTTCTACACCAGAAAGCTCATCAAAGAGCTGATCAAGCTGTTGCTTTACAGTGTTGATTTCAGAAAACGGATGCAAATAACGACGAACAAGCATGTTGTTTATCTCCAAATCTCGATGTCCCTATGGTGCCAATTTGCATAGGCGATCGCGTAGTGTCATAAACCTCACCCGCCGGTAGAGCATCCCGTATTTCGGTCGATATACGGCAAACCC
>ERZ1740067.1490-NODE-1490-length-15901-cov-10.515335_pt1 | contig 15901 bp, 17 predicted proteins | sample MGYA00581736_ERZ1740067 | MGnify/ENA primary metagenome ERZ1740067 (study PRJEB43018, sample SAMN04849236) | marine metagenome | isolation source: floating plastic debris | place: Pacific Ocean | collected 2008-08-27 | study: EMG produced TPA metagenomics... | reverse complement strand
GAACACCAAGGTCTGTCGCGCCCTGCACGTTGTCGTGGCCGCGGAAGATGTTGGTGCCGCCACCGGATGTGCCCATGTTGCCAAGAGCCAACTGCAGCACGCAGTAAGCGCGCGTGTTGTTGTTGCCGTTGGTGTGCTGCGTGCCACCCATGCACCAGATTACGGTACCGGGACGGTTGTTGGCCATCGTGCGGGCCACACGCTCAAGCTGGGAGCCTGGGGCGCCGGTGACGCGCTCAACTTCCTCTGGGTTCCACTTGGCGACTTCTTCCTTGATCTGGTCCATGCCCCAGACACGGGTGCGGATGAACTCTTTGTCTTCCCAACCGTTCTCAAAGATGTGCCAGAGGATGCCCCAGACGAGCGCCACGTCGGTACCAGGACGGAAACGAACATACTCATCCGCATGTGCGGCTGTGCGTGTGAAGCGCGGGTCGCAGACGATGACAGGCGCGTTGTTCTGTTCTTTCGCCTTGAGCAGGTGAAGCAGTGAAACAGGGTGCGCTTCTGCAGGATTGCCGCCGATGACAAAGATCGCCCGGCTGTTGTGGATGTCATTGTAGCTGTTGGTCATGGCGCCGTAGCCCCATGTGTTGGCCACACCCGCAACAGTGGTCGAGTGACAAATCCGCGCCTGGTGGTCGACGTTGTTGGTGCCCCAGTACGCCGCGAACTTGCGGAACAGGTAGGCCTGTTCGTTGTTGTGCTTCGCGGAACCCAGCCAGTAGACCGAGTCCGGGCCATGTGCGTCACGGCTGGCCAGCATCTTGTCACCAACTTCGTTGATGGCCTGCTCCCAGCTGATGCGCTTCCACTCACCGCCTTCTTTCTTCATCGGGTACTTGAGGCGGCGCTCACCATGGGCGTGCTCGCGAACCGCGGCCCCTTTCGCGCAATGTGCGCCAAGGTTGAACGGGCTGTCCCAACCGGGCTCTTGCCCGATCCAGACACCGTTTGCAACTTCGGCCACGACCGTGCAGCCCACCGAGCAGTGTGTGCAGACGGATTTCACCGTATTGACCGCGCCTGTGACGGCTGTGGCCGCGCTGGCTTGGGTGACAGACCCGCCCGTTGCACTGATCGCAGCCAGACCACCAATGGCCAGTCCTGATCCGCGTAAGAATGTACGTCTGTCGACAGATTTGTTTGAGATATCCGAGATCAGGCTTGTCCGCGCAGCGCGTCGTGCCAGCCCTCCGGTCTTCTTTCTAAGCATGTTGTCCCTCGTTTGCTACCTGGGCGCGATTGCGCTTGGCTGGGTTGCGTCCCGTGGTCAGTGTTTGTTTTGTCAAACCACAGGAGGGTGCAGCGCGCGGCGTGTTAGAACCGCGTGCTGGCCAGATATGCGCGGGTATGTGCTGTGTCCTGCATCTTGCCCGTCTGGACCGGCGCTTCGTCAGCGGCAGCCTCGGTGCCTGACACCGCAACCGCCGCAACCGCGGCAGGCGCAGCTGTCCCGGCCAGCTTTAGAAAATCGCGACGACTGGATGTCGCATCCGTTTTTTCTGTCATGGAAGTCTCCTTCCTTTCTTCCAAGTTGTGCGGCGGGGGCCGCGGGGTGTGACGGTCGCCCGCCAGTAGAAATCCCGGCTCAGGCCGAGGTCAGTCTGAACGCTTCGCGCTCAATCTCGATAAACGCCTTCCCGACCGATCCAACGGCGCTGTACAGCATGGCCGTTTTGGCGGTTTCGAGGTCCGAAAAGAAATGCCCGGCCCAAGGCGCGACGTGGCGGTTGAAGAACAGCTTTTGATCTTCAAGGGTCGCAGCATCACCAAAGCGACCCACGATCAATCCGCCCATGACCTCCATCAATGTCGCGATATTATCTTCGGGTTCGTACACGTTGGGCGCCCGTTCAATGCGGCGCGCGGCCAGGTCAGTGCGCAGCGTGGCAAGGGGCTTTTCGTGCAGAAAGCCGGTCAGGTAGAAACTCGCGTAAGGCAACAGTTCGCCGCGACCCAATCCGATGAAAAGCGCATTGAACTCTTTTTCAGCCTGATTTGGTTTCGTCGTTTTGGCACATGCTGCAAGACGGCCGATACCTTTGCCCAGCTCGGTTTCGTCACCTGAAAGCCCGGCAGTTTGTACGAGCAACATCTCGTCCGGCGGACCGGCAAGGATAAGGCCAAGATAGTTATAAAGGTCCGCCCTTAGGCGGTCTTCCTCAGAGATTGCTGGCGGGGTCACTGCCTCGCTGGCTGTCATGTTCATCACTTTCAATCCGAAAACGCATCCGGCGAGGACGCACAGGTTCCGGCTCAAGTGTATCCAATGGTGTGCCGTCGTGGTATTCTGCGACCTCTTCTACAATAGTCGTAGATGCAGACGCAGGAACTGCACTATTTTGCAGATTTTGTTTTTCTTTCCGGAGCTCTGTCTCTTCTTCGGAAATTTCACAAGTATCTGCTAATCCCGACGAATTCTCTGGGGAATTCAGTGCTGCCACCTGACTCGTCGCCTTTTCGGCTTCGGCTTCGCGTTCAAGTGCCTCGATGTGCTTAAGCAAACCCTTCCCAACCTTGTAGGCCGTGGCCACGCCAGGCGCGTCGGTCGCCGCGTTGGTGAAATCGTCGTTGTAGTCGCAAAGCCCGTCCAGATTGGCGAGCGCTGGGTTCAACCGCCACAGCTGTCGCAGCGCGCGTTGGCGCAGTCGTTCCGGCACAGCCTTTTTCATAAACCCGGAAATATCCTGACCCGGCTCAAGACTGTCCGGATCAGGCAACCCCAACTCGTCCAAAACTTCTTCGTCGGTCTTTTCCTCAAGCTTTGCCTGTGTCGCACGCACTTCGGCGTCTTCCAAAGCCTGTGCATCTTCCGCAGCCTCGGCCTCGACACGCGCTTTGCGACGCGACCAGAAATCTGATCCACGGCTCATGATGACCTCAACTTTCTGTCACGGGACGGAGCACGATACACATCACTGATCTGTTCGATCCGCGGATCGCCTTTGCCGTCTTCCACCTTGTCTTCGAGATACCGCTTACGCTTGCGCTTTTTGAACGGCTCTTCAACGAAATGCTGATCTGTCCAGTCTTGCACCCAAGCGACAAGGGCAGGCGGCATCGGCACCTTCTCCACCAAGTCATCGCCGCCTTCGGCATATTGCATGGCCTCGTGCGGGTTTGCCGTCACCAGTTTGAGCGAGAGTGGATGATCCTCTGTGTTCGGGTCTAGCACCACATAAGCGCAGACCACTTTTTCCGCCAAAGCGATCCGATACGCCTCCGCATCAGTGCGCCACAGCGTAAGGGGCAGCGTGCCGATATGGAATTCCGCCACATCGCCGTCTTCGCGCAACAGCTTCCAGTCTGCGGGTCCAGCGCCCGGCATCAAAGCACTGACGGTCCAGGCCCACTTCTGCCACCGCGTCGCGCCCGGCCTGCGCTGAAGAACCACGCCGACTGGCAATGTGATTGAGCGGTCATCCTGTTGTTTCAAGCGACGGTCTCCTCCCAATGGTGCATTTGGCGCTGTTGACATCTGCGTAGCATAGCCCTTGGTTAGGGTCCAAACGTCGACACTTAGACACAACGACGCGCCAGCCAGCTTTGTGAAGGGCCAGCAAATGGGAACCAAACTGATCGTCTGCGACTGCCTTGGCAGCCAAACTGTTGACGCCGATCGAATTGCCGAGGCCTCCGGACTAGACGTTTCGCGCGTCTTTACAAACCTTTGTGGAGCTGAGGCCGAAACAGCGGCCAACCTTCTGTCGGAAGGCGAAGTTATCGTCGCATGCCAACAGGAAAGCGCGTTCTTCGAAATGCTGGCTGAAGAGATCGGCACCGATGCACCCGGCTTTGTGGATATCCGCGACCGTGCCGGGTGGACCGATGACGCGAACAGTGCTGCGCCGAAAATGGCGGCACTGGCTGCCGAAGCGCAACTGAACGTGCCCGCCCCAAAAGTGCTGGACGTGGTCAGCGAAGGCACCTGCCTTTTGGTGGGTGCCGGAGACGCCGTGTTCGAAGCGGCCGCAACTCTGGCTGACACATTGGCCGTGACGGTCCTGCAGACAGATCGAGATGACGTGCCTGCAGACCGTCGCTTTGACGTGATCCGCGGCAACGTGCGCAACCTGTCCGGCGCATTGGGTGGTTTCAAAGTCCGCATCGACCAATTTGCGATGTTGCAGCCCGGCGGGCGTGGCGCGTTCACGTTCAGTGCACCTAAGGATGGCGCAACGTCCGATTGTGACATCGTGATCGACCTGACCGGCGACACGGCGATGGTGCCAGCGCCGCAAAAGCGCGAGGGCTATTTCCGTGCCGATCCACGTCAGCCTGCCGCTGTGGCCATGGTTCTGGCCGAAGCGATGCAGATGATCGGGACGTTTGAAAAGCCGCTCTACATCGCGCTTGAACCCGCGATCTGTGCGCATAGCCGCGCCGAACAGGCGGGTTGTTCCAAATGCCTGAACATCTGCCCAACCGGGGCGATTACATCCGCAGGTGACCATGTCGCGATTGACCCGATGATCTGCGCCGGTTGCGGGGCATGCGCGGCCCTTTGCCCATCAGGCGCGATCACGTATGACGCACCGCCAGTGTCTGCCGTGTTCCGGCGGCTTGAGACGCTCGCCAGCACATATCGTAAAGCAGGTGGCACCGCGCCACGTCTGCTGGTGCATGACGCAGGTCATGGGGGCGAAATGATCCGCCTCGCTGCGCGGTTTGGCCGGGGTCTACCCGCAGATGTGATTCCGTTCGAGACAGACACTCTGGCTGGTTTCGGGCATGCCGAAATGCTGGCGGCGCTCGGCTGCGGGTTTGCATCCGTCGCGGTTCTGCTTGCCCCGAAAACCGAACGCGACACGCCAACCACGGAAACCGCGTTGGCCAACGCATTGGCCGGGAAAGAGGCAGTTGCGCTGCTCGACATCAATGATCCGGATATGCTGTCCGATACGCTGTTTGGCGCAGAACCGATGCCTGTCACTGGCACACCCAACCTGCCCATTGGCACGCGCCGTCAGGTGGCGCGTGTGGCGGCCAAAGCACTGAATGCTGACGCGGACATACTGTCATTGCCAGAAAACGCGCCGTACGGCGCGGTCCTCGTCAACAAAGACAGTTGTACGCTGTGCCTTAGCTGTGTGTCGCTTTGCCCGTCAGGTGCGTTGGGCGACAACCCGGACCTGCCGCAACTGTTGTTTCAGGAGGACGCGTGCCTGCAATGCGGGTTGTGTGCCAATATCTGCCCTGAGGATGCAATCGCGCTCGAACCTCGGATGAACTTGACCGACGCTGCGTTAAGCCAGGTGGTTCTGAACGAAGAAGAACCCTTTGCCTGCATCGAATGTGGCGCGTTGTTTGGCGTAAAGTCGACAATTGAGAAAATCACCGAAAAGCTGGCGGGCAAGCACGCAATGTTTGCCAACGAAAACGCGGCCAAGATGATCCAGATGTGCGACACTTGCAGGATCTCGGCGCAGTACCACTCTGAAAACAACCCGTTCCAGTTGGGCGAACCGCGTAGGCCCCGCGTCACCGAAGACTACCTGGCTGAGCGCAACACTGACCCGTATTCGAAAAGACGCGACCACTGACACAAGCCGCTTCGCAATTGCGTCCGAAGACCCTTGCAAGCGCCCTTACGGCTTCATCGATTGAACCGGTCGCCCCAGATCGGCTGGTGCGATCCCCTGCACGAACGCCATGATGTTCTCAAGATCATCGAGCGTCATCTCCATGGCCTGTATCGGCGAAGGGCGCGTCGGATCAAACGGCGCGGTCACGTCTGCGACCTGCGTAAACGCCGGATGCGGGTTAAGCACGTAGAACATTTGGAACCGGTCTTCCCAATCCCGAAGTGTCCGCAGAACGGCAAAAGACGGCGTGGACCCGATGGAGTTCATGCGGTTCTTGTCGCTCACGACATGGCAGCGACCGCAGTACGACAACGACACCTCTTCGCCGCGCAAGGCATCACCATCGTACGTGATTTCGGCAACAACCTGTTCGACCTCAACTTCAGACGAAAAAAGCGCCACCCCATCCACTTGGAACGCGTCAATTGTGTTGCGCCCGACGTCAGAGCGTAGCCAGTCTGCAAAGCGCTGCGCGTCGGGATCGTCACCCGGGTTGAACCGCCAGACTTTGTCCAATCCCTCGAAGGCGATGAATCCGTCCGACCCAAATGCGGCCCCTGCGCTGATTGCTTCAGTCAATTCGATGCGCGTTTGCGTCTTCAGCGAAAACCGCGGCACGATGTGTTTCATCAACCCGCTTTCGACCAATTCGGGTGGCGCGCTCATTGTAAATGTCTTGTCCTGCGCAAGGGCAGATGTGCCAATGACCAACGTCAAGACTGCCGTATATCCGATGGATTTCATGACCTTGCCCTCCCAAAGGCGTCCGCCGCTTGAAAGCCTAGGGGTCGTCGCGTAGACAGGTCAACAGCCGGTAAATCTGTATTTCAGACTCACGTTAATCCTCGGGGAGGGATCAATGAGCGACGATTTCAACATGTCGATGCGGAAGTTTCTCAAACAGGTTGGGGTGACGTCCCAACAAGCGATCGAAGACGCCATGCGCGACGCCGACAGCGCGGGCAAAGAGTTTAACGCGAAGGTCGTACTTACAATTGAGGGCCTTGATCTGACACATGAGGTTTCTGGCACCATCAAAGGGCAAGACTAACGTGGCATTGGAACGTGATGCGGTTTTGACCGCTCTTAAGGCGATCAAAGACCCGGCGTCGGGACAAGACATTGTGTCGGCAGGCATCGTACGTGCCTTGAACGTGGATGGCGACGCCGTGCGCTTTGTGGTCGAAGTTGCTGGCGATCAGTCACAGGCGTACATGCCGGTGCGCCAAGCCGCCGAAGACGCAGTAAAGTCGCTGGGCGCGAGCTCTGTCTCAGCTGTCATGACCGCCCATTCCGCGCCGAAGCCGCCGCCCGACCTGAAGGGCGGAGCCAAACCGAAACCGGCAGGACCCGAGAAAATCCCGGGCGTGGACCGCGTTATCGCGATTGCGTCGGGCAAAGGCGGTGTCGGCAAATCGACCGTGTCGGCGAACCTTGCTTGCGCTCTAGCTGCCGAAGGTCGCCGGGTCGGACTGCTGGATGCCGATGTTTACGGCCCATCCCAGCCGCGCATGTTGGGCGTATCCGGTCGTCCAGCCAGCCCGGACGGTAAGACGATCCTGCCAATGCGCAATTTCGGTGTGACCATGATGTCCATGGGGCTCATGGTGAACGAAGGGCAGGCGGTCGTCTGGCGCGGCCCGATGCTCATGGGCGCGCTTCAACAGATGATGATGCAGGTCCAATGGGGCGCTTTGGACGTTCTGCTTGTTGACCTGCCGCCGGGTACGGGTGACGTTCAGATGACGCTATCGCAAAAGACCAATGTGGACGGCGCAGTTGTCGTCTCTACCCCGCAGGATGTGGCGCTGATTGATGCGCGCAAAGGCATCGATATGTTCAACCAGATGAACGTGCCCATTGTCGGCCTGATCGAGAATATGTCGACGCATATCTGCTCCAAATGCGGACACGAAGAACACATCTTCGGCCACGGCGGTGTGGCGGCAGAGGCGGCAAGGCTGGGTGTTCCGCTTTTGGCGGAAATCCCGCTTCACCTCGATATCCGCAAAGCGGCGGACGGTGGGGCGCCCATCGTGGTGTCGCAGCCTGACAGCCCGCAAGCAGGCGCGTTCCGTGATCTGGCCAAAACTCTGATTGCGGCTGACAAGGCATGAACATGGTCCCCAGCTTCCCACCATTGATGCAAGGCGTGCACGCTGCCGGGGCAAACCCGTTTTCGGCGGCTTGTTCAGAAGCCATGCGCGGGTGCGACGCCGGGACAATTATATACGACATCACGCCCGAAACCCTGCGTGCGGCCATCGTGTTTGCGCCTGAGGTGCCATTGGCAAAAGCGTCTGCCATGTTGCCGCTGACAGGTGTCGCCGTGCAAAACTCGCTCGGTGCTCTTGGGCCGTCGGAAATGCCGGTGCATCTCCAATGGGATGGGGCGATCCGGGTCAACGGGGCGCAATGCGGGCACCTATTTGGGGCCACCCATAAATGTCCGCTTGACCAGACACCAACCTGGCTCGTCACAGGCTTTTCCCTGACATTCGCACGGCCTTCGATGCAGGGCGGCGAAACACCGGATCAGACTGACCTCTATAGTGAAGGGTTTGGTGATCTTGCCCCAGACCAGTTGCTGGAAAGCTGGTCGCGGCATTTGCTCAATTGGGTGAACCGTTGGGAAGAAGACGGGATGGGGCCGCTGCACCGCGAATACGCCGGATTGGTCTATGGTATGGGCGAAGAGATATCGGTCAAAGGGCGGCACGGTCATGTGCTTGGCCTTGACGAAGACCTTGGCCTCTTGCTTCGCGCAGCGGGGCAGACCACAGTGATCCCGGTAACCGATCTGTTGGAGACACGCACATGAACCTCGCGCGCGCGATCCATTTTGACGAAAGCGATCAGCGGGTGTTTCATTCTCCGGCGCGCACCGGCGAATGGTGCATTTCGGGCGGGTTCGAGTTTTCCAACTGGTCCGAAGCCGACATGACTGGCAAAGCAAAACAAGCGTTTTCAAACGGCTGGCTGGGGGCAGAGTCCTTTGGCCGGGTCAGCTTTGTTGCTGTCACGCAAATCGAAGACAGCGAACGCGAGGCGCTTGTCACGAGTCTTGCCGAACACTTTGTCAGCCTTTACGGCGCACCATCGGTTGAGGCCGCACGTCCTGTGGCCGAGGCCGAGATTGCGCATATGTCGGAACTCTGTGACGATCATGATCCGAACACGTTGTTGACCGTCAGCCGCGAACTCACCGAAGCAGGCGTCAAGGAAAGCTTCCGCGTGATCGAAGCGCAGGAAGCGGAACTGACAATGCTCGCGGTGCACGGGTCTCTGGACGAGTGATGCAGGATGCGACGACGCGATCTGCTTCTATCCAGTACCGCCGCGTCGTTTACCTCTTTGGCCATCCCCTTGCGCGCTGACACCAGCGGTTTTTTCGTTCCTGCCGAAGAAACGTCGCACGAAGCAACCTTCATGCAATGGCCGGTAGACCGCTCTGTGTATCCAGACCGCGGTTTTCTAGAATGGACGCAAGACACGATTGCCACCATCGCCAACACGATCTCTGAATTTGAACCCGTGATCCTGCTTGCAGACCGCGCGCACCATACGCGTGCGCGCAAACTGCTATCCGACAATGTCACGCTTTGGGACATCCCTACAGAGGATCTTTGGTGCCGGGACTCGGGGCCGATTGTGGCGATTGACGGCCAAGGCAACCGTGCCGTGCAACACATCCGTTTCAACGGCTGGGGTGGAAAGCAGGTGCATGACAACGACGGTCTCGTTGCCCAACGGGTGGCAGAGCGACTTGGTTTGCCGCTTTTGCCGACGACCCTTCAGGGCGAAGCAGGCGGGGTTGAACAGGATGGGCATGGCCTTCTGATGGCGCATGAAAGCTCTTGGGTGAATGACAACCGCAACCCTGGCATGACGCGTGATGAGATCGAAGCAGAGCTTTTGCGAGCCTATGGTGCGGATCGCATGATCTGGTCTGTAGGTGTCTGGGACGAAGACATCACCGACTACCACATCGACTCGCTTGCGCGCTTCACGGGGCCGGGGCGTGTCCTGATGAACCTTCCAGATGATCCCGACCTGTCTGACCCGTTCCACGTCGCCGCCCTTGATACCCACGACGCGCTTGAAGCGGCTAGCTTAGAGATCGAAGTGATCCCCGAACCGAACAAACGGCGGGTCAACAGCATCGATTTCGTGGCGTCATATGTGAATTACTATGTTTGCAATGGCGGTATCGTTGCGCCGCAATTTGGCGACCGGGATACTGACGCAATTGCGGTCGATGCCTTACGTCGTCGCTATCCCGACCGCGAGGTGGTCACGCTCAACACAGACGCGCTGGGCGAGGTGGGCGGCGGCATCCATTGCGCGACGCAGCAACTCCCCGCAGCATAATCGCGCCAAAACGTCAGCACAGGATCCGACGATCAGTCTTCCACACCCAAATCGGCCACATGCGTTGACGGCATCTGCCCCGAAATCTCTAGAATGAGCTTGCGCTTGACGGCTTCGGCAAAAGACGCGCGGTTCTCGGCTGTGACAACGAATGCACCAATGCCACCGATGATCTGCGCCTCATAAAGCGCCTCCAATCCGCCTTGCGTGCGCCCCGGATCATCCGGGCGCAGGATGGGCAGGGCATTGATCGTCACCCCTGCGGCGACAACCGTCTTGCGTGCTTCGGCGATGGAGGGACCCGAGAAATTGCGCACGCTGTCACCCGAAAAATCAATCACCCGCCGCCAGCCGTCAAAGTCATTGGTGTCCATCAACCGTAACCCTTCGAGCAACGCCGCACCGATGGCGTTGCGACCGTAAGCCTGCCGCGGTTTGTTCAGCAATTCCGCAGCAAAAAGTGTCGCGCTGTCTGCGCCGTCGATGCGCATCCAGTCGGCGACAACGGCCTGGTTCGCGGCCCACTCCACATATGTCACGGCGATAGAGCCATATGCCGTGTTCGCAATCGCGTCCAGGACTTCAGGATCGGTGATCGCCGCCGCGTAGCCTTGCCGCTGAAAGTCAATCTCGCGCTGATCAATTGACCCAGAGGCATCCGCCAAAAGCACAAGTTCCAGATCGGTGTCCTGCGCAAAAACCGGGGATGCCAGCAACATCAGAAGGATCGTCAACAACCGCATGGCTCATCTCCTCAACATGGCGAAATCGTACCGCGATTTATGCAAATCGCCCAACCGCTTGATTCCGATCAACGCGCAATCGCCAAAGGTTTCGCAACATTGCCTCAGAACCAGACAGAAGGAGAGAGCCAATGCCACGTTCCACTGCCTGCATTGCCGCACTGTGCATGATTGCGTCGCCAGCGTTTGCCCAAGACGCAGATATGGGTGCATCGCTATATCAAACCCATTGTGCCGCCTGTCATGGCGCCGATGCCGACGGGCAAGGCCCGCTTGGCCCAGCCCTACTCTTGCAGCCGGTCGACTTGACCCGCCTCAGCGCCGTCAACGACGGGGCCTTCCCGCTGGAACGTGTGCTGCGGCGTATCGACGGCACCGATCCACTGGTGAGCCACGGGTCTCCGATGCCGGTCTATGGACCGTTTTTCGAAGGCGTCGCCAACACACCGATGAAGCTGCCCACTGGCCAACCTGTTTTGGCCCCCCAGCCCATGGCGGACTTGGTGGCCTATTTGCTGTCAATTCAGATCGACTGACGTGCGACCGGTGTCTTATCAGTTAGGACAACCGTCTTGGGCCTTTACGCCAAAGAGCATCGACAGGTGAACGTATCAACGCACGTGGTGCATCTTGCTGTTGTAGTCACCGAATAGCTCTTTCGGTGCGCAAAGGGTAAGGATGATCAAACTCACCCTACGTGCAAAAAAAGCCCCGCACAGGCGGGGCTTTTGTTTTTCAGAACACAGTCTTGCATGACGCTAGGAAGGTCAAAATCAGTTCGGGATATCGCCCGTGATGCCTTCGATGTAGAAGCCCATGCTCAGCAATTCGCCGTCTTCCGCGACCTGACCTTCCGCCAGCCACGGTGTGCCGTCCTGCTTGTTGATCGGACCGGTGAACGGGTGGTACTCGCCCGCTGTGATCGCGTCGATCATGCCTTGTGCTTCGGCACGGACGTCCTCTGGGATGACATCTGTCATCTCGCCGATCACAACTTCACCTTCGGGCATACCGGCCCAGCTGTCGACTTGCTCCCATGTGCCGTCGATGACGGCGCCAACGCGCTTGATGTAGTAGGGGGACCAGTCGTCGATGATCGATGCCACGCGTGGTGTTGGCCCAAAGGCGGCCATGTCAGACGCCTGACCAAAACCGATCACAGCCCCGTCTTCTTTGGCCGCTTCGGCCAAAGGCGCTGTCGAGTCAGTGTGCGCGGTGATCACATCAACGCCCTGGTCGATCATTGCGCGCGCCGCGTCCGCCTCTTTGGCCGGGTCAAACCATGTGTAGACCCATGTCACAACAAGCTCGACATCCGGGTTTGCTTTCTGCGCATGCAGGAAGTAGCTGTTGATGCCCATCACCACTTCGGGGATCGGGAAAGACGCGATATAGCCGATCTTGTTGGTCTGGGTCATCTTACCCGCAATGTGGCCGACCACGGCACGGCCTTCGTAGAAGCGGCCGTTGTAAGACGACACATTCGGATGCTCACGCTTGTAACCCGTTGCGTGCTCGAACTTCACATCCGGGAATTTCGCGGCGACCGCATTGGTCGCATCCATGTACCCAAAAGAGGTGGTGAAGATGATGTCACAGCCCGAGATGGCCATCTGAGTGATCACACGTTCCGCATCAGCACCTTCCGGCACGCTTTCCTGCCAGCGGATGTTTACGGCATCGCCGTATTCTTCCTTTACAGCCAAAGCACCCTGATGGTGCTGGAACGTCCAGCCGCCGTCGCCGATTGGGCCGACATAGACAAAACACGCCTCGGTCGGATCTTGTGCCATGGCAGGGGCAGCGACCAGCGTGGCAGCAGCGGCTGCACTCGCAAGCAAGGTTCTACGGATCATGAGTGGTTTCTCCCAGTTGGTGGGGCGGCAGATGCCCCGTTTTGGTTTCAAACGCCCGTTGTTTTCATCGGGTCGCATGAAAGGTTTGGCCCAAACTGGCCGGGGCATTGTGGCTGCCCTTGGCGCGGTTGGACGAGATCAAAACAAGCACGAGGATCGTTATCAGATACGGCGACATGGACAAGTATTGCACCCCCCACGTCATCCCCGCAGCTTGTAGATTGAGTTGCAGCACGGTGATGCCGCCAAAAAGATAGGCACCGATCAAAACGCGCCCGGCGCGCCAACTGGCAAAGACCACGATGGCAAGTGCGATCCAGCCGGCGCCCGCTGTCATGCCTTCGGTCCATTGGGGTACCCGAACAAGGCTCAGATACGCGCCACCCAACCCCGCACAGGCCCCGCCAAACATGATTGCCATCATCCGCACGCGGATCACCTTATAGCCCAAAGCATGCGCGGAATCGTGGCTTTCTCCAACCGCCCGCAGGATAAGCCCGGCGCGCGTGTACTTCAGAAATGCCCAGACCGCGACCACCAGCAACAAGCTGAGATAGACCATGATGTCGTGGCTAAAGAACATCTGACCCACCGCAGGCAGATCGCTCAGAACGGGGATGTCGAGTTTCGGTAAGGTTTCGGCTTTCATGCCTTCGTAGGGTTTGCCCACAAGCGATGACAGGCCAAGCCCAACAAGGGTCAGCCCCAGCCCGGTCGCCACCTGGTTCGAAAGAAACACTTGCGTCAGCACCCCAAAGCTAAGGGACACAACAGCTCCAGCGACAGCAGCAATCGCAAAACCCAAAAGCGGCGCGCCGGTGTTGATGGCGACAACAAAACCAATCACGGCGCCGGTGATCATCATACCCTCAACGCCCAGGTTCAGAACGCCAGATTTCTCAACGACCATCTCGCCAATCGCAGCCAACAGGATTGGCGTGGCCGACACCATGATCGATGCCACAAGAAGGATCGGATTGATTGAAGACAGGTCCATCACGCGCTCCAAACAATGCGGCCAAAGAGATAGAGCCCGGTAGGAAGGCCAATGGCTGCTCCAATCAGCCCGTCACGCCCGGCTTGTGTTAGAGGAGGTCCGTAGAAGGTTTTCCGCCAGCTCTTGAAAGACTTGGAGTTCCGCTTTCCGTGCCAAGGTCGATGCGACATGTGCCAGCCGAACCACATGAGACCGGGCATGATCAGCGCGACAGCCCAGAGTGGGCTGAAAAGAAACGCCAGCATCATGCCTGCGACAGCTCCCGCGATCACGCCCGTCAGGATGAGTATCAAACGCGTTGCATCGCTCATGCTGTCGCCTCCCTGGTGCCGAAGCGCACCCGGTAATTGGTGAGCACGTCCACCCCAAGAAGGAAGAAGAGCAGCATCCCTTGAAACAATTGGATCGATGCACCCGGTACGCCCAGCATCAACTGTGCCAGTTCACCACCGATGTAAGTCAGCGCCATCAGCAACCCGGCCAGCAAAATGCCAACCGGATGAAGCCGTCCAAGAAACGCCACGATGATCGCTGTAAACCCGTAGCCAGACCCGAAGTCGATGGTGATCTGACCCGCAGGACCCGAAACCTCGAAAAGCCCGGCCATGCCCGCCAGCACACCTGCCAACCCGAGGCAAAATAGAATGGTCCGAGCAGGTGAGACACCGGCGAATTTCGCCGCCCGCGGCGCTTCGCCAGTCAGGCGGATGTTGTATCCTTGGATGTGCCGGGTCAGCAAAACGTAAGCGAGGATCACGGCGATGAATGCGGTCAAAACGCCCAGATGCATGCCTGTTCCTGGGATGATCTCAAGGTTCTGAGACGACGCCCATTGCGACAGGTTTCGCGACCCTGGAAAGCCCATGCCTTCGGGATTGCGCAAAAGACCAGAAGAGACAGACGCAAGAATATTCTCAGCGACGTAGACCAGCATCAAAGACACCAGGATTTCGTTGGTCCCGAAACGCACTTTCAACACAGCCGGGATCATGGCCCAAGCCCAGCCGCCCAAGGCGCCTGCAACGATCATCAACGGCAAGATCAGCGCAGACTCCGTCGGATAAAAAGCCAGCCCCGCGCCAGCTCCGCAAATCGCCCCGATAATGTACTGACCTTCTGCGCCAATGTTCCAGATGCCCGCGCGAAACCCGATGGACAAACCGATTGCAATCAGGATCAGCGGTCCCGCTTTGACCAGCAGTTGAGGCCGCGAAAACGCAGCGAATTGAGGGTGAAACAGCGGGTCCCAAAAGATCGTTCGGATCGCCTCCAAAGGCGATGTGCCGATCAGCCCAAACATGATCCCGCCGAACACCATGGTCAGCAAAACCGCAAGGATCGGAGTTGCAAAGGTCCAGACCTTCGAGGGCTGTGGGCGTTTTTCCAGACGGATCATGCCACCCCCGCGCGCGGTGCGGTGTGTAACGTCGCATTGGCATATTTGGAAAGACAAGAAGCTGGACCGGGCGCGCTTGATCGCTTCTCCTTTTCAGAAATATGCAAATCCGGCGTTCGCCAACTTGACATCTGCAGGGTGTTATTCCGCAACATGGGCCACCTCCATGTCGTGGGCGCCGCCCATCATCAAACCGATCTCTTCCAGATCGAGATCTCGCACCGGTTGAAGCGCGGACAAACGGCCTTCATTCAATGCTCCAAAGCGGTCGGCAATCTCCATCAATTCATCAAGGTCCTGGCTGACTATGAGGATCGCCGCGCCTTTTTCTGCGAGGTCCAAAAGCGCCTGCCTGATGGCTGCAGCGGCTGCCGCATCCACACCCCATGTCGGTTGGTTGACCACAAGGATGTCCGGGTTCTGCGCCACTTCGCGCCCAATGACGAACTTCTGCAAATTCCCGCCCGACAGCGCGCGCGCGGCCACGTGGGTGCCAGGGGTGCGCACGTCAAAACGTTGAATAACATCACCCGCGAACCCGTCCGCGCGGCCCCAATTGATGAATCCGTTGTTCACCAGGTTTTCCCGTCGGGCTGCCGTCAGCACTGCGTTTTCGGTCAGACTCATGTTTGGCGCTGCAGCGTGGCCCAGGCGTTCTTCGGGCGCGGTCAGAAACCCCTGAGCGCGCCGCGCGACGGGTCCGTCCCGACTCACGTCCGCTCCTTTGACCCAAATCGTCCCGGTGTTTGCCTTACGTTCGCCGGACAATGCCAAAAGCAATTCGTCCTGCCCATTGCCCGCCACACCGCCAAAGCCCAGAACCTCCCCTGCGCGTAGCTCAAAGCTGATGCCCCGCAGCGGCGTGCCAAAAGACCCAGGTGCAGGCATCGTCAGGATGTCGACCCGTAACATCACCACGCCGAGTGATGTGGTCTTGGCAGCAGGGGCCG
>ERZ1740067.1488-NODE-1488-length-15935-cov-5.662594_pt1 | contig 15935 bp, 8 predicted proteins | sample MGYA00581736_ERZ1740067 | MGnify/ENA primary metagenome ERZ1740067 (study PRJEB43018, sample SAMN04849236) | marine metagenome | isolation source: floating plastic debris | place: Pacific Ocean | collected 2008-08-27 | study: EMG produced TPA metagenomics... | reverse complement strand
CTAGCTTCCTCAAAGACAAAATGGGCGAGCAGCTGTTCCCCGCGACGATGTCCGTCATCGACGATCCATCCATCAAGCGCGGTTTTGGCTCCAAGCCGTTTGATGGCGAAGGGCTAAAACCTGAAGCTCTCAACGTCATCGATCAGGGCAGGCTCACCACCTGGCTAATGAATAGTGCCCAGGCCCGACAATTGGGCCTTTCGTCGAACGGACGGGCCAAGCGCGGCACTGGCGGGCCTCCTGGCGCCGGCACAACCAATTTTGACTTAGGCCCCGGCAGCCTGTCCGTTGAAGCCCTCTATAAAGATACAAATGAAGGCTTGTTGGTGACGGACATGTTCGGCCCCCAGATTAATGGAAATACCGGCGATTATTCCGTAGGCTGTTCTGGATTTTGGATCTCCGGCGGCGAAATTGGCGATGCCGTGTCGGAAATAACCATCGCGGGTAATCTCCTTGATATGTGGAAATCCCTTACAGCAGCCGACGACTTTATCCGGCGCGGGTCGACCAATGCCCCCACCTTGCGGGTGGCGGAGATGACCATTGCCGGAAACTGACGAGGCGGCCCTCCCCTCCCTCGCCGATGACCACGCCCTGCTGATCGACGCCGTTCGAGAGGCCGGCGCCGACGTCATGCGCCACTATCGCGAACGGCGGTTTGATGCGTGGGATAAGGGAGACGCAAGCCCGGTCACCGATGCCGACATCGCTGCCAATGTAATCCTCCGTAAACGCCTCACCAAGGGGCGTCGAGCGCGTTATGGATGGCTGTCCGAGGAAAGCGCTGAGGATCCGACCCGCCAAGCCGCCGACCGGGTCTGGATTGTCGATCCAATTGACGGCACCCGCGCCTTTATTGACCGCCGGGCGGAATTTACTGTTTGCGCCGCTCTTATAGAACGGGGGCAAGCCGTCGCATCGGTGATTTATAATCCCTTGACGGATGAGTTATTTGAGGCTGTCGCAGGCGGCGGTGCCCGGTGCAACGGCACACCGCTCCGCCATAGCGGCCGGTCTGACCTTTCCGGCTGCCGCATGCTGGGGGCGTCTTACATGTTCAAGCACCCAGGCTGGCCCAAGCCCTGGCCGGACATGGCCATCAGCTATCGCAACTCCACCAGCTATCGCATGGCCCTCGTCGCCGCCGGGGCGCAGGATGCGGCGCTTGCCCTCCTACCCAAAGCGGATTGGGACGTGGCGCCGGGCACTCTTCTTTTAGAAGAGGCTGGCGCGCAGGCGTCAGACCATTTAGGCGGTAATTACCAGTTCAACCAGCCAACCCCCTGGCAACCTGCCCTGGTCTGCGCTGCCCCTGACCTTCACCACCAGCTTCTAGCGCGACTTGACCATTTGCCTGCGGACCTTAAGGAACTGGCCACGTAACCTCTTACAGCGTTGGAGACACACCTATGACCGATGAACCCAAACAATTGCTGCACCTTGTCTTTGGCGGGGAACTGTCGAGCCCTGAGAAGGCAGAGTGCACCGACCTCAGCAAACTCGATATTGTTGGCATTTTCCCAAACTATAGTGAGGCTGAGGCAGCATGGCGCGGCAAGGCTCAAGCCACCGTCGATAGTGCGCATACGCGCTACTTCATTGTTCACCTGCACCGGTTCCTAGACCCAGACGGGGATGGGCTTTTAGGGTAGCGTGGCACAAAACGCGGAAACCGGTTTCTGCCTTTCGCGACGCGCCATGGCTTGCCGACTGCGCAAGCTCAAAATGGAGCACCATGCGAGGACCGGCCACTGAGAACTATTGAAACTATCGCTATAGTTCCGCTCACCCCCTTATATTATAGGGTTCCGGGCGTTACAGCCTACAAAGATTAGGGCTCAAATCGGTCCTTCGAGGATATCTTCAACCAATCCAGCACAAACCATCGGACTTGTGAAAAACCCTTATCATTCATTTTTTATGGAGAGGCGCACGCCCAGAAGCGAAGAATGGTGCTGCCGGAGAGAATTGAACTCTCGACCTCTCCCTTACCAAGGGAGTGCTCTACCTCTGAGCTACGGCAGCGTCCGAGACACGAGCCCTTATTTTAAGCGCTATAGGGGGTCAAGGCAGGATTTGCCTCAAGAGGCAATCAATGAGCATTTACACACCCTCTTGATGACAAACCCCGCCTCTTCAAAAGAAAAGGCGGGGCCGCGGCAAGCCGTGTCAGGAAATCAAGAGACCTTTAAGGAATAAGCGCATCGCTTTCAGGCACCGGATTTTGCAGATAGTACCCATTGTCCTTGGCGGCATTGAGGTAATCGATCACCGCCCCACACTTCTGGAACGGACCAGGTTCTGAATTGTCCGCCGGTAGTCCGACAGGCTGCGCTAGGTCCTGCTTCATCCATCGGACATACTCACACCAGATGGGTGTGACATCATCAAAGAAGCGACGAGCCCCAAAGATATGTTGGGCAGGATGACGCTGAATGGTGCCAAAGTCAGACAAACCCATCCATCCCGCATCCACAGCTGCATCATGGACCGCAGCCTGAATGATCGCCATCTCAACACTGCGATGCATATTCAGGTGAAACGCGTCGATTTGGGGGTATTGTTGTCTCTTACCCGTCCAGTGCTTTCCAACGTTCGTGTGGTTCCCACCCTCATAGGACCCAACCTGCATGCCATAATATTCTGCGTGGTCAGCCAGTGCCTTAAAGACCCCACGGGTGCGTTCAATGCCATATTTCGTTGGATCCGCACTATCCAGGTACCGCTTCATTAGTTCCTTGCGCAGCCCTGGCCACTGGGCCTCATCCCCTGCCCGTTCAAGAAAATCACTCGGCGCAATTCCCCCCAAGGTGGATTTACCTGACGAACTCCGAGCAGCCAGGTCGAAGTACGTGGTCCCTTGCACCTCAAACCAATCCCCAGGCCGGGCGGGCTCATCAGCGAACTCATCGCGGAATTTCTCTGGGTTCGCATTATATTCCTGCCAGAACATCTGATAGCCCGTGATAAGACCGTGCAAGCTCATATTGTAAAACCCGCTCGCGGTATCAGGCTTCCAGCCTTTTGGGGGTTTGTACGCCGATACGGACTCAGTGTGCACAGGGAACACACCGCGCCACTCAATCGCTGGATACATTTTCCGTAGGCGGGCAATTGACTTGGTGATGAGATAACCTTGTTCAACCATCTGGGGGTGCTGGTTCCCAGCAAGATGCTGGCCCATCGCGGCAGCCCGGGCCTCGCCCTTTCGCTTCATGTAGCCAAGCTGGCGGTTAAAGGGCCAGGCATAGTTCCATGTTTCGTTACTCACCTCGACCAGGATTTGATTATTCACAATGTACTGACGGTTCGCCATCATCTCGGCGCCAAACTGGTCAACATGCTGCATCTCGTAATCGTTCAAGATGCCCAGTTTTTTATCCATGTCGATGGTCGGGTCGGCCATAAACGTCTCGAACCATTCGCCGATAACCGCTGGATCAAAATCGTCCCGGTTCTCGGTAAACAGGTGCGGGAAATTATGGTGGTAGACCGCCCCAATCTCCCAGGAGGCCCGAAGGCGTGCCTCTACCGGCGCCCACCACTTAGCCCGCCCCGTCCCCTTTTGCACATCACGGCGACCCACATTACGTTTATTGGTGATGGCAGGCCCACCGCCGCCCCACGTATGATAGCCCATTGGGGCAAACTCGTCATACCGAATGATGGCTGAATCGGGATTGGTGGCAGCACTCTGCGACATCATCCGCAACTGGTCATATCCCACCATCGCCTCTCGCCACAATTGGCGGGTAATCAAACCGTTCTTTTTATTGTCTTTATCAACTAGTGGGCGCCCATTATGATCGGTTAGCTGAACGATTTCGGGAGCGCTCGATTGCGGGACCCATTGGTCTTGAGCAATGACGAAGTTACACGCCTTGCCTTTTTCACACGTAAATGTCTGCGTCCCGTCACCATTGTCGGTGACCTTGAGTGGGGTGAAAGCGAAGGAGAACCCCTCAGGCATCCGCGCCAACCACTGACCGGCAGCATCGCGGGCCTCCAGTCCTTTTCTTTGCGTGTCGGGCCACCAAAGCCCAAAATGCATGTAAGACTTACCAGGATCGTAGAAGGAGCCCGGATCGGACGGCAGACCATTTTCTCCCAACGGGATATCGCGTATGTCATCTAAAACGCGCGACTGCCAACGCTTTATGTAACGCGCGGGGGCGGAGGTCTTGACAAGATCGCCCCAAAAAGACGCCTCATCGTACCGAGCCGACGATGATGTCCCCGCCTGAACAATCACGCGGCTGTAGCGACTGATAGGGGTCGCCTCACCATGAACGGGGTAGTCGCCATCTTTGACACCTCCCCCGGTTTGAGAGCCGTCGTCGCCGCCCGTTGTGGGGGTACCTTGATCACCACTGCCAGTATCATCACCAACTGGAGAGGCCGGGTCAGAGTCACCGACAGAGCCGGTACCGCCTCCGCCGCCAGGAGCAGTGGCCCCTCCCCCTACGGAACTTCCGGTATCACCGCCTGGTGTGGGTGTGTCACGATCATCTCGAACCGGGGTGCCTGTTGCGCCGCCGGTGCCAGGGGTAACAGGCTTATCCGTTCCGCCGGAGCCGGGCCAAACCGTGCGGCCTCCGGTCTGATCGCCCGTTCCTGAACTGCCGCTATTGCCGCCACCGCGGCCACGGTCCGTTGTGTTGCCGCTACCTTTGGTAGCATCAGAGCCGTGGGCAGACGTGCATGCCCCGGGCGCCGCATTGGAAACTGGGCAAAAGGTGACCATCCCAACATCCGCAGACAGAGCACCTTCACCGTCACGTATACGGATCTTATCAAATGCTCTATTGAAAGGCTGCGTGACCGTACGGCCCGGCACACGCAGACCTACGCGGCGCGATTCTACGACACGCCCCCCGCGTATGGCCTCCATGCGATAAATCGCAATTCGGCCGCTAGGATCCACAACATTTGAGAATTCGACAGTAACAGATCGCGCTTTTCCATCGGGCACAGCGAGGTCAACATATCCCCCGGGTGGGATCGTGACATCAAGATCAGTTGTCGTTGAGGCTGCCGACAGCGTCGACAGAGAACAGTAGGTGAGAAAACCGAAGGCAAGTGCTTTACGAAACGACGGCTCGAAACTCATACCACACCTCGTTTGAGCACGCGACGTGATGCACTCGCCCACCCATTACTACTAACCAACTCACTGGCGCAGAGATATCAATGAAACACTAGCCACCATTTAGGCGGCTCCATCAAGTTCGTCTAAAATTCGATTTATTTTTGAATAACAATTCGATGATCGACCTCACGCGATCGCCATCGTTCGAATTACGCCGAAAATGCGGCAACTTATCAGCGGCCTAGAGACCACTGTTTATTGCTTCATTTCACCTTTCCCCAGCCCCATAGCCTTACTTTAGGCCAACATCTTATCGATATCTAAAACCAGAATTGCCGTCGCGCCAAGCGCTTTTAAATCGGCCAACTGCTCCCACAAAACTTCTTCGTTGCAAACCGCATGGATCGCCACCTTCGATGAATCCCCCGCTAAATCGAGAACGGTTGGCGCTTCCGCCCCCGGCAACACCTCACCAATAGCATCGATGGCAGCTCGCGGCGCGTTCATCATAACATATTTAGCGTTTTGCGAGCGCATGACCCCACGGATGCGGCCCAATAGCGCTTCGAGGATCGTCATTTTGGCCTCAGGTAATGCCTCGGCCCCAATGAGTAGCGCTTCAGATTCAAATATTGTCTCAGCGACTTTAAGCCCATTCGCCTCGAGCGTCGCGCCGGTCGAAACGATGTCGCAGATGGCTTCGGCAACACCCAATCGGGGCGCCAGCTCATGAGCACCGTTCATATTGACAGTTTTGGCGTTTTTCACCTGAGCTTTGCTGAGCCAATCCTGGGTAAGCTGCGCATAGGATGTCGCAACCCGGAAACCGTTTAGAGAGGCGGCACCGTCATAGGCCATCTCCTTAGGCACGGCGATGCAGAGGCGGCATTTGGAAAAGCCTAAAGCCTGCACCGTTTTCGCCGGAAAGGTACCCCCCGCCGCCAGACGGACTTCTTCAAAGACATTGCCGCCCACAATACCAACATCACTCGCCCCGCCCGCCACAAGGGCAGGAATATCGTCATCCCGTACGAGCAAAAGGTCGATCGGCAAGCCCTCCACCCGCGCGTACAGCCGCGTTCGGCTTTGGCTTACCTTTAGCCCGCACTGGCGCAACAGCTCGAATGTATCGTCTGCTAGGCGCCCTTTTTTCTGCACCGCGAGGCGCAGACGGTCAGGATCGCCGCCAGATGATGGGAGAGAAGAGGTCGTTGAATTCATTGGGGCCCCTTAGCGCCCCTGGCGACGGGCGCAAGGGTTTGGGTAGGCAAGGTCGGTATCGCTGGTACCAACAGGCAATACTAAGTACATATTATTCAGCCAGAGACTGAAGGGTCGGAACTTCCGCAATGCGCTTTCGAGTTTTGTGCTTTCTTGGACTTCACGCCGGAGTATGGATTGGAAGTCACCAAACGAAATCGAGACGTTGCCAGCACTGCGGCAAGGTTCAGACGCGCTTTTCGAACTGGGACGACGACTGAAGGGTCCTATCCATGCCAAATCGCTTTGTGTTGCTCTGCGCCCTCCCACTTCTTTGCGCCCTTCCAGGCTGCAGCGATAGTGTTTTTGTTGTCCCGCTGGGAGCCAACGGGGATACCGAGCTCGCAGCTGAAACGGTGACGGCGGCCCCCTCCCCCACCGAAGCCACTGCCACCCTTGGAGGGTGGGGTATTGAGCTTGATGATCGGAACATGGCCGTGGCGCCCGGGGAGGATTTTTTCCGCCATGTGAATGGCCAATGGCTAGACCGTTTTGAAATTCCGGCGGAATTCTCCAACTACGGCTCTTTCACCGTGTTGTTCGAACGATCAGAAGAACGGGTTCGGATCATTATTGAGCAGGCCGCAGCAGGGAACGCCCCCGAAGGCTCTATCCCCCAAAAGATTGGTGATTTCTTCGCAAGCTTCGTTGACGAACAGACCATTGAGGCAGCCGGGCTTAACCCTATATCAGACCAACTGACGGCCTATGACCAGCTCGCCACCCACGCCGATGTGGCGCTCGCGATGGCGGAGGTGACTTACGATTCCAAAAGTCCAGTGGGTCTCTACGTCGATGTCGACAACAAAAACCCCGATCAGTATCGCGTTTACCTCACCCAATCGGGCCTTGGCATGCCGAACCGGGACTTTTACTTAACCCCTGAGTTTGCCGACAAACGCGCCGCTTACAAACAATTTCTTGAAGCTATGCTCCTGCAAGCGGATCCTGGCGCCGACCCCACTCAAGCAGCCGCAGTCTACGCCCTTGAAGAGGCGATAGCCCAGATTCACTGGGACCCTGCCAAACGACGGAACGCAGATCTCACTTATAATCTTTACACGTTAGAACAGCTGAAAGGCTACGCACCTGAACTACCGTGGCAAGAAATGTTCAACATGATGGGATTGAGCGCCCAGACAGATTTCGTCGTGCGAGAAAATGACGCGATCCAAGCGTCTGCGCGGATCTTCGCCGATACACCCGTCGCTGTTTGGCGCGACTATTTGAAGATTCACGCACTCGCCGCCAACGCATCCGTCCTCCCTTCGGCCGTTGATGAAATAGCCTTCACATTTTACGGCAAAGCGCTATCCGGCACATTGAAACAACGAGTACGGTGGAAACAGGGCGTCGCCGCTGTCAACTCTGCCATGGGGGAAGCCGTCGGGCAGCTCTATGTAGAGCGATACTTCCCAGCCTCCTCCAAGGCAAAAATGGAAGAATTGGTCGAAAACCTCAAAGCTGCCTTTGCCCTTAGGCTAGCCGCCCTCGATTGGATGGAGCCGGAAACCAAAGCAGAAGCAAGAGCCAAGCTGGCCGCCTTTAAAACAAAGATCGGTTATCCTGATAAGTGGACGGACTATTCTTCTCTTAAGATCAATCCAGGTGACGCGTTCGGCAATCGTCAGCGGGCCCTGCTGTTCGCTTACGAACAAATGATCAGCAAACTCGGCGGACCCATTGACAAAAACGAATGGTTTATGACGCCGCAAACGGTGAATGCGTATTACTCCCGCAACCGTAACGAAATTGTCTTTCCGGCCGCTATTCTAGAAGCACCTTTTTTTGACCCCAACGCGGACCCAGCGGTCAATTATGGCGCGATTGGCGCCGTCATTGGCCATGAAATCGGCCATGGGTTTGACGATCAGGGCCGCAAAGCCGACGGACGGGGCATGCAACGCGATTGGTGGACCAGAAAAGATGCGGAGCGCTTTGACGCTCTAGCCGGAAAGCTCGGCGAGCAATATGCGCAATATTCTCCGGTGGACGGGCTATTTCTTAACCCTAAGCTCACCATGGGAGAAAATATCGGTGATCTCGGCGGGCTCACCATGGCCCATGACGCTTATAAATTGTCCTTGGGCGGCAAAGAGGCGCCAATTCTTGACGGGCTGACGGGGGATCAACGGTTCTTCATGGCCTGGGCGCAGATTTGGAAGCGAAAATATCGCGAAGACGAACTCAAACGTCGAATTGTCACCGGGCCCCACTCCCCGTCGGAGTTTCGCACCAATGGCGTCGTTCGCAATATGGATGCGTGGTATGACGCCTTTGGTGTCACCGAGCGGGACGCTCTCTACCTCCCTCCCGAGGAGCGGGTAAGAATTTGGTAACGATATCGCCTATCGTTCCCTAACCTATTGCGTACAAAGCGACTTAATCCTCGAAACGTCTTTTCACTCTTTTGCGGCATATCCTCTCATCGTGAGGAGAGGGATTTGAGCACTTTAAACAGTGGCAAGCCCCTAGAGGAGAAGGATAATCGAGGCTGTGGGCATGGGTTCGGCGTTCATACCAACGGGCGATCGCGACCTGTACCAGCGCACGGTACGCGAAATCCGATTTATTGCGCCCCTCCTATGCACCATGCTTATCGGTGTCGCCATTATCAGCGCGGTGATGGCTTTAAAGCGCGACGTCGTCATTGTCCTACCCGTTTGTGCGGGCATCATTGCTGTGACCCTCTACCGCTATCGGAATATCCGCCGCCTAAGTCGCCGCACCATCACCAATGTTGAGGCGGAACGGTACTGCCGCTCCCTCACCATGGCCTCGACAATGATGGCGATCGTGCTCAGCAGCGTTTTTGTCGTGCTGATGGCTCATGCCACATGGTCTGACATCACCATCATCCTCAATCTCGTTATCGTGGTTGCGACGGTGGGCACGCTGTCAATGTACTGCTTTCCCGCAGTCGCGCGGGTAAATGCCGCGATAATCCTTACACCGCCCACGCTGTTTCTGATACAATCGCAAGAAACCGGCAGCCAGTACCTCGCCGCCGTTCTGATATTGTTTAGCGGTTTACTCCATCTTATGCAGACGGGCGTTCGTTTCTTAATCAATACCCACTATGATCGCAGCCTGTCTGAAAGCAAGCGCGCTGAACAGCGGGAAACCGCCCTGCAGGACTTGCTAGAGCTTTCTCAACGATATTACGTCGAAGTTGACCAACTGGGGCAGATCACGACAGTCTCCAACAGCTTGTGCCAACGCATTGGTTACTCTGTACAAGACTTAATTGGCCAGCACGCCACAGTTTTGCTGAATACTGACCACCCTGTGACTCAGTCAGGACTAGCCACAATTGCCACTGCTTTAAGAAGCGGCAAACCTATTGTCGACGTCGAGACAAGAGCCACCGGCGCCGATGGTGAAACCTTGGTGACATTGGTCTCCGGCATGCCGGTACGGGACTATACGGGTGAAATCACGCGATATTGCGCATGGGTTACCGACGTGACGAAAGAGCGTGAGAAGGAACGTGCCCTGATTGAAAGTGAGGCGCGGTTCCGAGACTTTGCGAGCCTCGCAGCGGAATGTCTATGGGAGACCGACGCGCAGTTCCGCTTCACCATGGTTCAAGGCGACGCCCATCCTTTCGGCGAAAACACCGCTGATCACCTTATCGGGACAAAACCAACCGAGGCGGAGATAGGCCGAACAACTGAAGAGCAAGATGACATCACGACAGCTCTCAAAACAGCCTTCCATAAAAGAGAAGGGTTTACAGACATCGTCATGCATAGCGCAGAAGGGCGGGTCTTCAGGAGCGCTGGGGTGCCGATGTTCTCAGCCGACGGCCGCTTCGCCGGGTTTAGGGGCTACAGTAAGGACATCACCGCCCGATATGCAGCCGAGCAAGCCGCGCAGGAAGCCAATGATGCGCTGGCGGACACCAACCGGCACCTAGAGGCACGGGTTGCCGAGCGCTCAGCAGCGCTCCTTGAATATACGGATCTGTTGCAGGGCGTTCTGGCAACCATGGGGGAAGGCCTGGTGGTGACGGACGCCGCAGGCGCAATTATTCTCTTGAACAATAAAGCTCCGACTCTCCTCCCCCCCGCATCTGAGGGCTGGGCCAAGGGTACTGACTTTCACCAGCAGTATAGTGCCGGGTGCGGCAACTGTCCCCCTGACACCAGGGTGTTGCTGGCCGAAGGGCAAGCGACCATCAAAACACGGGACCGTGAGACAACAAACGGCCTTTGGGTTCGGGAAGTATATACACCGCGTGCGGAAGGTGGTTATGTCATTACCCTTATCGATCGCACTCAAGATGTGCTGCGTCAGGAGCACCTTGAGAGCTTATCGGAAGACCTGCGCCTAGCCAAAGATCAAGCGGAGGCAGCCAGCCTCGCCAAGTCCCAGTTCTTGGCCAATATGAGCCATGAAATCAGAACACCCATGAATGGCGTGCTGGGTCTCGCTGACGCGCTGATGGACACGCCCTTAAGTTCGGCTCAACGCGAACTGGCCGAGGTGATCCACCGATCCGGCGAGGGGCTCATCAACATCATCAATGACATTCTGGACTTCTCAAAGCTTGAGGCTGGCAAACTGGTGCTCGCCCGGGAGCCGTTCTGCCTTCAAACGGTCGTTGAAGATGTGATTCGCCTGATGACACCGGCGGCTAGCCGAAAGTCACTGAAACTCTCCTTCAACATTGGCGCCGATGAGATGCCCCCCATCCTCGGTGATAGCGGGCGCTGCCGCCAGATTATCACAAACCTGGTGGGGAACGCGATCAAGTTTACGGACGAAGGCTATGTGGAAGTGACCGGCACAGCCTATATTGAGAAAGATCGCGTCCATATGACTGTTAGTGTACAGGATACTGGGTGCGGCATTCCCGCCGACAAGCTAGAACAGATTTTCGATAAGTTCGAACAGGTGGATAGCTCAACGGCCCGCCGCTTCGAAGGTACCGGTCTCGGCCTCGCTATCGCGCAGGAGCTTGCCCACCTTATGGGGGGGCGGGTTTACGCCGATAGTACGGTTGGCGAAGGATCATGCTTCCACCTAGATGTCGTGTTTGATCGGGCTGAAGATGAGGTGGTTGTCATTGACGCTCCGGCAACCCCATCTCCCCCCGATTCCATCGAAGCTATTGTCGCAGGACAAGGTACTGACCTACGCCAGACTCCAAACGCACCCATCAGCACACCAACACTTATTGACAGCGAGCGTCCACTACACATCCTTGTCGCTGAAGATAATCAGGTGAATCAGTTTGTGGTCCGCGCTCTTTTGTCAGGTACGGAGTATGAAGTCAGCTTCGCGAACAATGGCGAACAGGCCGTTGAGCAAGCAACGGCCAACCCGCCGGATGTCATTCTCATGGATGTCTCCATGCCGGTGATGGATGGCTACGCCGCAACCGAAGCCCTACGCGCCGCGGGGTGCAGCCTGCCAATTATTGGAGTGACCGCCCACGCTATGGCCGAAGATGAGGCCCGGTGCATCGCCGCGGGGATGGACGGGTTTTTGCCTAAACCCATCTCCCGCGATCGTCTCCTTGATGCCCTGCGCGAATGCAATCGCCAGAAGCCAGATGACCTGACCCTTCACGCCTCTGCTTGACGGTCACGTCCCCGCCCCCCAAAAGCGCGCGAAATCACCGCACCGCAGAGCGTGCCGTTACCGCAAAAAGGGGACAAGGATGATTGACCTGCAGTCAGGGCAGAGCCCCGCTACGCTTGCCGACCAGCTGGGGGATCGTCTCGCCGCCTTACGTCTTGATATCAAGACAGATCCGCTAAGCAACCCCGTACGGGAATTGTCCCATGAGCTGTCCCGCGCACTCGAAGGGGGGGGCCTCACCCTTTCTGACATCAAAGGGCTGGTGGACTATCTCGATATGGAGGCCTTTGGGCGGCGTGCGGAGCATGTTACCGCCTACCTCACCCAAGGTGGGTACAAAGATATTGAAACACTGGTCGCTGCCCAATCCGCTGACCTTCCGGACATTGAGACATTTCACGCCCATTGGGCCGCGCGTCGCGAAACCATTATCTTCACCGGCCATCCAACCTTCATCCTGTCTCAAGCCGCTCGCATCGCCCTCGCGGCCCAAGCCCAGGCTAATGCGGTCCCGGCGCAGTCTGCAGGATTGCCCGATGCGCCCATCACTTTGGCGCTAGAACACAGCCAAGCGGAAAAGGCGCTAAGCTGCGCGGCAGATGCTGTCTTTGAACTGAACAAAGCTATTCTAAAAGAAGCCCAGCGCCGGTTCCCTGATGACTGGCAAAAGGTTCGTCCGAACCCAATCGGCCTTGGGACCTGGGTCGGATACGACATGGATGGGCGAACCGATATTGGTTGGCCTGCGGTCATTCTACACAGACTTCATGAAAAGAAAGTCCGCCTCAGTCTCTATGGTAACCGGTTATCTGCTGTCGGCGGCGCCGTTGCGGCGATAACGGACCGGCTCAAGGTTGCGCGCGACCTGTTGGACGCGCACATTACAGCGTTCTCTCAAAATCTGGACGATCCGCAAACCCTGGCTGCCGCTGCAAACCGACTAACAGGGGAAAGCGGCCACCTTACCTCTCTGGAACCAATTCTCGATGAGTTGGAGACCATTGCCGCCGAGGCTGACGACGAGACATCGCTGTCGATCAGAGCGATCTGTGCTGAAATGCGTACGTTCGGCCTCGGGATGGGAGAGATACACTTTCGCCTGAACGCCGCCCAAATCCGTCATACAGCCAGGAACCTCCTTGGCGTATCGTCCGATGACGATCTGTTTGGCCGTGGTGCCCTCGAAGAAATTTCATCCCTCATCGCGGACGCGAAGCCTCTGCGGGTGAACTTCGCCTCCTTAGCGACGGAGCGGGCCAGCTCAGCCCGTCTGTTCATCGCGATGGCGCAGATCCTAAAGCATATCGATGCAGACAGCCCTATTCGCCTTTTGATCGCAGAATGCGAGAACCCAGTCACGGTCCTTGCGGCGATCTACCAAGCAAAGCTCTTCGGCGTCGACCACAAGGTGGATGTGTGCCCCCTCTTTGAAACCGCCCTCAGCCTTGATCGAGGGCGGCGCATCCTCGATGTTTTATTCCGTCAACCGGCCTATCGCGCGCACGTAGAAAGGCGAGGGTGCATTGCCATCGAAACCGGTTTCTCCGATGCCGGACGGTTTATGGGGCAGATCCCAGCTTGCCTCGCCATTGAGCGGCTTCAGGGACAACTGGCCGATGAGATGGAACGCCATGGCCTGGGACATCTGGACGCCATTATCTACGATACCCATGGTGAAAGCATGGGCCGCGGCGGGCACCCGGGCGGTGTTGTTGACCGATGCCTTTATGCTCTCTCCCCTTGGGCGCGGCACCAGTTTGCCAAACGGAACATCCATCTGCGCCATGAGCAGAGTTTCCAAGGGGGAGATGGATATCTTTGGTTCACCAATGAAACGTTGGCGGAAAAAACCCTCATCGGCATTCTAACGGCGGGTGAGGAAGCAGCACGCCTCGCCACTGTCGAGGACCCTTTCTACCGCGAGACGAGCGCTAGCCTTGATTTTTATAATGCGGTGAAACGGCGGCAAGAGGCCTTGTTCCGCGACCCAGCCTATAATATCGCCCTTGGGGCGATGGGGTTGTCCCTCCTCCCCACCACCGGATCGCGGAAGTCTCGCCGCCAATTTGATCGGCAAGCGGACGAAGAAACAAGCCTGCGCCGCATCCGCGCCATTCCCCACAATGGCATTTTGCAGCAGATGGGGTTCCTGGCGAATATTCTTGGCGGTGTCGGCAGCGCCCTGGCGGTAGAGCCCGAAGCGTTCGAACGCCTACGGCGCCAATCAGACCGGTTTGATCGGCTAATGCGTCTTGTGGACCGGGCTCGCATGGGCTCGGATATGAAGACGTTCATCGCCTACATGAAACTCTATGATGGCTCGTTCTGGGCAACCCGCCCCATCTCAGGTGAGGAACCAGGGATCGAACGTGCCTGCGCGACCTTGGCGGCGACCCTGTCCGAGGACGGACGGTATTTTTCTGGCCTCCAACTGGCAGCACGGTTGCGGTCAGACTCCCTCGCGCTATCCCAGGCTCTCAATGAGATGGGTCTCGATCAAGGAGGCACGTCGGGCCACACGGACCCGCAGCTCGACCTGCTCCATGTGGTTCGCCTCGCACTCATCCAACGATTGTTCCTGATGGCCGCAGATCTGCCCACCTTTACCCCAGGCGGGTCGTTCTCTCGCGAGGCGGTGATGCGGTCGGTATTCGCCCTCGATATTGATGGGGCCGCAACCGCCTTAAGAGATGCGTTTGGTGAAGATGACCCAGAGCTACTGGCACTATCCCTTGATGAGCCAGCCGATTATCCCGGCGCCGAAACCAGGACGACCAGCGGCTTGAGCGACCATGTCATGTCAGACCTCGCCACCCTTTCCCGCCTTGTTCACCGCGTCCGCGTCGGGCTCGCCAACCATTTCGGGGCGGTGGGTTAGCGCGCTTGAAGCACCATATGACATCACAGAAACTCGGCCCGCGCGCTAAACACGAAAAACAGCGACAGCATCTGCGGGGTTCAGTCAGACGGGCTGATGCTGTGGCGACCACGCTCCTAACCGAACATTCACGGTCCGGGCGCTAGGGCACCGTTGCGGGAACGCGATGATGCCCGGTAACTAGCCGGAACGTGTAATGGGAACGAAGGGAACCCAAAATGATTTCAACACTCGCCTCGATGGTTCTGGCCGCGACCATGACCATGAGTTCAAACGCCACGGACGGCTCACCAACCGATGTCATTGGGGATTGGATGACGCCCGCGGGCGACAGCATTGTCACGATCTATGACTGCGGCGACGGCACACCGTGCGGCCGGCTCAGCTGGATTGATACGGAGACTGTCCCCACAACGGTGGACGAATATAACCAGGATCCTGAGAAAAAGGGTCGCCCCCTTGTTGGGATCGTGATGCTGGAGAGCTTTGAGAAACACCGGTCCGGCTGGCGTCGGGGAACCATCTATAACCCCCGTGATGGCAAGACATACCGCTCCAAGATTGCGCGGCAGGCTGGTGGCATTCTAGAAGTTAAGGGATGTGTTGGCCCGTTCTGCCAGACCCAAAATTGGATCGAAACCGAGCAAAAACCGATGGACGCAGCTCTGGAGGACACGGCCACAGAGACAGAAGAGCAATAGCGCTTTGATTTATTTCCCCCTTGCTCTTTAGATTAGAAGAGCAAGGGCCATTTAAGAACAAAACAAACAAAATAATTGTCTACCGCTCATTTAGGGCGCACGGCAGGGCCTTGGGGGGAAATATAAAATAATTGGCCCTAAAAATGGGGCAGCGTGACGTGGGCAAGATGATGACCGATAACGATATGGAGACCGAGCAGAAAAGCGGGTTTTTCCAGAAGATCCCAGGCTCCTATTTGGCAGCGCTCATTATCTCAGGCGCGGTGGTTTTGTATTTTGGGATCGGCACCCTCACCGCAAACGGCAAGATTGGCGCCGCCTCTAACAGCGTTACCGACCAGCGTCCCCCCTTTACGGTTCTCGCCCAAGCTGTTGCGCCGGCCCCAAAGGCTATCGAAGTATCCTTTAGTGGCCG
>ERZ1740067.1487-NODE-1487-length-15937-cov-19.843848_pt1 | contig 15937 bp, 14 predicted proteins | sample MGYA00581736_ERZ1740067 | MGnify/ENA primary metagenome ERZ1740067 (study PRJEB43018, sample SAMN04849236) | marine metagenome | isolation source: floating plastic debris | place: Pacific Ocean | collected 2008-08-27 | study: EMG produced TPA metagenomics... | reverse complement strand
TCTGTTCTCGTTTTATCAGCTCTCGTCAAAAGCGGCATAAGTGGGATGCTCCCGAGTATCCATAGTGGTGTTCAATAATATTAAATAGTTGATTTGGATTTGTTGGCGTAGTTTCTTGATGTAGAGAAAAACCACACCAATGGGAAAGATTTGCCAAACGAAAGTCGAATCAATAAGAGAGGCTTGGAGACTTGCCCAGATAAGCGTCACTAGTCAGTTGCTTCAGGCTGAAATCAGCTACATCTGCCCGGGAAATTTCCAGAGTTAACGCTTTATCAGTACCTGGAAAACCATGTTTATACAGTCCCGTTTGGGCACCATCAACCAAGCTGCTGGGACGGATGATGGTCCAATCTAAATGGCTTTGTTTGACATAGCGCTCCTGCCGCTCATGGTCCACAAAAACTTGCCGCAACATAAAGCCAAACATCACGTATTTCCAGTAGAAATTGAGATTTCCCCAGCTATCTCCGGTGCCCAATGTTGACAGGCAAATTAAGCGGCGAACGCCAATTTCTTCCATCGCTTGAATAATCTGTCGCGTGCCTTCTGACCGAACAGTTCCAGTTAGCTTCTTGCCCGCTCCTAAAGTGCAAACCACTGCATCCTGCCCCTGCATCGCCTGTTCCACCGCGCCCAGGTCCAACACATTGCCTTGAAATAGCTGAAGATTAGGGTGCTGAATGCCTAGCTTCTCCGGGTGACGGGCAAAGGCGGTGATGAGATGTCCTTGGTCTAGCCCTTGCTTCACAACCTGGCGACCGACGCTTCCTGTGGCGCCGAAAATTAAGAGTTTCATGGTGTTAGCTCCTTTGCTTGAACATCTTCAGCGTATGGAGCCAGCGATTTCGCAACTATCAATATCGTGCGGAACCATCACAATCTTGCTACGAACTCCAAATTTCCCTTCCAAAGGAAGCTAACCCACGCCACATCTCTGCCTTTGATGTTGTGTGAATGTTAATTCGACACCTTGTGGGCTGGGGCGATCGCCTATAGTCAAGGCAAGTTTGAAGTGAAATAGTACGTGCCAGGAACCGTGAGTCAGTCTGCAAATACTCAAACCGGTGATCGCATTTATATTCAGCAGTTGCAAAGCGATACTGCTGGGGAAGCACTCTGCCACCTAAAAAACGAGCATTCGATTTTTATCTCCCTGCGTCCTCGCCCCATTCACTACGTGCAAAAGCAGGACGGAAAACTTCATACGGCGCTGTACCAGAAAGGCGAAATTCTAATCACCCCTGCGGATGTGCCCCTATCGGTGCGGTGGGAAGGGGAGGAAGATTGCTTGGAAATTCGGCTGGCGGATGAGTTTTTAAAGGATGTTGCTCGGGAAACTTTGCCTCAAGATTGCGATCGCCTTACCCTTCAGCCCACCTTCCAAATCCGCAATCCCCAGCTTGAGTCCATTGGATCTATGCTGCTAGCTGAATATCAAAATCAGTTGTCTGGAAATAGCCTTTGTGTGGATTCTTTGGCTAACCTTTTAGCAATCCAGCTATTGAGAGAACATACGACCACGAATCCCCATTTGGCTGTGTATGAGGGGGGACTACCTCAACACCAACTGCGACAAGTTATAGACTACATTGAAGCCTCTTTAAACCAAGATATTAAGCTGGCTGATCTGGCAGGATTAATCGACATAAGCCAATTTCACTTCAGTCGATTATTTAAGCAATCTCTGGGACTTTCACCACATCGCTATTTACTTCAACAGCGCCTGGAAAAAGCTAAACAGCTATTGCAAAAAACCGACCGGCTGATTATTGATATCGCCCTTGAGTGTGGCTTCAATAACCATAGTCATCTGAGCAAACAGTTTAAGCAGATGACAGGAGTGACGCCCAAAGTTTTTCGAGCTTCCCAACGATAAAGGATTGTTCTGACGCTAAATAACGGCTTCTTTTAAGACCCGTTTTGATTTTAAAAAAAACCATAAAAAAGCGAGGACAGTGAATTTTGACATAGTCCTCGCAATCACAAAATTGTTGTAGAAATCGCTATGTTTAGCTCATTTTTGCCGTAGTCCGGCGAGCTTTTACGTTGGTTGCAAGCCCTACTTTCTTAAGGGCCCAAATTACATACCACACCATATCAATTTCCCACCAGTTCCAGCCGTAGCGGGCGGAATATTCGATCGCATGGTGGTTATTGTGCCAGCCTTCGCCGAAGGTCAAAAGGGCAACCCACCAGCAATTAGTGGACTGGTCAGCGGTGTCGTGGCTGCGGTAGCCCACCATATGACAGGCGCTGTTTACAAAACAGGTGGCGTGGAAGCCCACAAATAGCCGCGCGAAAATTCCCCACACAACCCAGGGCATACCACCCATAAAGTACAGCAGCACGCCAAGGGCTACCTGGAGATGGATGTAGTAGTCGTGGCAGAAGCGATAGAAGCGATCGTCGTTGACGTCGCGGGTGTATTTGGGGCGATTTTCTCGGTGGGGCACCTCGTGCATGAGCCAGGCAATGTGGCTCCACCAAAAGCCCTTGGTGGAATCATGGGGATCTAAATCCTGATCCACGTGCATATGGTGCAGGCGATGGTAGCCTACCCAACCCAACACTGCTCCCTGACCGGCGAGGGTGCCACACAGGATAAAGAAGTATTCCAACCACCGGGGAACCTTGAGGCTGCGGTGGCTGGCGAGACGGTGGAAGCCGAGGGAGATGCCCAGCCCAATGGTGATGCAGTGCAGGACGAATGCGACTCCAACGGCGCTCCAGGAGAAATTACTGGGCAGGAGGGCAAACAGGGCACCTACGTGCAGCAAAACGGTGGGCACAAGAACTTCGGGGCGTAGCCTTGGTCTTGTTTCAATGGTTCCAGTGGTCATGAAAATCCTGTGTGTTATTGACGGCAGGCTTGTTTGGGTGATCGCGAAATCATCCACTGCTAGCTAATTGATGGATTAATCAATTAAGTAATTATGGTCGCTTTTTTGCTTCGACCTTAAATAGGATAACCATTAAGCAGTGTTAAGGCTTGAATGTTACGCCACTTTAGCGCCTATCGGTTCGAAGTATGGGCGGAGAAGTTAGATGAGCCATTCTACTTAGCTTAGGGCATGGATAATTCATCTAAGATTCGCTGCCAGGCGATCGCCGGATCCTCTGCCTGGGTGATGGGACGACCAATGACTAGATAAGTTGCCCCCGCGGCGATCGCTTCAGAGGGAGTCATTACTCGACTTTGGTCCCCTTTCGCTGCCCAACTGGGGCGCACCCCCGGGCAAACCAGAATAAAATCAGGGCCGCACAATTCCCGCAGCGACGACGCCTCCAAAGGAGAACAAACCGCCCCGGGCAGACCCGACATTTTTGCTAGCTGAGCCATGCTTTCGACATAGGGTTTAACCTCAGCGTTAACTTTTAATTCTTGGTTAAGCTGCTCCGGCATGATGCTGGTGAGCAAAGTGACGGCGATAACATTCGGTGGCGTTACGTTTGTTTGGGCAGCACCTTCCACCGCGGCGGCTTGGGTGGCTTTCAACGCATTGCTTCCGGCGCAGGCGTGAACCGTTAGCAAGTTGACGCCGTAGCGCCCGGCAGCTCGGGCCGCGCCCGCCATGGTGTTGGGAATGTCGTGGAATTTGAGGTCTAAAAAAATTCGCTTTTGACGGGCTTTGAGTTCGTTCAAAATCCGAGCGCCGTCGCTGACAAATAATTCCAAGCCCACTTTCCAGAAGGTAACCTCTGGGAGGCGGTCTAGGAGAGCGATCGCCGCATCATAGCCCGGCACATCCAGCGGCACGATTATCCGATCTGCCGGACTCGCTATTTCAATGTTGCTCATGGCAAAGTTAGTCAAATTCTTTAGGAAAGGCTTTACGGAATCAGGCGCACAAATTTCTTTTTACCCAACTGTAAAATTCGCCCTGACAGTTCCTCTGCCTGCTCAAACTTTAGGTTCATATCGGTCACCTTTTCTCCGTCCAATTTGACGCCACCGCCTTTGATTTGTTTTCGGGCTTCACTGCTGCTTTTGCACAGACCGCTGGCGCTAACCAGGTAGAAAATAGGCACGGGGAACTCTACGCTCGAGAGAGAAAATTCCGGCACATTGTCGGCTGCCCCCGTCGATCCAGCCACCAAGTTTTGAGCATCCTTTTGGGCTTGCGCTGCCGTATCCGCACCGTGGAATTGGGTGACCACTTCCAGGGCCAGCTGCTTTTGGCGATCGCGAGGATTATCCGGCAGAGAATCCAGCGGCAGCTTGGTCAACAGCTCAAAATAGGTTGCCAACTGATCATCGGGAGTTTTCTCCAGCTTGGAATACATCGTCAACGCGTCCTCAGACAAGCCCACGTAATTACCCAAGGATTTCGACATTTTTTGGATGCCGTCGGTACCAATCAAAATGGGCACCAACAATCCAAACTGAGGTGTCTGATTAAACAAACGCTGTAAATCGCGCCCCACCGCCAAATTAAACTTTTGGTCCGTGCCCCCCAACTCCACATCCGCATCCACCGCCACCGAGTCGTAGCCCTGCATCAGAGGATAAAGAAACTCGTGAAGGTAAATGGGAGATTCTTGATTAAAACGCTCCGCAAACCCCTCCTTCGCCAACATTTGCCCCACGGTCATAGACGCCAGCAGCTCTAGAATTTTGCTCAGGTCTAGCTTCGAGAGCCACTCAGAGTTGTAGCGAATTTCTAGCCGCCCCGGCGTGTCAAAATCCAGCACCGGACGCAGCTGATCTAAATAGCTTTGGGCGTTGTGTTTAACCTGCTCCTCCGTCAACTGTTTGCGCACCTCCGATTTGCCCGTGGGGTCACCAATACGCGCCGTAAAGTCACCGATAATCACCACGGCGGTGTGTCCCGCATCTTGGAAGGCGCGTAATTTACGAAACGCAATGCTGTGCCCCAGGTGGATATCAGTGCCGGTGGGGTCGATGCCTAGCTTCACTCGCAGGGGGCGATCGCATTGCATCAGCCGCTGGGTCAAATTTTGGTTAGGATCCTCTGACTCCGGCTGGTGGGGAAAAATTTCTGTGGTGCCGCGATGTAACCAGTCAAATGAAGCAGGAGTGGAGGCAGACGTAGGGGCAGACATAGAAAGAACGATAAAAGCTAATTGCTGTGATGTTTAAGTATGAAATTTGCGTGAAGTTAGAGTAAAAAATTAGTCCAAAAACAAGGAGCGAATCCAGGTAGTCTTGTAGTTAATAAAATTGATACGAATGCAATCCATCGTGTTTTAACTGTTGTTAAGACTAAAAGCGATTACTGGTTCTCTATCTTTAGATTGAGAATTGCGGACAGTGTGGCGTGGTTAGTGTGATCATTTTCACGAATTGTCCCGACTGAACTAAAGAACGCTACAACAGAGTTAAGGGAGCATCCTGCCAACGTTCATTTGCAGTTAACTGCGCTATCAATTTTAAGTTTGACCGGTCAGAAAGTTTTGACTGGTTCGAAAGTCACCGGGAAGTCATCTATCAATTAGCGTGCTTTAGCCTACTACACAACCGAGTCCTGCTCGGAAGGTGTCGAATCTTGCCCATCCAGGTTTCTTTGTTGGGGGCCGTCACTACTTAGACCTCAGAGCTTTAACCGTAAAGAGTTTGGCCCTTAATTTTTTGTTTTGAAAGGGCTTCTACTTTCTAGTGCGTGAAGCTGCTGACATTTAGTTGACGACATGCCTTGGTAAACCGCTAGCCCATCGCTAGCGACTTGATTGTACACAGGAGTTAGCTGCAATGCGTGGGGTACTTCATGGAGTCGATAGAATGACGCAGCGCGAAAGGATTGTGGCACGGGTTCAGACCCTCCCTGATGAAAGGCTCCCTCAGGTGGAAAGCTGCTTGGATTATGTGGAGCTTGAGGATAAGGACACTAACGCGCCTGTATCCCTGTCCTCTGCTCCCTGTTGCGCCACCAATGCACTGGGCGGCGGCGATGTGTCTGGGGCTTTGGCGACGCGGTGGGATGTGTTGACGCGGGTGCGGGCAGGGTTCCAGCGGATACGGGGCGATCGCGCCAGTACGGCAACGTTGTACGAGGTGTACCAGCGCTCTCGTCCAGAGTTGTCCTTAAGTCGATCGCAATTCCATGAAATTCTGGTGGAATGGTCGTCGCCTTTGGTGGCGGGGTATCTAGGGCGTGAAGAGGGGCAGACCGCTGATGACGATCAGTTTTGGCTCGTCGCTGTGCCCGCGCCAGTCAATTCCGAATTATCTTTTTAATTACTCTTCTAATTTGGTTACCCTTTTATTTACCCTTCTAACGCCGCCAGCCCCCGCTGCAAATCAGTCCATGTGCCTAAAACGTTGAACTTCAGCAGACGGGCCACGGCACGAATTAGATGAAATTCTGCCTGGTTGGGCGATCGCGCCAGGGCTTTTTCAATGGCATCCTCAGCGGCCCCTGCTCGAAAGTCATAGAGATTAACGAACGCAAGATAGGCATGGGCGTAGGGGTTTTCGGCGTCTAATCGAGCGATCGCCTCAAATGCTTCGATGGCTTCCGGAGCACGACGCTGCAAGACTTCCGCCAGCCCCAGCAAGTACAAATGGGATAATCGATCTGGCTCAGTTTCCAAACGCTGTCGAGCCAAAATCGCCGCCTGCTCGGTGTAGGACTGCCCAGGATCGTATTGATTAATCCGCCCAATTTCCGCGAAGATGCCATCAAACTCCGGTATTCCCTGCCGCAGACGCAGCGCTAATAAGCGTAACTGCGCCACTCGATCTAGCTCGGGAGCCGGTTGGGGAGCCGCTTCGGGGTTGATTCTTACTGTGGTGTCCGGTGTTTTTAGGGCATAGGTTTCTCCGGTTTTGCCATTGATATAAGTGCCTTCAACGCGGTATTCGCCGGGGACTAAATTGGGCGGCGGCAGGGTGGCGGTGGAATCACTCACCCCAAAACCACCGGTTTGCTTACCAAATAAGTCTCCCTGGGCGATCGCCCGATCATCAATCCAACTGGTTCGCCCTTGGGAATCTGTCGACTCCACCAACTTCCAGGTCAGCGAAATCAATCCCTCCTGTAGGGAATCCCAGGGTCCTTCCCACTGGTAAGTCACCGCAAAAGGTATTCCCGGCGGCACCTGCTTCGGCACGGTCACGGTCGCCAAACTCACCCGCTGCGGCTTTTGGTTGATTGCCTTGATCGTCGACGATCGCTGCCGCCGCCCGAACAAAAACATTTCGCTCTCATCGCTCAACGCCCACTGGGCCACCCGCTCAAACTCGCCGCCATTTTTTACCCAATCCACCAGCGCCGCCTGAGCCTCCCGCTTTGACTGTCGCCGCAGGGATCCCTGGTTACCGCTTTTTGTTAAAAACCAGTCCAGTGTCCCCCCATCTGCCGCCACAAACTTTGGATCCACCCCCACCTGTCGCCCATGGATTTGAGCATTTGCTAGCGCCCCAAAGTAATTCACATTGTGCTGATTAATCTCCGCCGTGGACGGCAGCACTCCTAGGGTCACTTCTCGGTAGGGATCCCGCTGTTGAATCTGGGCGATCGCCTCAGCGTGGGGCCAAGGATCACCGGTATAAGCCAAATGCAAACTGCGAGGCATTAACACCGTTCCCAACCACCGCGCCGCTCCATTTCCTGGCGAAATTGCAAAACTATTGACCGCCAATAGCCCCACACACATGGCGACCGTTCCCCACCGCGTGCGCCGTCCCCAAAATCCCTTCCACAGCAATAGCCCCTGGGCCAACACCAGGCTTAGCACTGGTAAATAGGGCAGCACATACCGCCAGTCCTTATTCACCAGCGCCGAACATAGCAGGTACGACCCGCCTAAAATAATGCCAATCCACTGCCAGCCCTTGGCGATCGCCGCTTGCTCAATTAACAATTCCGACTCTTGGTCACTATCGGGCGATCGTCGGGGCAAAAACCGCCAGTGAATAAACCACCGGGACAGGGCTAGCGCAAAGCCCCCCAGCACCACCCACAGCAAAATCAGTGAGGCATGCTGTGGTAGCAGACCCAGGTAATGGGTCCAAGCATCCAATGTCGTCAGGGCAGGATCCCCTTCAATACGCGCTGAATCAATGGTGGCCCGCTTTCCACCACTTAAAATCAACAGCCAGTTAGTGCGATACCACGGCAGCCAAATGGGCACCGACACCACAAACGCAGTTCCCCACTGGGTCAATCGCAACCATCGCCGCCGCCACAGGGCTTCAACGCCCATCCAAATCCACGGCACCGCCAGAAAAAATACCGCGGTTTGCTTCACCAACAGCGCCAGCCCAAAGCAAATCCCTGCGGCGATCGCCCATCCCCAGGGCTTAATATCCCGTGCCTCGGCAAAATCAAACCACCGTGGTTGCGACTTCCCCACCCCGAACATTTGCCACCGCCGCCCTGACCAATGCCACCGCAGCACCATTGCCAAGGTCAGCGTCACCATCGCCACCAGCGGAAAATCCAACAAATAGTCCAGCCGCACCCGCCACAGTCCCGGCATTAGCCAGCACAAACCAGCCCCCCAAAATCCCAGCCGCGATCCCATTTCCCCCGGAAACATCGTCCGAGCAATGCCATACACTGCCCCAGTAATCACCAGTCCCGACAGGGCATTAACCATCGTCGCCCCATCAAAGCCATCCCCAAAACTCCACAGAAATGGCACCGTCAAAATTGCCACCAACGGCGGCGTCTTCGTGGAAAGCTGCCAAAATTCCGTCCACCATTCCCCCGACAGCCAGCCCCAGGAATTGAGCCCCTCGGCGATCGCCCGTTTGTAAGTCAACGCCGCCGTCAAATACTCCGCCTGATCCCAAGCGGGAACCGACTGATCCACCGCAAACCATAGTCGGTCAGATAGGATTCCCACGATTCCAATTAGCAGCAATCGCCACCCGTCCCGCAGAAACCATTTCTGTGTGCGTTTTCGAGTAATTTGATGGTGCGATCGCTGACTGAAAATCATCAATAAAAATGTGAGTTAGAACCCCACCAACCTTCAGTAATTTCCTAATGCGCTGTGGAACTTAGTAATAATTGACTCTGACATCGGGACGGATTCTGATAAATACAATTTCCGTGCCAAGGAACATCAGAAACGCGAATAAATCCACAGTTTATCAACCAGTTATCCACCTCCTTAAACAGCGCCCCATGTTCATATAACGCTTCCTGGGAAACTTCCACCTCTAGAAATTTCACCGAGTCTAGGTAATCTCCAGCTCCAACTAAACACAACATCTCAGCTCCCTGAACGTCAACCACCAAAACATCTAATCCGCCTAAAGGTAATCCAACCCCCTTCAAGATCGTATCCAGTCGGGCGGTTTTTAGCTGTAAGGTCTCCCCTGTTTCGTGCACATCGGAAAAAGTATCCCTGAGGGTATTTGTTGAGTGATAAATGGAGCTGCTAGCGCCATCATTGCTAAACACAAAGAAACTACAAACTTCATCATCTGAATCCGTAACGAGGGCGTTGACGCATACATTGCGAGTTCCCTCTACCTCGCTCTCCGCTACGGTCTTTTCTAAAATTTCAAAGCATTTTGGATCTGCCTCCACCCAAACAATCAAGTTGGGAGATAAAGATTGATATTGATAAATCTCTTGACCGTGATGAGCTCCCACATGAACCACAGATCGAACTGATTCTGATCCTAGAAAATCAACAAAACTAATGGCCGATTTTTTACGACAGCGTTCAGCACAATCTTGACGCCCTAAGTGTTCATAAATATTCCCTAGGTGAGCGTAGGCTTTCTGGTTAATGGGCTGAACCATCACCGCATCTTGGCACCAACGAATTCCCTCTTGAATACGCCCTTGTTTCAATGCGGAGTGGGAAGACTCCAGGCAAGTTTCGTAAGATTCAGTGCTTGGTTTGATGCCGCCCGTGCCAGGTTTATGTAGTTTGAAATACTCTGATTCAACGTGGGTGGACTGATTTAAACAGTTGCTGAAACTTTTCCAGTCAAGACGATACCCAGCCATGAAATCCTGATACAGCTTTTCCACGTCAGTGCGTGCGGAATTATCAAACTCATTCGGGCAAACATCTTGAACCCGATTAACTTGAATGGTGATTGTTTTACTAGTAGGAAAGCAAGCCAGTTGACGCCTCCACTGCTTGCCCTGAGGCGCGCCAAAGAAGTGGTGCGCTAACAATCCTTCCAGGTAATTAGGGTGCTTAAGCTGATCGCTAATTTGCAGCAGTTGTTGAATATCATTTTTACGATACACTGATGCGCTAACTTCCCAAGGGTAGGTCCAGGGAGTCTCTTTAAGATCACAGGTTGTCCAATCCCAGGTTAGATAATCTTGCTGATCCGTTAGTAATGGCAAAGGCGCAATATTTTTCCCCAGTCTTAAGCTAAATGCCAAAATTTGCTCGTTGCAATTAAGCGCTGTTTCGCAAACTTCAAATTTAAATTTGGATTTAAAGCAAACATCATCACAGCCCCAGAGAATATGGTCATCACATCGGGCAATAATCTCCAATAAATCCTGATAAAAGTCGCTTTCAGGTATCCAATGTATGTCGGGAAATTGGTGCTCTAAAACTTGATAGGGTATTGTCTCGCTTTTACAGAACAGTACGTTGATTTTGTGGGCGGCAATACCAGAATAGTGAATCAGACTTTCTATGTATGCGCAAAGCTGTAGTGGCCGGTCTTTAGAAAAGATAATAACGGAAGTCAATGGATGGCTCCTAATAACGACTTGGGATGGCTACCTACAGCTTTGTTTGAGAAAAATATTAGAAGCTAAACGTGTCTTTGGGCAATGTACTCGCCTGCAACGAGTGCCCTTGGGAGGTGATTTCTTGCACTGGAGAAAGTGGAGTATTGGCTGAATTAGACGGTGAAAGGGTCAGAATTGCGTTGGTTTGATCGCGCCAAAAGATCGAATAGCCAGCGCCTTCCAAGGTTTGCAAAATTTGAACGCTTTCTTGACGGATTTCTTCGGAGAATTCAGTGTCTAAATCCCTTAACTCTATGATTAGAGCTCGGGGGCGACATTGCTCGAAATCCCATGCGCTGATAATCGGTAGTTCAAACCCTTCAACATCAATGACCATTAGGTCGATCGCTGGAATATTGTCCGCAAAGCAAAGCTTTAGCAATTGAGGTGGCGTCACCACATGCACCTCTTGCAGCTCTCCCTGGTGGTGACCGCGGGCCCACTCGATTTGGTTGAACTGCTCAATATGGTGGGTGGCCATTGAGGAAATTGCCTCTCCCACTGAAATTTTGCTCAGCCCGGGGCGATCGCCTACCGCACAATTAAGCAGCCGCACATGATTATTTTGGTGTCGCTGTGCACAGATCTGAGCGTATTGCTGAACCGGCTCCACGTAGACACCGTGCCACCCTAAATCCGCAAGAAATGAGGTGTTGCTAAAACTCTCACCATCGTAGGCTCCAATTTCGATAAAGGTGCCATTACGACGCTGCCCAAACAGTTTTTCATACAGCTCTCCCAATTGCGGTATCTGACAGCTTTCAGGGGGAACGTAAAACATTGGGAGGCGATTTCAAACGGTATTGAGTCGTAAACGGTGAATATAGGCTTAGGAGCAAAAAAGCAGACTACACCGCTCCAGTAAATCGCTCTAATTGCGACCGATCCACTTTTGCGCCTGCAAACGCAACACCACGCCAGACACGAGTAAGTCCAAGGTGATCTTTCGTTCGTCGATTAGAAATGACTCAAGAATGCTGCTGGATGAGCCCGTTTCCGCATAGGAAAAGGTTTTAATGCCTTTGATGTCGTCCTTGGGAAAGTAAACGCGGAATTCGCGATCGCCCCCAAACCAATTGCCCACCACCTGAGAACACAACCCTGCCCCCGGCAATCCACCCACGGCCACAGGCTCCTTAACAAAAGACAACGTTAAATCGTCAATGCCCTGCTCAGCCAAAACTTTTTCTAACTCAGGTAAATAATGCTCCTTCATAAACTCATTGAAGGGCTTATCCTCAAGCTTAGGAGGCTTAGCTTTCTTTTTCGCCGCAGGCTTTTTCGCCGGGGCGTCCTTTTTCTCTTCAGCTTTTTCAGCAGGTTTGGCAGCAGGCTCTTTCTTTTTCGCTGCTTTTGGCTCTTCTTTGCCGTCCGCTGGCTTAGCTTTTGCTTTCTCCTCACCCTTTGCCGCGGTTTCGCCTTTGCCGTCTTGTTTGGGCGCATCTTTTGCATCGCCCGCCTCAGCTTTCGCCTCAACTTCCGGCGTTAACTGCGCCGCCTTGTCAAGGGCGGGCGTTTGATCCCCCTTGGGGCTTTCAGGGGATTCAGCTACTTTGTTCTCTTTCTCGTCTGCCATCACACTAACTTTCCAGCAAAGATTCTTCTAGCAAAGGTCTTTTTATTATGACGGGTAATGGGGCAACCCTTAAGAAAGGCTAATTATGGTCAGCATTTAGCCTCGCTATGGCTTAACCTCCAGCCACTGCCGGGACAATGCTCACTTCTGCGCCATCTTCTAACTTGGTTTCCATGTTGTCCAAGAAGCGGATATCTTCGCTGTCTACGTAGAAGTTCAGGAAACGGCGAAGTTTGCCGGAGTCGTCACAGAGACGAGCTTTGATACCGGGGCAGGTCGCCTCTAGGGATTCAATCAGTTCGGCAATCGTGGCACCATCACACTGAATTTCTGCCTGGTCGTTGGTGAATTTCTGTAGGGGGGTGGGAATTAAAACTTTGACGGCCATGGCGCTGTGAAGAAATGAAATTGAAAAAGAAGAGCTAACGGAACAATTAGCCGCGATTTGATTGATGCGACCAGAAACATTACACCATGAAAAGGGGAGGCAGCTTCCGATGAGGGTTGCTTTACCTCCCACCTTCTATCGCGGCGTTTCCGGCCTTTAAAGTTCGGTTGCCCTGGAGAATCCGGGCTCGCTGACAGTGGCTTCCAGACCTTTAAACAGAGTTAAAAAGGCGGAAGCATATGCCCTTAATGATCAAAAACCTTAGGGCTGAACCCTTAAAAGCACTGATAGCGGCTTCTACACAGAAGCTTGCTGCCACTCTAGGCGGTCCAACGTTTGAGCCCGATCCCAAGCTCGCTCGAAGCTATCCAGCTTAGGGTCGATGGTGAGGGGTTCGCCGGCATGGCTTTGGACTGCTTCTTGGGTCTTGAGCCCGTTCCCGGTGATGTAGGCGACGGTGGTTTCATCGGGGTTGATTTTGCCCTGCTCAGCCAGTTTCTTCAGAACGGCGATGGTGGTGCCTCCAGCGGTTTCGGTAAAGATCCCTTCCGTCTCCGCCAGCAGCTTCATGCCCTCAATAATTTCTTCGTCGGTGGCGGCTTCGATATGACCGTTAGTGTTGCGGGCTTGCTCAACGGCGTAGATACCATCGGCAGGATTACCGATCGCAATGGACTTAGCAATAGTTTTGGGCTTTACGGGCTTAATAAAGTCGCGACCTTCTTTAAAGGCTTCGTAGATAGGAGAACAACCCAAAGCCTGGGCGCCGCTGCATCGCACGTCTTTGGCTTCCACCAGACCAGTTTTAATAAATTCCTGGAAGCCTTTGTAAATCTTGGTGAATAGGGAGCCTGACGCTAGGGGCGCAACGATGTGGTCCGGCAGCTTCCAACCCAGTTGCTCAGCCACTTCGTAGCCCAAGGTCTTAGAACCTTCAGAGTAGTAAGGGCGCAGGTTGATATTGACAAAGCCCCAGCCGTGGGTGTTTGCCACCTCAGAACATAGGCGGTTTACCTGGTCGTAGTTACCTTTCACCGCCATTACAGTAGGACCGTAAATCAGGGTGCCTAGCACTTTGCCCGCTTCCAGGTCGGAGGGGATAAAGACGCAACAGTCTAGGTTGGCGTGGGCTGCGATCGCCGCTGTAGAATTCGCCAGGTTGCCGGTGCTGGCACAGGATACGGTGTCAAAGCCCAGTTCCTTCGCTCGGGTCAACGCTACAGAAACCACCCGATCCTTGAAGCTCAAGGTGGGCATATTGACCGCATCGTTTTTAATGTAAAGCTCTTTCAGCCCCAGCCGTTTCGCCAGACGGTTTGCCTTAAGCAACGGAGTCATACCAGTGCCCACATCGATGGGGTTCTCGCTGGTGACAGGCAGAAAGTCCCGATAGCGCCAAATAGAGTTTGGACCTGCCTCAATACGTTCCCGCGTAACCGTCCGCTTTAGCGACTCATAATCGTACTTCACTTCCAAGGGACCAAAGCACTCTTGACAAACGTGGGTCGCCTTGGGCTCATACTCAGTGCCACATTCCTTACAGGCGAGGTGACTGAAGTGACCGCCAGTTTGATCAAAGGTAAATGCGGAAATTGAGAGGGGCGCTTCTAAAGCTTGGGTCATGGTATTTCTCGCGGGACCTGCCGTGTTAGCCGAACTTTAATGAATTGAATGCAAGCTATCACGCACCAAAAAGCAACGTCAAATAATCCCGACTTTTTTGGTCGTATATGCTTTCAGCCCATTGTTTCTAACGAGTATGGGTGAATTGAAGCGAAAATTTTTCGAGAAATAACTTGTTTGAGCCGTGAGCGCCCAATGCTTTGAATGTTGCGATCGCCTTCAATGGGGAAATAATATTTCAAAGCAATTAGAAATATAAAGACAAAATGAATTTCGTTGGTAATACTTTTTGTTGGGCGTAGTATTGAAGTCAATAAATCAGAGCCACCCAAATTTTTAATAAAGGTTCTGCGCAAGATAAATAGTTTTTTTAATGACATCGAACGTTTAAGTTTCGAATCAAGGTTTGAGACGGTATGTGCTGAGCAGTGCATGTCATTTTGAATTTTTCGGCGTTAGTCCCTTGCAGGGCTTGCCGTTTAGCTCCCAGGGTTTAACCTTCTGGGAGCTTTTAGTTGGAATGAGCGGCGACAGGGGCGTTAGCGAGTCTTCGGGAATTGGGAAAGAGAACGTGATAGGCTGCCGTCAATTTATGGTTGATTGTTTACTACTGATTTTGTGAAGATATGCTGCGCCTAATTACTGATTTTGACGGTCCGGTGATGAATGTCTCGGAGCGATACTACCGGGTTTATCGTTTCTGTCTTGAATCCGTGAGCGATCGCCGTCAAAAGATTAATCAGCTATCGAAGGAATCCTTTTGGGGGCTGAAGCGGTCTCAGATGCCGGAGGTGGAAATTGGGCAGCGTTCTGGATTAAGCCCGGCCCAATCGCGGGAATTTGCTCAGTTGCGCAAGGATACGGTGCATCAAATGGAGCAGTTGGTGCACGATGAGCCGGTGCCGGGGGCGATCGCCTCTCTAGAGAGAGCCCAGGCTATGGGTGTGAACCTGGTGGTGATGACGATGCGACGGGTGCGGGAATTGGATTACGCCCTGGAACGGTACGATTTAGGGCGCTTTTTTCCCGAGAATCGGCGCTACTGTTTGGGCAATGATTACGTAAAAACTGGGGACTCAAAGGATAAGCCAAAGCTAATGGCGGCGGCTTTGAAGGAGCTACCGCCCGCGTCCCAAACCTGGATGGTGGGAGATACGGAGGCGGATATCGCGGCGGCACGGTTTGGTAAAGTTCCAGCCGTTGGCGTTTTGAGTGGAATTCGCGATCGTGATCGGCTGGAGTTCTTTGGTCCTGATGCGATCGTCGATAATTTAGGGGCGGCGCTGGATTTAATCGAAAGCCAGGTGCTGGATAAAGATTTGCTGACTGCCGTGTAGGGGCTATTGTCGATGACAGCTTACTGGGTGCTGCGCTCAGTTAAACGTCAAACCCAATAACAACCAAGGTTACAGCCCCTAGCCTGTTTGATTTGAGGGGGTGCATGCTCCCCACTGTGTCAAGCGTCTGGCTCCTAACTGAATAGCCCCTAATAAGAGTTCATGGGGCATTGTTGCGCAGATAGGGGCAGGTATATCGAGGGTCTCAAAGGGCAACATTTTGAAAAGTGTTCTATTTTTGCTGTCTCTGAAAAGTAAACCGCTTGAAAATTTATGTATAGCAGCGACGGAGTGAGTTAAGACATACTGAAGAAAGCTGTTTTCTTCT
>ERZ1740067.1486-NODE-1486-length-15941-cov-5.792396_pt1 | contig 15941 bp, 13 predicted proteins | sample MGYA00581736_ERZ1740067 | MGnify/ENA primary metagenome ERZ1740067 (study PRJEB43018, sample SAMN04849236) | marine metagenome | isolation source: floating plastic debris | place: Pacific Ocean | collected 2008-08-27 | study: EMG produced TPA metagenomics... | reverse complement strand
GGGGCCAGGAACTGTCCCTTCTTGATATTCACCACTGCCCCGGTATTTCCGGCCGCCAGCAGCATGTCGGTCTGCCGGCACAGGAAGGCGGGAATTTGCAGGATATCAACCACTTGCGCGGCCACGGCACACTGCGCCTCGGTGTGCACGTCCGTCAGAACCGGGACGCCGATCTGATCCTTGATCGCCTGCAGCGCGGCCAGCCCCGCGTCGATGCCCATCCCGCGCTGCCCCGACAGCGAGGTGCGGTTGGCCTTGTCATAGCTGGCCTTGAACACGTATTGCGCGCCAGCCGCGTCGCAGGCTGCCTTGACTGTGCCTGCAATATCAACGCCTTGCGCCTCACTTTCGATCTGGCAAGGGCCCGCGATTACCGTCAGGGGGCGGTCATTGCCGATGGTCAGATCGGCCACGTCCACATGTTTCATGTTATGCTGATACCTGTTCTCTGAGGATCGATGCAGTGATCGAAATCATCAGATAGATGCCCGCAAACACGATGAAAGCCAAGATCGTGTTCTCGAACGCCTTGGGATAGCTGGCCGCATCCGGGGCGATGGGTTCGACCGCGACAGTCAGATAGCGCACCTGCCGGAACGCTGCGACGCGGGCCTGTTCCATCGTCTGGCGTGACGCTTGCAAAGTGGCGTCCGCCGCTGCGAGGTCGGCCTGTGCGATCTGCAATCGCGCCGACAATTCGGCCAACGAATTTTCACCCTGGCTCACGTCGATCATCCTGGCGCTCAGTTTTTGTAGTTGCTGCTGCAGGATGCGCAAATCGCCCTCGGCGGCGTCGACACGGCTCTGGTTGGGGCGCGCGTTGTTGAGCAGGCTGGCAAGCTCGATCTCTTTTTCGATCACCGACGTTTCCAGCGTGTTGATCTGCGCCCGCAAGCTGGTGATCACGCCATCGGGGTCGAGGATCTGCCCCTCGATCTGCAGACGCACAAGGTTTTCCTGCGCGGCGCGCCGCTCTTCGACCGCGCGGTCAAAGCTTTCGCGGGCGTCACGCATCTGGTCCTCGCGCTTTTGCGACGACAGGTCATTGACCCGCTGTTCGGCGTAACCGATCAGGCTTTGGGAAAATTCGGCAGATACCTGCGGATCGGCGGCGGCCACTTCCATGCGGATCAACCCTTCGGTCGGGTCATAGCCGATTTTCACGTTTTTCTTATAGATATCATAGGCATCCTGATCGCTTGGATTTTCACCAAGCCGCTGGATCGGGTCGATCCAGTCCTGGGTAAAGTGTGATTTGAACCCGACATCCTTGTCGAGGCGCAGCATCGCTTCCTTGGATTCGAGGAATGCCTGCACGCCGATGGCGTCCTGATTGGTGGCAAATTGCGTGGGCAAAAGCCCCCCCAGCGGGCTTGATCCGCCCGACCCCTCGTTCTGGATGATCAGAAACTCGGATTCGGTGGCGTACATCGGCGTTGCAATGGCGTAGAAATAGTACCCCGCGAGAAAGGTCGGCAGCATCACGAAAAATGCGAGCCGCACCATGAGCAGACCAAGCTTCTTGCGGCGGCGCTGCATGATGTCGCGCTGGATTGCCTGAATGTCCTGGGCGCGGCGTTCGGCGGGGCTCAGCTCCGTCGAGGGCAGGTTTGATCCGCCCGGCTGAACTGTTTGGGGCAATTGCACCTTGGCGGTTTCTGCCTTGCCGATGGGTTGGGTCCCGGCCTGCTGCGCACCCTCGCCCGCGTTGGGCACCACCAGTTCCAGCATGTTGGACCGCTGAAATGGATCGATCCCCTTGGCCCGCAACAGCCGGACCGCGTCGAAATCCGATGTCGGCGCCAGCCCGTGCTTTTGCGCCACGCGGCGGGCCATGCGCAGCTGGCGACCGGTCAGCCCCTCCTGGCGGATCGCATCAATGGTGTTTTCGCTGGTCACTTGCGCCGGGCTTGCCACGTCGGCAGCGGGCGCGGCTGGTTGCACTGCGGCCTCATTCGGGGCTGCATCCGCGCCTTGGGTGGGCGCACGCTTGATGCGAAATTTTCTAGCCTTGGGTTTCGTAGTCATAGAGTCTCTTGGCCTCTTCCAAGGAGTCAAACATTTGCAGCCGTCCGTCCAGCAAAACGGCCGCCGAGCGGGCAAATTTTTCCAACGTCTCGGCCTGGTGCGAAACGATGATGATGGTTGTCGTGCGCAGTCGTTCGCGCAGAATATCACCGGCTTTGCGGTTGAAATCCACATCCGTTGAGGCCGGCATACCTTCGTCGATCAGGTAGATGTCGAAATCAAGCGCCAGCATCAGTGCAAAGGAAAACCGGGATCGCATCCCCGAACTGTAAGTGCCCATGGGCTGTTCGAAATATTCGCCCAGATTGCACAACCAGCGGCAAAAGCTTTCGACATAGTCGGGATCAAGGCCATAGAGCCGCGCGATGTAGCGGCTGTTTTCCAGCGCCGAGATCTTGTTGATGACCCCGCCCATAAAGCCCAGCGGAAACGAGATGTTGCAGCCGCGCACGATCTCGCCCTCATCAGGTTTTTCAAGGCCGGCCATCATGTTGATCAGGGTGGATTTGCCGGTGCCGTTCGGTGCGAGGATGCCCAGCGAATTGCCCAGTTCCACCCGAAAGGACACGCGGTCAAGGATCACCTTGCGCTGTGTGCCCGTCCAGAAGGACTTTGAGACATTCCTGAATTCCAGCATCCCGTGCTCCGCGGCCTGCTTGCCTATGCCCCATCATGTGGGGTCATTGCCCGTGCTTACCACGGGTGTGCTAACGGTCTATTCACCGATTTTGTCCACATTATGTCTTAGATGCGGACAAATCTATAGGGTTACAGGGGTATTGTTGCTGCTAAAGGAACGGTCAAGATGGGCTCAGGCGTCCTGTTTTTCGACGCGCAACAGCCGCCCCGCCACAATCGACACAATCGCCGCCGCAAAGGAGAAGAGCGCGCCCATCTTGGCCGCATCCTGTACCGGCCCGGGGTCGAACGCCGCCGCAGCAAAAAAGAGCGACACGGTAAACCAGATGGCTGCCACACAGCCGATCACCACAAGATCAACGATCCGCATGCCTTCGGGAATGCCGAGGCCCAGTGGCTTCGCCGCGATCCAACCCATGATCAGAATACCCACCGGCTTGCCGATGAGCAGGCCCGCCAGCACCAGCCACGTCGCATCCCCGATAGAGCTGAATTCAACGCCGGCATTGAGCAGGCCAAAGAAGAACAGAACCACCTCTACGGGGCGTTTCAGCGCATGTTCGATCTGGTTCAGCAGGTCGGTCAGGTATCGTTCCGCGGCGGAGAATATGCCAAAGGCGCGGTCGGCATGCGGAATGGTCGGCACGATGGGCAGCAGGCCCAGCGACGGATGCAGACCGCTTGCCATGAACCCGTACCAGCTGGCCGCAGCGGCAATGGCGTAGGGCCAAAAGCTCAGCTTTTCGCGCATCCAAGTCGAGTTGGGGCGGTCCTGATTGCCGCGGTCCATGCGGCGCGGCAGCCAGTTGGCGAGAAAGAACACCGCGACCGCGGCAAAGACCGACAGCAGCAACCACTCCAGCGCCAGCTCGCCCGAGGGGTAGAATATCGCGAGGATGATCAGGCCCGCCGCATCGTCGGCAATGGCCAGCAGCAGCAGGAACCGCACCGCCGGGTGTCCCGCCCCGAAGACCAACCGGCCCACCAGATAGCTGAACGCAATGTCGGTTGCCGTCGGGATGGCCCAGCCGTTGGCCACCGCATCAAAGGTGGTGGAGCCCATGAAATACGCGATGCCAAGGTAGATCGAGATCGGCCCGATCATGCCGCCGACTGTCGCAAAGAGCGGTGTCGCCGCCTTCTTGCCCCGGAGTGATCCGTTCCTGAGAACCACCGCTTCCCAGACCTCCTTGGCCGCGATGGCAAAGAAGAACGCCATGAGCATGTCGTTCACGAGGTAGTGCATCGACAGGACCTTGGACGCGCCGCCGGCATCGAACTTGTCGTAGTCCTCGCCATAGACCTTTTTCCAATAATCAAAGTCGAGGCCGACGAAGTCATTGAAAAAGAGCGGGAATTCAACGAAGTGGTGGTAGGAGTGGGCGTCAATATTCGCCCAGACAAGGGCCAGAAGCGCACCGATGATCAGGAGCAGTGAGTAATCGGTGAGAAATGTCCAGACGCGGTACATGTGGGCCCCTCTTGGTCTTGTGTTCCGGGGGCTTTAGCGCATCACCCTGCGTCGGGCAACGCGGCAGCGCGCCGTCGGGGATCACTTTTGCCCCGGCGACGCGCTTTTGCAAGTCAGGCAATCATCTGCCAGCTGACACCGGCCAGCACCGATCCGATCAGGGCAAAGCCCAGATAGGCGGCGAAGACGCGCGGCTTGACCAGGGCCCAGACGGCGATGGCCGCCGGGATGGAGCTGACACCGCCCGCGATCATGAACGACATCGCGGCACCGGCGGCCATGCCCTGATCCAGCAGATCGCCGATCAGGGGGGCGGCCGCATAGCCGTTGAGATAGGCGGGCATGCCCACAATCGCACCCAGCAACACGGTGCCGAGGCCCGCGCCACCCAGAACCGTGGCGATGAAATCCGCGGGCATATAGAAGACCATCAGCGCTTCGATCGTGTAGGCAAAGGTGAGCCATTTCAGCAGGAAGAGCCCGTTTTCCAGCCCTGCGTTGCGAAAGACCGTGACACGGTCACCGTCCTGCCAGAACCGCCAGACCGGCTTGGCCGAGAACGGCGCCTTGACCCCGCAGCAACCGCCCACGGCAGGCTTTTCGCGCAGCGGATCGGTGAACAGCGCGGTGCGTGACAGCATGAGCGTGCCGAACCCGCCCAACATGCCAAGCGCCACAGCCGCCACAGTCTTGGCAACGGCAAATTCCAGGGAAATCGCACCGGTGGTGATGGCGAACATCGCCGGGTCCATCAGCGGTGAGGCGAGCCAGAACGCCATGACCGCACCCAGCGGCGCACCGACGGCCAGCAGCGCAGCGATGAACGGGATCACTTCGCACGAACAGAAGGGTGACAACCCGCCAAGCAGGGCCGCCATAACGATCATGCGTGCCGGATTGCCCTCGAACGCGCGGGCCAGCAGGTTTTCCGCACCCGTGGCCTTGAGGTAGGCAATGGCAAAAACGGCAAAGGCGATAAAGGGCAGCGTGCCGACAAGGGCGCGCGCGGCAAAGCCGATCACATCGCCCGTGCGCGGTGCGTCGATGATCAGCACGCCGAGGATGATCAGCGCGGTGGCAAGCCAGACTCGGTCAATGCGCGACAGCCAGGCGGTGCGCGGTGAAGGGGTTGTCGTGTCAGCCATGTGTATGGTCCTCCGGGCGCGCGATATCCGCGCAGCATTCGGTGAGCAGGAAATTGGACAACGCCTCGACCTCGTCAAAGGCGACGGCGGCGCAGATGATCGACCGGCCCTGCCGGGCCTGGGTCACAAGCCCGGCGCTGGCCAGGATTTTGACGTGATGCGTCAGGGTCGATCCCGTGACGCCGGTGCGTTCGCCCAACGCGCCGATGCTGAGGCCGTCATGCCCCGCACGCACCAATGTGCGCAGAACCGACAGACGTTGTTCGGACCCAAGCGCGGCAAAGGCGGCAGCGGCGCGGGTGAGATCATGGGTGTGATGCGAATCCATTTTCATATTTCTATAATCATCGAAATGACCTGCTGAAGCAAGCTATATTTCGAGAAATATCGAAATATTTGCCCCCGCATCGGTTCGGGCATAGGTGCTGGCATATGGATTTGCCCAAACGCCTTGCCGCCTGCACGATCTGCGCCGACCGGTTTGCTGCCACCGAAACCGGGCACAGCCCACGGCCCGTGGTGTGGTTCCGGCCCGGTGCGCGCATTCTGGTCGCCGGTCAGGCACCGGGTGCGCGTGTGCATGAAAGCGGGCGGCCCTTTACCGACCCGTCAGGCGACCGGCTGCGCGAGTGGATGGGCGTGGACGAGCAGACTTTCTATGACCGCGACAGGCTTGCCATTGTGCCAATGGCCTTCTGCTTTCCTGGCTACGACGCCAAGGGGTCGGACCGGCCGCCGCCCAAGCTCTGCGCCAAGACATGGCGCGCCGAGGTGATGGAACATGTGGGCGCGGTGCCTCTGGTCCTGTTAATCGGCGGCTATGCCCAAAGCTGGCACCTGGGCACCAGATTGTCGGTCACGGACACCGTCACAGCCTGGCGCGATTTTGCGCCGCAGGCCTTCCCCTTGCCGCATCCGTCGTGGCGCAATACCGGGTGGTTGAAGAAAAACCCGTGGTTCGAGGCAGAGGTGCTGCCCGCGCTGCGCGCCCGGGTCAAGGAGGTTCTGGCATGAACGAGACGGCACTGGATCGCGCCCACCGCGAGATGGAAGCGGCCCCTGATGACGACGCGCTGCGCTTGCGGTTTTATGAGCGGCTGGGCGATGCGGAGCTGTTCTTGCTGTTGGCTGACGAGGCCACGGGCGAAGATGTCAGCCCGCAAGTGTTCGACCCGGGCGCGGGGCCTATGGTGCTGGTCTTTGATCGGGAGGACCGGCTGGCGGCCTTTGCCGGGGGTGTGGCTCCGTTTGCGTCGCTTTCGGGGCGGGCGATTGCGCCATTGCTGGCCGAACAGCAGTTGGGGCTGGGGCTGAACCTCGATGTCGCGCCGTCCGCCTTTCTGCTGGATGCCGCCGGGGTGCAGTGGCTGGCGCAAACGCTGGGCAGCGCGCCTGCACGGGTCGAGGCGCGCCTGCAAGAGGTGACAGCCCCCGCCGGTCTGCCGGAGACGCTGATCGCGGCACTGGACACCAAGCTCGCCATGGCGACAGGGCTGGCGCAGGTCGCCTACCTTGTGGCTACGACGGCGGAGGGCGGCGGGCGCGGTCACATGCTGGCCTTTGTCGGCGCGGTGCCGGGGGCGGAGGATGCGCTGGCGCAGGCCGTGTCGGAGGCGCTGGTGTTTTCCGGGCTGGAGGCGGCGGCGCTGGATGTCGGGTTCCTTGACGGGCGCGACGGGCTGGTGGAACGGCTGGCGCGTGTCGGCCTGCGGTTTGACCTGCCGCAACCGGCGCCGGCCACCGCGCCCGAAGCGCCGGGGATGGACCCGGCCAAACCACCGCGCCTGCGCTGAACCTCATCACGGGAACCCGCGCGCGCTCACATCGCTGCGAGGGGGGCTGCGCGGGTGGACAGCGCTACGCTATGTGAGCATCATCCGCGCACGCGCCGTGCTGCGGGCCTCTCTGGACCCAAGGATGATCTGACCATGCTGAACCGCTTTACGCTGACTGTTGCCGCCGCCGCGAGCGCGCTGACTTTTGCCACCACCGCCTTTGCGGGCGATCAATATGTGGACGAGACCGGCTTTGCCGTGTCGGGCTATGACGTGGTGGCCTATTTCTCGCTCGACCAGAACCCGGTCGGACAGGCGCAGCCTGCGCCCGTTGCTGGCAACGCGGACATCACGGCGGAGTACAACGGCGCGACCTTTGCGTTCGCGACCGAAGCGAACCGGGACGCATTCGTTGCCGACCCGGCGAAGTTCGCGCCGCAATATGACGGGCATTGCGCATATGGCGTGGCCAAGGGCGGCAAGGTGCCTGCGAATCCCTATCTGTGGCGCATCGTGGACGACAAGCTGTTCCTGAACATCACCAAGAACGTCGTTGGCTTCTGGGAAGAAGACATTCCGGGCAATATCACCCTGTCCGAAGGCAACTGGGTGGGCATCGAGGCGGACCCGGCATCGGACCGCACGATCCCGCAATTCACATCCGAAGCGCCGAACACCTGACATGACGGGTGCCCCGAACACCAAACCCGATCGGGGAGAGGCTCCGGCGCGGATGACGCGCCGGAGCTTTGGCATTCTTGGCGTTGGTGCGGTTGTCGGCGGCACGGTTTTTGCCGCGCGCTGGTTTAACATCACGGCGGACGCCAGCGCCGATGGTACGCTGAGCACACCGGACGCCCACGCCGCAGCCCTGTCGGGTGAGATCATCCTTGTGGACATCCGCCGCCCGGATGAATGGGAGCGGACGGGTCTCGGCGAGGGGGCCGTGCCCATCGACATGCGGCGTGACGATTTCACCGACGCGCTGCTGGTTCAAACCGGTGGGCGCACGGACCGGCCCGTGGCCCTGATCTGCGCGCGCGGCGTCCGGTCCCGGAAGATGACGCAGCGGCTGCTGGGCGCCGGGTTCACGATGATCATCGACGTGCCCGAAGGCATGCTCGGCTCTGGCGCGGGCCCCGGTTGGGTAAAGCGCGGATTGCCCGTCGTCGCATGGTCCGCGTAGCCGTGACCAAATTGAGCGCGCCTGCGCGCGCACGACATTATTGATTGGCGCTTCTGGGCCCACCAAGGCAAAGCCTTTGCCGCCCCCGCGCCATCACAGGATCTCTGTCGTGACATGGCCCCCCGTCTTTCCCAAGTCAAATAGCCGTGTTCCCTGAAGGGGCCCCTCGGCGATTTGGCTTGGCAAAGCCGGTTGTCCCTGTCGCTCGGAGATCAAGCGATGGCGGCTCCGAGGCAAAGGCCCGGGTCTTACTCGGCGGGGATGTTGGCGGCGTTGAGTTCGGCTGCGATGTGGGCGCGCGCGCGACGGGCGCGGGTCACGATGGCCGGTTCGCGCAAGGTCAACGGGCTGTCGAGGCGCAGGCCGCTCAGGTCAACACGGGCCAGCGGATACGCGCTGAGCAGCGATAGGGGCACGGCGAGCAGCAGGCTGGCGGCAATTGGGATCAGCCACCAGGAGACGAGGCCCGTGGCAAGCCCGGCCCAGAGCAGTGCGCCCAGTAGCGTTTCGACCCAGTGAAAGGCCAGAACCGTGCGCAGCGGATAACCCGTCGCGCCACGCGCCTGCGGCACCCATTTGGCACCGCGGCCAAGGATGCTGCGCAGCACGGCCTTGGTCTGCTGGATCATCAGGATCGGCGCATAGGCGACCGACAGCGCCAGTTCGGTCAGCACCGCGCCGGCAAACGTGCCCCGCCCGCCAAAGCGGCGCACGGCCTTGGGTTGCGCCGCGATAATCGATGAGCAGGTGATTTTCGGCAACAGCAGCACGGCGTACATTACGATCAGGAAAACGGCGCTGTCCACATGGGTCATCTGTGGCGGCCAGCTGGGGAAGAGCGGGTTTGTTTCGCTGAAATAGGTGATCACGTTGGTATCGGCATCGCGGCCCAGCAGCGCCCAGAACACCAGCAGGATGAACCATGCCGGCGACATCAGGTAGGCGGCCGCCCCCTGAAACAGGTGGAACCGGCTGACCGGGTGCAGACCGCGCGTGCCCAGCAGGCGCAGGTGTTGCAGGTTGCCCCGGCACCAGCGCGCGTCGCGCAGCACGTAGTCGATCAGCGTGCCCGGCACCTCTTCGAAACTGCCGGTGACGCGGGGCAGGAACCGCACGCGCCAACCGGCACGGCGCATCAGCGAGGCCTCGACAAAGTCGTGGCTCAGGATCAGGTCGCGCCCGCCCAGCGGACCACGCAGGTGCGGCAGCCCGGCCGAGGCGGCGAAGGCGCGGGTCCGGACAATGGCGTTGTGGCCCCAGTAATTGCCCTCGGTCCGGGACCAGTGGGCCAGCCCTTCGGCCAAGAGCCATCCATAGGCGACGTTGGAAAACTGCTGGATGCGGGCAAACAGTGTTTCCGCACCGATCAGCTGCGGAAAGGTCTGTATCAGGCCGGTGGCCGGATCGGCGGCCAGTTCGGTGGCCAGATGGTCGATGGCGCGCCCGGTCATCAGGCTGTCGGCGTCCAGCACCACCATCGCCTCATGGGCCCCGCCCCAGCGAGTGATCCATTGCGTGAGATTGCCGATCTTCTTGTCGGTATTCTCCGCGCGGCGGCGGTAGTGCACGGCGATGCCGTCCGGTGCGCGCGTGCGCAGCGACTGGAAGGCGCGCCACTCCTGATCGGCGATGCTGTCGTCGCGGGTGTCGCTGAGGATGAACAGCGTATAGCGATGCCCGCCTTTCTGGCGGGCAAGGTCGGCCAGCATGGCCGCTGCATTGCCAAAGACGTCGCTGGGCACTTCGTTGTAGATGGGCACCAGCAGGGCCACGTCGATGGGCGTGCCGCTGGGTTTGTCCTGTGCCGCGTCAAGCCGGCTCGCCACACCCACGCCGATGGTCGACACGGCAAGCGTCACCCAGATGAAGGTCGCCCCGATCAGCGCCAGCAGCATGTGTTCGAGCCACGTCGTCCCATTGGCCGCAAAAAGCGTATGCAGCCCCCACAGCATCGCCGCCGTGCCGAGGATGGCCGGCACGAACACCGCCAGCCGCCACACCGGCGCGCGGGCCGGTGCGGGGTGCACGGCGTCGGTGCCGCGGCGCAGGTCCTGCGCTGGCATGGCAAGCGGGCTCGGCTCTGGCATGTGGTGCATCATGTGCGCGTCCACCGATAGAGCCACACCTCGGACAGGGGTCCGCCGTCCAGACGCAACTGCGCCCGGAACTCGGCCCAGTCGTTGTCCCCGGGCATGAATGTAAATGCGAGGCGTGGCCCGCCGGTGTCCGGGTTGCGCTGAATGACCCCTTCGGTCACATCACCGGCGGTGGATCGCACGAGGCGGTCAATCCGGGTCAGATCGTCCGGCACGTGATCGGCATTCTCGAAGTCGATGGTAAAGATGCGTCCGCCTTCGGGCCGCCCGCCAGCGGCGGTGTTCAGCACGCGCAGAGGCATGGCGGCCTTGGGGGCGGGGTCTTCGCCCCAATCGAGGCGGTAGGTCATCTTGTGCGAGCTGCCCGCCTCGATATCGGCATAGGGCCGCCAGTAGGCGACGATATTGTCGTAGATCTCGAGATCGGCGGGTATCTCGACCAGCGCGACAGAGCCGCGGCCCCACCCCTCGCCCGGCGTCACCCAAAGGCCGGGGCGACGGTGATACAGCGCTTCGAGGTCATTGAAATCGCCGAAGTCTCGGGCGCGCTGCATCAGGCCGAAGCCGCGCGGATTGTTGTCGCCAAAGGCGCTGATCTGCAGCGTGACCGGGTTGGCCAGTGGCCGCCAGATCACCTCGCCCGCGCCATTGTGGATCATCAGCCCGTCATTATCGTGCACCGCCGGGCGGAAATCGTCAAAGCGCTGGCGGTCCATGTCGTCAAAGAGGAACATGGACGTCAGGGGCGCGATGCCCACATGGGTCAGCGTCTCGCGCGCGAAAATCTCGGCCTGCACCTCCATGCGCAGGGGCTGGCCCGGCGTGATCTCGAACCGGTACGCCCCGGTGCAGGACGGGCTGTCGAGCAGCGCGTGCAGCACGATGGTGGCCGCCCCGGCAGCAGGGCGTTCGAGCCAGAAATGGGTGAAGTCGGGAAACTCCTCGCCCATCGGATCGCCAGTCTTGAGCGCCAGACCACGTGCCGAAAGGCCGTAGATGTCGCCGGTGCCGATGCCGCGGAAATAGCTGGCCCCCTGGAACACGGCGTATTCCTCGTAGATGCCGGGCTGGCGCAGTTCGGCGCGCAGGCGCAGGCCGGAATAGCCCAGCGTGTCGTCGATCGGCACGTCCGGGAACTTGTCCGTGGTGTCAAAGACAGACATATCGAAGAGCAGCGGGCGGGCCGTATCTCCCTCGACCACATAGGTGCGGATCGCTTGCGGGAAGTAGAGGCCGGGTGGAAAAAGGTCGATGCGCTGTGGGGCGTCCGACCCTTCCCACAGGGCGTTGCGGCTGTCGAACCAGATCTTGCGGTACTGGTCATAGGTCAGATCGCGCCACGCCTCGGGGATCAGCGGGCGGGGGGCATAGTCGCGCGCGGCCATTTCGCGTGCCATGTCGACGACGTCGCCTGCGCCAAACGGTTTGGCATCGCCCAGTTGCAGACCCGGTTCCGCCCCGTCGGCCCAGGAGGCGCGGGGAGCGGCGGCCATGGCCGCAAGGGTGGCAAGAAAGGCGCGACGCCGGATCATCTGGGGGCTTTCCACGGGACGGACTTGAACCAACCTGCAAGATAGGCCGTCAGGATCAGGCAACCACAGCCAAAGGCATTGACGGCCAGCACAGTGCCCGTTTCGCGGCCCAGCATGTCCATGGCAAAACCGTTGAACCGCGCGACAAAGATCGACACGACGAACACCGCAAGGGACTGCTGGCCGACCTTCAGGATGATCGTCAGTATTTTGTCCCAGATCCGCGCGCCGATATGCGTCGCCGTCGCCCGCAGGCGATGGCCCTTGTCGCCTGCGATCACCCACGCCAGATAGGCCAGCGACAGAAACTGCACATAGCGGAGCACGCCAAAGTCGCTTTTGGAAATCAGCTGGCGATTTTCGATCCGCCATTCGCGGGCCCACTCGAACCCGAATTCGCGCACGCCGATATTAGAGAGCGGCACGTTGGCCAGCACCACAAAGCTCGCAATGCCGATCAGCACCGCATTCACCGGTGGCTTGGGCAGCCAGCCGCGCATGAAGGCAAAGCCGGTAAAGAACACCAGTTGCCACCCGAACGGGTTCAGGAACCAGCGGCGTTGCCAGTCGTCACTGCCCACCCACGGCTCGGCGGTGAAGTTGAAATAGGGCAGGCCAAGCGCTTCCATGAAGCTGCGTTGGCCCAGCACCCAGAGCGTGAGGCAGAACGCCACCACGAGCCCGAAATGGATGCGCGCCAGAAAGATCACCAGCGGCATCATCGCGAGGATCACCATATACATCGGCAGGATGTCGAAGAGGTTTGGTACCCACTGCAATGTCATGAACCGAAAGAGCATGTCGGGTATTTCCCACAGGCCTTCGGAATGTTCGACGAACAGCATCCACAGGTTCAACTGACCCCAGTAGTTGCGCGTCGTGCTGTCAAGGTCGGTGAGAAAGGCCAGCATGCCTGCCGTCGCAAAGAACAGGCCCACATGCGCCCAATAGACCTGCCAGATGCGGTACGCCACCCGTGCAGAGCCGAGGGCAAAGCCCGCCCGGTCGAATGTCGCACCAAAGGCGATCGCCGAGGCCATGCCGGAACAAAAGACAAAGATCTCCGTGGCATCGGAAAAGCCGAAGCGCGCCGGGATCCACGAGGTCAGGAAATTGCCCGGCGTGTGCGCGAACAGGATGATGAACATCGCAAGACCGCGAAAGAAATCCAGCCGTATATCACGGACGCGCGCCTTTGGGGCGGCCGCGGCTGCGGCCTTGGGAGCGCTGGTCTGGGTCGGGTCGGCAAAGGTCATGGCGACTGTCTATTGAACGTTACACTTGAGCGACAGGGCGACCTGTCACTGTGCGGGGATGCGCCGCGCGTCACTGATGCTGGCCAGACGCGTCGCGGCAAAGCGGTCAACGGCACCCGCGCGGCGGGCGATGCGGTCTTCGATCAGGGCTTCGGTGGCGTCCACCATGCCGGCGCGCAGGCCCGCGTCGATGGTCATGCGCTCGAACACGTCGCGCTGCGCGTGGCTGCCGCCGATGGTTTGCATCGTCGGACGCGCCGCGGCGAGGTCGCGGAAGGCACTGTCATAGCGCCCTTCGGCAAAGGCGTTGAGCCCGGCTAGCGCCGCCTTGCCCGGATCGGCGACCCGCGCGGGCATTTCGCCCTGACGCGCGGCGTCCACGGTAAACCGGGCCGTCATCGCGCCCTGCGCGTCGGTGCGCCCGGCGGCTCCCAGCGCCAGTTGATAGTGCAGATCGGCAAAGACGACGCAGCCATCGTCGGTGCGGTGCTGTGCGAAATCCGCCAGTTCGGTCCAACGGTCCCCGACCGAGACGCCCTCCAGCTCAAGCCGCATCAGTAGCGAGGTGGCGTTGGCGATGTCGCGGTAATCGTCGGTCTTGTCGGCGCGGATCTGTTGGTCATAGAGCGCGAGGACAATGCCCGTCTCACCCCGTTCCAGATGCAGCAGCGCCTTGTGCCACCACACGTGATAGCGGAAGTTGTTACAGTGATCCCAGGCGGATACGTTCTTTTCGATCAACGAGATGCCCGCATCGGGCCGCGCTGTCATGTCGTAGACATGCGCCACGGCGTGCAGCCCCCAGGCATCATCGCCGGCCAGTTCAAGTCCGCGCAGGCCGGCAGCCTCGGCTGCATCGTATTCGCCCGTTTCCTCGAGCGTGAAGGCGTGGCAGCCGTGCACATACCCTTCCAGAGCGTGGCCGTTGTGCGCCGCCAGAATGTTCTCGATCGAGGCGCGCATGCCGTGGCCATCACCGAGGATGAACCGGATCGCGTGGCTGACCTTGGCAGAGATCGTGTCGGACGGATTGTCGGCCAGAACACGCTCCATCGCGGCAATCGCACCGGATGGTCGACCGTCCAGCCATTCGCCCAGGGCCCGCACCCAAAGCCGCTCGCGGGTGGAGCCACCTGCCGCCGCCAGCGCCGCCACGGCGGCCCGGCCCGCATCATGCGCAGCGACCACCATTTCCTTGCGCCCCAGCATCAGGCAAAACAGCCCTTTCGCCGCGTGGCCCATCGCGAAATCCGGGGCACCGGACAGCACGGCGCCCAAATGGGTCGGAGTTGCGGTGCCATGCGCCATGAATGCGCGGATCATGCCGTTCCATTCCTCGACGAGGGCCGGATCGTCCAAACTGACGGGCGACTGGCAGATATCATTCATCATGGGGCGTTTACCTTTCACGCGGGGCCGTATGGTCTTGGGTCTACTGCATCTAATACGGTTTGGCAGCGCCTTGGGGTCTCCAACACGCAAGCGTGATGAACAATTAGCGGTTGCGTGAGCAAAGTTTCAGCGTGACTGCTGCAAAGCGGCAAAAATCGGCTGATCCGTGGGGGTTAGTCCTCTTTTTCCTGACGCAAAGTGTCAAGAACTGCGTCCGTATCCTGCCCGAAACGCGGTGGCGGACGGTGGTATCGGACGGGCGTGCGCGAAAACTTCAGAGGATTCGCCAACAGCCTGACGTGACCCTCGGCCACATCCTCGCGCGGCACCTCGACGACCGTGCCACGCGCCTGCGCCTGGTCGGAACCGAGCGCTTCGGCCACGTCGTGGATCGGCCCGCCCGGCACCTTGGCCGCGCGCATGGCGGCCAGCAGATCACCCTTGGCAAAGGTGCGGATGCGGGCCGCAAGTTTCGGCGTCAGGGTCTCACGGTTCTCGATCCGGCGGAGATTGGTTGCATAGGCCGGGTCGCGCGCCAGTTCGGGCGCGCCGATCACGTCACAGAACCGCACGAACTGGCTGTCATTGCCCACCGCCACCAAAAGGTGACCGTCGCTGCATGCGAACGCGTCATAGGGCACGATGTTGGGATGCGCGTTGCCGCGCCGCTGCGGCACCTGACCGGAGGTGAGGTAATTGCAGCCTTCGTTGATCAGCCACGCCATCTGCGCATCGACAAGGCTCAGATCGATATGCTGGCCCTCGCCGGTGGCGTCGCGGTGGCGCAGGGCCGCCAGAATGCCGATGGTGGCATACATCCCGCACATCACGTCCGCAATGCCGACGCCGACCTTGGTCGGCACGCCATCCGGGTCGCCGGTCAGCGACATGATCCCGCCATAGCCTTGCGCCATCAGGTCATAGCCGGGCTGGTCCCGATTTGGCCCGGTCTGTCCGAAACCGGAGATGGAGCAGTAGACAAGCCCGGGATGGGCGGCCAGCAGCGTGTCGTGGTCCAGCCCGTATTTGGCTAGCCCGCCGGGCTTGTAATTCTCGATCACCACATCGGCACGGGCGGCAAGCTGGCGCACAACGGCTTGACCTTCGGCGCTGCTCAGGTCCACCGCGATGGACTGCTTGTTGCGGTTCGCCGACATGAAATAGGCCGACAGATCAGTGGGTTGCCCATCCGAGCCAAGGGCATAGTTCGGCCCCCAGCTGCGGGTGTCATCCCCGCCCGTCTTGGGGTTTTCCACCTTGATCACCGTCGCCCCCATATCCCCAAGCAACTGCGTGGCGGTGGGACCGGCAAGGATACGGCTGAGGTCGAGGACATAAAGCCCGTCAAGCGCACCGCGTGGTTCAGCTGCGTCCGTCATAGGCCCCCCGGTCAAACACTGCGGCGATCACCGTGAACGTCT
>ERZ1740067.1485-NODE-1485-length-15948-cov-5.949223_pt1 | contig 15948 bp, 10 predicted proteins | sample MGYA00581736_ERZ1740067 | MGnify/ENA primary metagenome ERZ1740067 (study PRJEB43018, sample SAMN04849236) | marine metagenome | isolation source: floating plastic debris | place: Pacific Ocean | collected 2008-08-27 | study: EMG produced TPA metagenomics... | reverse complement strand
GTGCCCGAATGGTCAAGCGCACTTTCGTAAATCTTGAACCGGTCCTGAAGCCGCTCTACAGCGGGGGCAATCTCCGCCGTTTGGGCGGATGAGCCGCCGTCGGTCGGTGAACAGGCAGCCAGGCCAAAAAGGCCGGCAATGAAGATGCTGCGAAACATGGGGTATCCCTCACTCGCGCGGAACGACCCATCATCTCTCGTCTATTGGGGCCGCCCTCGACTCAATGAACGCAAAATGGGGATTGCGACAAAAAGCGCAAGGGCTAATGAGCACAAAGCGCTAACAAAGCGTCCCGCTGTGACATGGCTGCCTCATAGCCGAGGGCCTCAAACGCCTCATGTTGGTCAAAAGCGGCGGGGGAAAGGCCCTCAAGGTTGGGCGTGATGGTCACATCCGCCATATCAATGCGGGCCCGCGCGGCGGACAGCTGCATTTGGACGATCCCAATGGTGGCGATGGCGGTTTCAAGGAATTGGGGCCGGGACAGCGCCTTGGCCTTTGCCATGGCGAACCGTCGGGCGAGATCCTTTTGCTGGCTGCGCAGAAAAGTTTCGAGCGCTTCACCAAGGGGCGCCTCAGGCCTGGCCTCTGGCGCCTCCACTGGTACCACCTCCCGTGTTGGGGGACGGTTAAACCGGGAAATGAGCTGCACCGAGGCCATGAGATCCACGGCTATCACGTGATCGGCGCCCAGCGCCCGAGCGAGGCTTATTGGCACGGGGTTCGAAACCCCGCCGTCGATCAGCCAATGCTCCTCTCCCTCAATGGCGTAGCTAACGGCCTGCAGCACCATGGGCACCGCGCTCGACGCCTGGCACGCCAGGAGGGTCGACCCCTCTGTCATCCAAACCTCTTGGCCTGTCGCCAAGTCGGTGGCCACGGCGCCCCAGGCCTGGGGCAGGGCATCGATATCGACGTCTTGCCCGGCGAACTGACCATAGGCCTTTTCAGGGTTGATAAGGCCCCCGCGGCTTAATTGTAGGCCGAAGGTGGCGACCGCCCCCATGGGGCCGATATCCTTCGCCCATTTTTTCACATCTTCTAGTATTCCCAATAGTTTAGCCGCGGAAACGAGGGCACCGGCTGAACATCCGGCGTAGACATCAACCTCGACACCCAGTTCATCAAGGGCGCGCAGTACGCCCACATGCGCCCAGCCGCGGGCGGCGCCCGAGCCGAGGGCGAGGCCAATCCTTGGCCGGGGCTTTTCGGAGGAGGGTTTGGATATGTCTTCTGGGCTTGTGGTCATGAGCAAATCCGGCGTTAACCTTTTTCGGTAAGACTTCAGCTACCTTTGTAAACAAAAGGGGGGCGAATCGGTGTTCGCAGGGAGGGCCGCCTTCCCGTCTCTCCCGGCGGCGTAAATGAGGCAGGTATGGGCTTATTCCGCATTCCAGGCAAAGCCGACAAGACCCCACCCCCGGTGGATGTCAATCGCGTTTTAAGGGCGCCGTCGGCGGACGCGATAAAGGCGGCTGAAGAAACGCCCGTCGACGCTGATGACACCCAGGCGGTGGCACGGCGCCTTCCCGCTGATGCTGAGAGGCCGCTTGACCCTGCTTTCAAGACAGATGCGGTGTCCGCCCAGGCGGAAGTGGATGAGCTGCCCGTCGCACCCGATGAGCCGGCGGACCCAATTGAGGTGTCGGCCGGCGAGGCTGACCCTTCGAGCCCTTTAGAGGATACCATCGCGATCAATAAACCGTCCGTAGACCCGGCAGATAATGCCGAAGAAAATGAGCCCGACACATCGGACCCCCTTGCGGCTGATGGCGCAACGCCTCCCGCCCCTGGGGACCGGGCGGCGGCGCCTATTGCAGCGTCATCGCCTCACCCCGCGGCGGTTGAGGATGACGGGCCGGAAGTGCCGAAAACACCTTTTTTGGAAGTGGCAACGCCCTTCGTTGTGTGGTCCTCCTTGCTGCTCGTGTTGGCGAGTGTCCTTTATGGCGTCAGCCGGGGGCAGGTGGACCTGACGGTCGCGGCGATTTTTGCCACCGGTATTTTTCTGTTCGGCACCCTCCTGTTGGTTGCTTCGACCACGAAGGCTTATTCGCCCCTGTTGCTTGCCGGCGTGATGCTACGTCGGCGGAGTGTCCGTCGGCGCAATGCGACGGTGCTAGCAGGGGGTGATGTTCTTTCCGCCCTTGGTCTTGCCGAGAGTATTTTGGGGGCCGACGCTGATGCGCGCCTTGTGACCACGCGCGAAGGCGTCGTCGTCTACGCTAACGAAGCCTATATCGCCATCGCGCAGGAAGCGGGTGTGATGAGCCCCACGGGCCTGCCGCCGCGCATGGACCGCCTTTTTGGGCAAGCGGGGAGTGAGAGCAGTAAGATGTTCCGCCTGGCCCGCGCGGCGAAAAGTGGGGCCAAGGCCGACGAAGTCATTACCCAGACCATGGGGCCTGCGCTCTCTTCTGATCAGATCCCACGGCGCCGATTTGAAGTGTCGGTGAGACCCATGCGCAATGCGGGGCAGCATATTGCCTGGCGCCTGCGGGAGGTGCCGATTGAGAGTGCGCGGGACAGTCTGCGCACGGCCTATGCGGATTATCCGCGGCCTGTGTTTGCGCTTGAAAAGTCTGGCAGCATCGCTTGGATGAACCAGGCGGGGGCCGACATGATTGGCGTCCGCCTCGGTGCGATCACCGCGATGGAGAATTTCGTCCTCGGCGAGACAAAGGACCTTGTCGATGGCCTTTGGGAAGAGGGGCCTGAGGAGATCGAGGCCCGGATCCGGGTGAAGGAAGAGAATGCCGGTCACATCAGTGTGGTCTTCACGGCGTTTGGGCGAGGCGGTGTTGGTGAAGGCTTTGTCTGTGTAGAGATGCTACCAAAAACTGGCGTGATGGCAGAACAGGGGGCGGAGGATCTCGCCGCCGATGTCACTGACGCGCCCTTTGGTGTGGCTGTCATTGCGGGCGATCCGGGGACGGATGCGACCCTTGTATCGGTCAACCGGCTGTTTGGCGATGCCTTCGGTGCGGATGATGGTGTGCGCTTGAGTGAAGCGCTACCGCCGAATGCTATTCGCGACCTTGTCGCTGCCTTGCGCAGTCGGGCGCAGACGCAACCCCTGACCCGCCCGGTGGAGGTGACCATTGGTGAGGGGGCATCGGCCAGCATTTTCCGCGTTTACGCCCGGCCCATTAAGCGGCGCCGGGGGGCCTATGGTCCGCGGCAAACCGTTCTTTATGCGGTGGATGTTTCCTTCCAAAAGCGGATGGAAGAAGACTACGCCCATGACAAGCGCCTAAAAGCCATCGGGAAAATCTCGGGCAGTGTGGCCCACGACTTTAACAATTTCCTCCAGGCTATTATGGGCGCCACCGAGTTTTTGATGCGTAAGCATCCAGCGGGCGATCCGAGCTATGCTGACCTTGTGTCCATCCGGGAGAATGGTCAGCGGGCGCGGAACCTAACCCAGAACTTGCTAGCCTTCTCGCGCAAGCAAACGCTGCAGTCTGAGGTCTTGTCCATCAGTGAAATGCTGGCTGAGTTCACGCCCTTTGTGCAACGCTATGTGACCGAGAAAGTGAATGTCGAAGTCACCCATGGACGCAACGTCCCCTACATCAAGGCGGACAAGTCTCAGCTAGAACTCGCCATTATGAACCTCGCGGTGAATGCGCGGGATGCCATGGAGAAGGGGGGCGTCCTGACCGTTTCGTCAAAACAGGTGGCGCCTGAAGAGGTCGCGGCCTTTGGCTACCCCGTCCTTGATGAAATCGAATACGCCCTTATCGAGGTGGCGGACAATGGCTCCGGTGTGCCGGAAGACATTGCCGAGAAGATCTTTGAGCCCTTCTTCACCACAAAGGGAGAGGGTAAGGGGACGGGCCTCGGCCTTTCCACCGTGCACGGGATTATTGGCCAGCTGGGGGGGCGGATTTTCCTCCACAATAGACCAGGTGAGGGCGCGACCTTCCGCATCTTCCTGCCCGCCGTTTCTGAAGAGCTGGCCGCCGAAGCCAAACAGCAGGCGGCGGAAGCCAAGGCCAAACCCCAAGTGGATGACCTCACTGGGAAAGGCCGTATTCTGATTGTCGAGGATGAGGATAGTGTCCGCGGTATCGTCGTCCGGGCGCTGGCCATGTGTGGGTACGAGATTACCGAGGCCTGCGATGGGGACGAGGCCCTCGACATCATTGATGAAACCGAAGAGCCGTTCGACCTCGTCCTATCGGATATCATGATGCCGGAGATGGATGGCCCCACCCTCATCACCGAGGCTGGTGATAAGCTCCAGGGGGCGAAGGTGATTTTCATGTCCGGCTACGCTGAAACGGCGATGCGCGATAAGCTCGAAACCATTGAGGGCTGCAAGTATCTGCAAAAACCCTTTACCCTGAAGAAAATCGCCGCCACCGTGAAAGAGGCAATGGCGAGTTGAGGGGCGGACAATGAGGTAGGTGCATGATAGCTGTCGCCCTGGGCGTAGCCCCGGGGCCTACCTCCAAGCTCATACGATATCACAAACTATCAGATTGAGAGCTAGACCCCGCTGCACCCAACGGCCGACCGGGGTGACGGAGATTGGATTTATGTGAACGCAAAAACGGGTCCCTTCCCGTTTTCTGTATCTGCCTTACTCCCCCAGCCGTTCTTTAAAGAACTCCAGCCCGATTTCGTCCCGGTGGATCTTATTTTCCTTCGCGCGGAAGCCATGCTTCTCGCCTGGGTAGGTCATCAGATCGAAGGCTGTGCCCTGGCGCTGTAGTGCCGCCATGATATCGATGGCGTTTTGGAAGATAACATTATCATCCGCCATACCATGGATGAGGAGAAGGGTGTCGTCCTTGATCCCTTCGGCATAGGTGAGGACGGAGGATGCATCGTAAGCCTCAGGGACCTTGCGCGGGTCCCCCATATAGCGTTCCGTATAGGCGGTATCATAGGTGCGCCAGTCGGTAACGGGCGCGCCTGAGACGCCAGCGGCATACAAGTCTGGATTCTGCCCCAACATCATCAAGGTCATATACCCGCCATAAGACCAGCCCTGCACCCCAACGCGGCCCGGATCTACGAAGGGTTGGCTCGCCAGCCATTTTGTCCCTAGCGCCTGGTCCGCCACTTCGGACTGCCCCATGCGGCGGTAAATGACGTCTTCAAAAGCCTTGCCGCGATTGGTGGCGCCGCGGTTCCCCAGCTGGAAAACAACGTAGCCCTGGTCGGCGAGAAGCTGGGCATAAAGTTGCCGCCCCCAGCGGTTGGCCACCCTTTGCACACCGGGACCGCCGTAAACCAGTTGGATGGCGGGGGCCTGCTGGCCCGACTGCAACCCTTTCGGTTTTAGAAGGGCGTAGTCCATCATTTGACCATCCTCGGCCTTTAGCGTGCCAAGGGTCCAGGCTCCATGACTATCAAGGTATGGCGCATAGGGATGATCGCCCTCGATAGCGTTTTCCAATAACCAGAACTTCCGTCCGTCCGATAGTGTGGCAACGCTCGCTTGAGGAGGCTGGGTGAACGAGGAGAAGCGATGGATATAAGTCTCACACCCCTTGGCGAATTGCGTACGATGCCAGCCTGGTGTTATGGTCAGCTGTTCCGCATCACCTCCATTAAGGCTGACCCGGAAAAGATGGTTTTCCGTCGGTGTCTTTCGCCAGCCGGTGAAAAGAATGTCTTCATCCTTGGTGTCTATGCAGACCACTTGTCCAACGGGCCAGTCCCCTTGGGTTAGCTGAGTGGCATTCCCTTCGGCGTCATATCGGTAGATGTGGTTGAAGCCGTCCCGCTCTGATGCCCACAGAAAGCCGCCATCGGGCAGGGCGTGAAAGCCCCGTTGTAGGTTGATCCATGTCTTACTGCTTTCGGTAAAGACAATTTGAGAGGAGCCGGTACGAGGATCGACCGCCAACATATCTAAGGTCTTTTGATCCCGTGACAATCGCACGACGTACAAGGTTTGGCTGTCCATGGACCAATGGGCGCTGGCGACATAAATGTCAGGATTGTCTCCAAGATCGACCCATTTGGTTCGTCCGCCGTTTGCGCGCACCACGCCGACGCGGATAGTGACATTGTCGGTGCCAGCGAAGGGATAGCGCTGCCGGATGGTTTTGGTTCCCTCGGTGGAGAAATCAAGCCGTTCCGCAATGGCGACGGGGCTTTCGTCAATCTGAGTGTAGGCAATCAGCTCGTCATTGGGTGACCACCAATAGCCTGTGTCTCGATCAAGTTCTTCCTGTGCGACAAATTCCGCGACCGCATTCCGCACCGTCATTGTCGCCCCTCGGGTCAGCTTCTTTTCCCGCGATGTGTTAAGATCGTAGACGAATAGTTCATCCTCTCGTACGTAGGACACATACCCTCCGCCAGGGGACAGTTTCGGGTCGGTTTCAAAACTCTCCGAATTTGTAATCTGCTGCGGCGTACCGGATGCAACATCGTAGGTGTAGACATCACCGCCCAAGGGAAAGAGCAGTTGATGACCCTTCTTATCCCATTGGTAGGAGATAATCCCACTGTCGTAGATACGTTGACGCTCACGACGATTTTTCTCCTCTTTGGAGAGGTTGGTTTCCTCTCCCACCAGCTCGTCAGATCTGACCAATATCCTTGCCTCGCCTGTCGCGGCATCATAGGCCCAAAGGTCGAGTATGCGCGCATTGTCCTCACGTCCGCGTAAGAGCGTCACCATTGATCCGTCTGGGGAGAAGCCTGCCCCCCTTAAAGAGGGCCCGGAGAGACCGGCATCTTGGTGCAGGGCCTCAACGGTGAGGTCCTCAGCGTTTGCCGGCATGAGAGCCATCAGCGCGGTACATGAGATGGATGCGAAAAAGGCAGATGCGCGCATCGTACGGGACTCCTGGTTGATCTTTGGCAACATCATACCGCGTTTAGCGCAAAGCGCGAGATCTATACCCTGCTTGAGGTACGCTTATGGGCTACAGCATCAGACAGTCTTATTGAATCTGGCAGATGCTGTAGAGGCTTCGTTTTTCGCGCGTGAGCCGACTTTCTCTGATCCAATACGATCGTCCGGCGCGCTAGAAGATGGCCGACGTAAGCTGCCTTGCCCTTGCCCGCACCGAGGCGGCTTTGTCGTCAAACGCAGTCTCCAGCGCTGCTTGCGCGGCTTCCTCGTGCGCCTCATGCTGCTCGGCAAGGTGCGCCAGGGCGGTGAGCGACCAGGCTCTGAGGAATGGCCGCTTGTGAGTGAGAAACGGCGCAAGTGTATGCGCAGTCTTATCTGCCGCCGCGGCTGGGATCGTCAGATAGGGAACAGATTGGCAGAAATGGAGTTGGGTTTGCCAGGTTTGTGCCGCCCCGCCGGCGCCTAAAAGGGATTTCGTTTGGGCTGCAGAGAGGGTCAGCCCATCCTCAAGGCTTGCTTTGATGAGCCAGCTGGCGGCCTCCTGCACCAAGGGGTCTTCATCCCCACAAAGGGCGATGAGGTTATCCATATACCCTTTATCCCCCGCAAATGGCATAGCCGCCTGACGAAGAGTACTGACGGTTTTGCCGTCATAGGAAAGAAGCGCTTGTCGAAGGGGGGATATCACTGGACCCCCTCGCTTAGGGGGCGTCTACCACCTCGCGACGGAAGAATGCGGCCGCGCCGGCAAGAAACTCGACAAATTGCAACAAAGAGAAGCCCACATGGGTGGTGGCGCCGGGGACGAAGAAGAACTCCGTTGGGACCCCTGCCGTCTGATAGGCGGGAACAATGTCGCACGAGCCTGACAATGTGAAGTTCGTCGGTGCCGGCGTGGTCCCGCAAAGGACGGTCGGATCAAACTCTTCGTGTACCGCGTAGAGGGGCGGCACCGTTGCGTCGATCGCCGCCAGGTTGGTGGTGGCGCCGGAGACATTGATGATGCCCTGAACCTCATTAGAGATGCCGGTATTGGTGCTGCTGTTCCCAAAAAGGCCGCCATTGGCCGCGAGGAAATTGGCGGCGCCTGTGGTCTGCACAGGGTCGCCGGGTTCGGCTGTCCCGACGGTGATCGCCGTAATGGCACCGGCCGAAACGCCGCCGACAATAATGATATTGGGGTCCACACCGAAAATGTTGGCACCAAGCCCGTCTTCCCGGAAAAAGCGGACGGCGGCGAACATGTCGTGGGCAGCGCGATAAATGGCCACCTCTAACTCGTCTGCGGTCAGGATTTCGGTCTCATTAAGCCGATAGTCGATGTTGGCGGACACATACCCCCGCTGGGCATAGTTTTCTGCGAACAACATAAGTTGCTCACGGTCACCGGAGACAAAGCTGCCGCCAAAGGCCCAGATGACCACGGGGCGGTTTGTCTCGGTGTCACCGAATGGGGTGTAGATATCCATGAGGAGGGGGGTGGTTCCCCCACTGACAATACCTTCTCCGAATTGGACGCCCAGCTGTGGGACGGCGGCATCAAAGACGACATCTTCATAGCGAGTGCCGCCTGGCGTCTCATCAATATCCGTGATTGTCAGAGTGACGGTCAGGGTGGCGAAGGCACCAACATTATCCACCACGCGTAAGGTCACCTCATACTGACCGTCGGCGTCGGCATCGCCTGGTGCTTCGAAATCAGGGTTATCGATGATCGAAAGGGTGCCGGCCGCCGCGTCGAAGACAAAGGCATCCGCATCGGCACCGCCGTCGACGCTGAAGGTTAGGCTATCGCCATCCGCGTCGGTCGCGGTGGCAGTGTACACAATCCCTGAGCTATTTTCGGGCAGGTCGACCGCCGCCCCTGAGGTAAAGGTCGGGGCACGATTGATGTTGATGACCGCCTCGTCATCGTCCGAGCACGCCGAAAGTGCCAGAACCGCTACCATGGTGGCGGTTGTCATCTTGAAAAGCTGTAGCATCTCTTGGCCTTCCTCATCGATTTGGGGCCCGCTGGGCTCATGCAGCCGGCAGCGGGACCCGCCAGCACTCTCAGCCTTGCTCAAACCTCGTTTGAAAGCAATCGAAGACGACAAGGCGCGTTGTTGAGGCCGTGCCTCTGCCTAGGGGGCGTCCACCACCTCGCGGCGCATAAAGGCGGCGGCGCCGTCTAAGATGGCGATGAACTGCTCAATGGAATAGCCCACATGGGTCATCGCGCCGGGCACGAAAAAGAACTCCACCGGTACCCCTGCCGCTTGGAAGGCGGGCACCATATCGCAGGCGCCGGAAACGACGAGACCCGTAGACGAGGACCCTTCAGGCGCGGTGTCGCAAGGGACCACCGGGTCGAACTCCTCATGGGCGGCATACATGGGCGAGGACATAGCATCGATGGACGCCAGATTGCTGATGGCGCCCGATACGCTGATAATACCTTGCACCGATGAAGAAATAGACGTGTTCGTACTACTATTCCCGAATAAGCCGCCATTGGTATTGAGAAAGTCTTGGACCGCCATGGACGGGGCAGGGTCGCTGGCATCTGTTGTGCCTGCGCCGACGGCCATCAGCGCGCCTGCAGAAAATCCGCCAACGATGATAATATCAGGGTCCACCCCAAATGTATTTGCCCCAAGCCCATCTTCGCGAAAAAAGCGGACGGCGGCCAACATGTCGTGGGTCGCCCGATAGCCCGCCACCTCTAAGTCTGCGGCGGTGGTTGGTGCACTGTCGAGGGTGCGATAGTCAATCGTGGCAGAAACATACCCCCTAGTGGCAAAATTATCCGCAATCGTCGTAAGTTGTTGGCGTTCACCAGACGTGAACCCGCCGCCAAAGGCCCAGATGACGACGGGGCGGTCCGTCGCGGTGTCGCCGAACGGGGTATAGACATCCATGAGGAGGGGGACGGTTCCCCCCGTCACAATTGCCTCCCCAAATTGGACGCCAAGCCGCGGGACAGCTGCATCGAAAACGACATTTTCGTAGCGGGTCCCACCCGGGGTTTCGTCAATGTCCGTAATGGTAAGGGTGATGGCTAATGTCCGCGAGGCGCCAAGGCCATCAGTCACCCGCAGGGTCACCTCATACTGTCCGTCCGCATTCGCATCACCGGGCGCCTCGAAATTGGGATTGTCGATAATGGAAAGGGTCCCTGCAGCAGCGTCAAAGACGAACGCGCCTGCATCGGCGCCGCCATCGACGCTAAAGGTAAAGCTGTCTCCGTCGGCGTCGGTTGCGGTGGCGGTATAAACCACCCCGGCGCTATTCTCGGGCAGGTCTACCGCATCGGTGGAGGTGAAGACCGGCACGCGGTTCACGCTGATCGGCGCTTCGTCATCGTCCGAACACGCTGTAAGCGATATGCCAGCTATTATGGCGATGGCTGCGGTTTTACGAATGTTCATTATATCCTGCCCTTCTTATTCTGACTTACTGTCACAATGCCCATGTGACGAAAGGTGCGTGATGAGGTCGTTTTCATCACCGAGGGGCGGCAGCTGGCCAAAGCTGACGCGCCCGAGGGGGTAGTGAACGCAAATGAGAGGGGCACGGTCAAGAGCGAAGGCAGGGGTGACGACAGCCCCCGGCGCCCCAAATAAGGGAACTTAACCGTCAGGTGGGACGTCATAACGCGGTGACCAGCGCGTCGGCGATGCCCACATAAATCGAAACCTTGAGAGGACCCCCCAATGGCCCAGCGACCCGAAGATGATGAAGGTCTTGCGGTTCCCAGCCGCCGCCTAGGCCGCTTGGCTCGCTTTGGGGGGCTTGCGTCGGGCATCGCCGGCAACATGCTGGTGGAGGGCGCCCGCACTGTTGCCCGGGGGCAACGACCAGCGCTTGAAGACCTTCTGCTCACCCCGTCCAACGCCGCAAAGGTGGCGGACCAATTGTCTCAGCTACGGGGCGCCGCGATGAAGGTGGGGCAGCTCCTCTCCATGGATGCGGGTGACCTTATCCCGCCGGAGTTGGCGGACATTCTGGCGCGGCTCCGGGCGGGGGCCCACCCCATGCCGCCGCAGCAGTTAAAGGCGGTGCTCAATGAGAATTGGGGGCAGGGGTGGTTGCGGCGCTTTTCCCCGTTTGAGACAAGGCCCATCGCGGCGGCCTCCATCGGGCAGGTGCATCGGGCCCGGACAAAAGATGGGCGCGACTTAGCGATCAAAATTCAGTATCCGGGCGTCAAACAAAGCATCGATAGCGATGTGGACAATGTCGCGACGCTGATCCGCATTTCGGGCCTGCTACCAAAGGGGGTCGATGTTGACCCCCTCCTCGCTGAAGCGAAAAACCAACTTCATGAAGAGGCGGATTATGAGCGGGAAGGGCGATATTTAGAGAAGTTCCGTACGCTTCTGGCTGATGATGAGCGGTTTATCGTTCCCGCGCTGCACGAGGATTTCACCACGCCGTCTATTCTGGCCATGGATTATGTGCCGGGCATCCCGATTGAGGAAGCCGAGCACTGGCCCCAGGAGGACCGTAACCGGGTGGTGGGGCATCTCCTCGACCTGATGCTTCAGGAACTGTTCGTGTTCCGCATGATGCAAACGGACCCCAACTTCGCCAACTACCAATATGATGAGGACAAGGGACGCCTGGTTCTCCTCGATTTTGGGGCGACGCGGGAGTTTACCGAAAGCCTGACGGAGGGGTATCGCGCCTTTATGAAGGCGGGGATGACCAGTGACCGGGAGGCTATTCGCCGGGCGGCGATGGAGCTTGGCTTCCTCGATGAGGCCATTTCGCAGGCGCATCAGGATCTCCTCATCGATATTATCGACACGGGCATGGAGTCGTTGCGCGTTGAGGGGCCTTATGATTTTGGGTCCACCGATTTGGCCCTACGGGTGCGGGAGCAAGGGATTGCCCTGCGCACCAGCGGTTTTGTGCATATGCCGCCGACCGAGGCATTGTTCCTTCATCGTAAATTTGCCGGCATCTATCTCTTGGCAGGACGGCTGAAGGCGCAGGTGGATGTGCGTGCCCTTGTAGAGAAACACCTCTAACGGGTACCCCTTTGCGCTGTCGCGCCCTATGTGTTGGGCATGAGCGACACACCCAGCACCCCCCCGACCACCGATACCCCGCAGGATATGGGCGGCGTTATCCCGTCCGACCCCTATCTGCGCAAGGACGCGATCATGCCGACCTTGTCCGACGATGCGCTAGAACGCATCCAACGATATGGCGTGACCCGGCAGGTGGCAAAGGGCGAGGTGCTTTTCGATGTGGGCGATCAGCAGACGCAATTCATCGCGCTCTTGTCCGGCCAGCTGGTCATCGAGTCGGACCAGTGTGAGGGCACCACTGAAATCGTTCGGCACCATCGCGGCCATTTCTCCGGTGAGATCGATATGTTCTCCAATCGGCGGGCGTTGGTCAGGGGTATATGCTGTGAAGCGGGGGAGATGGTCTTTTTGGACCGGGCGTCGTTTCGCCGGTTCCTCGCCGCCCATGCGGACCTCTCTGAAATTATTATGCGCGCCTTCATCCTGAGGCGGACGGGTCTCATTTATCATAGCCAAGGCGACATCGTCCTGGTCGGCAATAAGGACGGCGCGCGACTATTGCCGTTAAAGCTATTCCTCACCCGCAATGGGCACCCGCACCGCTATGTGGATCCGGCGCAAGAGCCTGAGATGACCCAGCAGCTTTACGACCATTTTGGGCTGACGGCGGACGATTTGCCGGTGGTGGTTTATCACAATGAGGAGGTGCTAAAGCAGCCCACACCGCGGGAGTTGGCGGACCTGCTAGGCCTATCAAAACTCTCGGGCGAGCGGGATATCTTCGATGTGGCCGTGGTGGGCATTGGTCCAGCGGGTCTGGCATCGGCGGTGAACGCCGCGGCCGAGGGCTTAAGCGTTGTGGCCATTGAGGGCATGGCCCCGGGTGGCCAGGCGGGCACCAGTTCAAAGATTGAAAACTACCCTGCCTTTCCCACTGGCATATCGGGGCAGGCCCTCGGCGGTCGTATGCTCCTCCAGGCGCAGAAGTTCGGGACAGAGGTGCTGACCCCGCGGGAGATTAAGCGCCTCGATTGTGATCAGTATCCTTACGTCCTTGAGATGGAGGACGGCGAGGCGATCAAGGCCAAATCCGTTGTGGTCGCCACGGGGGCCAAATGGCGCCGTTTGGGATTAGAGAAAGAAACAGCGTTTGAAGCACTAGGCGTCTATTACGGGGCCACGGCTGTCGAGGCGGCCATGTGTGATGGTCAGGAGGTTGCCATCATCGGGGGCGGCAACTCCGCCGGTCAGGCTGCCATCTTCATGGCAGGCCGGTCAAAGCACGTGCATATTCTGGTGCGTCGTGATGGTTTGGCCGAAACGATGTCTGACTATCTCATTAAGCGAATTGATGCTCACCCCCGCATCACCTTGCACCCCAATACAGAGGTTGCAGCCCTGGAGGGGGAAAGCCGGTTGGACGGCATGACATGGCGATGCCGAAAGACGAAGACCGAGACCCAGCGTGATATTCGCCACCTTTTTGTGATGATTGGGGCGGTCCCGAATACGGACTGGCTCGGTGATTGTGTGCTAACGGACGAAAAGGGCTTTGTGATTACCGGTGGCGACCTGCCGACACCGCATTTGGTGAGCGAAACCTGGCACGTGAACCGGCTCCCCTATATTGGCGAGACGTCCCAACCCGGCGTCTTTGCCGTGGGCGATGTTCGGTCGGGCAGCGTCAAACGCGTAGCGTCAGCCGTGGGAGAGGGCGCGATCTCCGCCCAGTTCCTCTACAAGGTGGTGAACCCGCTGGGGCAATAACGCCCTGGCGAGTCGTCTCGGGGGGGCTGTCTACTCCGCAGGCGCCGCGTGGGGCGGTACGGATGGTTCCGCCTCTTGTTTTGCTGCTCGCCGTTTTTTGGATTTTTTCTCTGGACGCTTGGCGGGCAGGGTGCGGGCGATGAAGACCGTCAATATGCCACTCAGTAAGAAGATGAGGTCTGCCCAAGCCCAGTCTGTACCTGACCCTAAGGACAGAAGGAACAGATCCCCTGTGGCGGCAATGTTGGTAAAGGGGATGCCCACGAGCAGGGCTCCAAGCAAGGCCATTAGCTGGCGGACAGACTTATACTCATTCACTTGGCGTATTGCGTATCCCAGGACCGCGAACCAGGCGATGAAATAGACCCACCCCGTCCAGGCGAGGCGTGCGCCCTCAGGACCTGCATAGACTTTATCCAGGTAAAAGATCACAGCGCTCGCAATGGGGAGGCCCATAATGACACCGACATTGGCGCGGCTGAGGCGTTGATAGAACTTTGCCGTGCGCTGGCCCTCATTGCCGTGAAGGCGCCGTTCCGTCCACATCATAAGGCCCGTCGCCGTCACCACAGCGAGCGATAGCCCGAGCACAAAGTAAAAGCCCTTGAGCCAAATACCGCCAAAGGTGCCATAGTGAAGGGGCGCAATAGAGTAGGTGGTCCGTCCGCCGCGGGAAAGAGTGTTCGTCGAGCTATCTTTGATAACCTCGCCGGTCACTCCGCTTACCGTCGCAGTGTCGTACAAGGCGAGTTCCGTCTGCGCCTCATATAAAAGGTCATAGGTCGCTGCCTCATCGCCCCAATTCTCCACCAAAATAATGCGCGGCTCGATATCGGTACGCGGGTGGGTGATTGAAAAGGCGGTGTCGATAGACAGCATCTGCGCAGCAACGCCGGTTGCTTCCTCCTGAGGGCCAAGGACGGCTTCGATCAGTGCCTCTTGATCGCCCTTAAAGGCCAGCACAGCCACAATAGGCACAAGCAACGCTAATACTCCTAAGAATGCGCCGGTGAACGAAATCATGCCGTAAAAGGGAAGTAGCCAGAGGCCCAGAATTTTGAGCGTATCCTGCCATTTAAGACGGACGGAGCGCAGATATCGTAAGGAAAAGAACTCTTCGCGAATTTTCGTGTGAATGATCACGCCCGAAACAATGGATAACAAAAGCGCGATGCCGATAATGCCGACTAGTGTCCGTCCCACGATACGGCCCCCAAGGGCGGTGGGCCACATAAGGTCCGTATGAAATTGCACGAGCCAGTGCACCAGCCCGTCTCCACGCTTCGGAAGAACCGCGCCCGTTGATGTATTCCACCGGACCTCGTGGCTGTTCGTCTCCCCCTCGGCCTCGGTCACATTCATAAAGGCATAGAAATAGGGATTATGCACCGTTGGTCCGTAAACCCCTAAAAAACTGACCTCTCCGTCCGCCGCCTTTTCATCGACCCAATCTGCGACCGCAGTGTTGATCGCGACTGGCGATGACGCCACGGAGAGGCGCTTTGCAGGGTCTTCCCAGGACTCTAATTCAGCGTGGAAAAGCGCAACACAGCCAGTGAAGACAACAATGTAGATCAGTAATCCGATCGCCAACCCCGTCCAGGAGTGCAAATCGTACATTCTTAAATGACGGACACGATTCATCGGAACGAGCCTTTTATATAAGGGGTTTACTGATGAGAACAGCGATACCGCTGGCAAGGGTGATGAACAGGAGGCCACCGGTCAATCGCCACGGTTTACTATCCCAATAGCACCACAATTGAAAAACAATCCACACAATCGGGACTGACAGGGTGGTCCATAGCGCCCGCTCGTCAATTGAACCGGGTCCTTGGATGAGGATGGCGGAGCACACAAAGATGGTGGCGAGCAATGACCAAACAAGAACGCTGGTAAGGCGCGGCGCCTTCCAAGTCGCAAGGCCCAGGCCGCTTATCACGGCAAGGCCGATAAGACCGCCAACGATCATCATGCTAGGGCCTCCGATAAGAGAAGAAGGGCGGTCAGGATCGCGCCGCCAAGCGCAACGCCCGCGGCGTTCAGATGCTGCGTGGGTGCAAGGCCCGCGACAAAAAGGTTCGCAAAGCCAGCGGTACCCAGAAGGGCCAACCAAATGGTGATCCCTCGCTCCCAACCGGTACCTGATGAGAGAGCCCATAGGGCGAGAAGGGCGAGGGCCCAGGCGGCTATTCGCACGCCCATCTGCCGGCGGGATGATCCCCGTAAGAAGGCGATATCTGTACGCCTTTCGCCTGCCTGGTAAAATCCAGCGCAGGACAAATAGAGCAGGCACAAGGTGAAGGGAACAGTCAATCTGTATACCCCCATAATTGCCAA
>ERZ1740067.1483-NODE-1483-length-15952-cov-12.335283_pt1 | contig 15952 bp, 12 predicted proteins | sample MGYA00581736_ERZ1740067 | MGnify/ENA primary metagenome ERZ1740067 (study PRJEB43018, sample SAMN04849236) | marine metagenome | isolation source: floating plastic debris | place: Pacific Ocean | collected 2008-08-27 | study: EMG produced TPA metagenomics... | reverse complement strand
CCCATGAAGTACGTTCCAAAAGAGATTACGCAGGAAGTCAACACCACACCGGTTAATCCTCTGGTGAATTTGACTTACCTGCTTGGGACGGTAACGCTAGCGGGCATTGTCATCTATTTTTTACTAGGCATTGCAGCTGACCAAATTGCAAAACGCATTGGCCCCGAGACCGAAGAGAAAATTGGGTCTGTGCTTGTGCAAACAATCCCTTTTCAGGAGGGCTCTACTGCTAACGAAAATGCAAAAGACAGCCGCGTAGACTATCTTCAGGAGCTGGCAACATCACTTCAAACAGACTTGGCAACGGCCACAGACGAACCGGCGAACTATCCACCCCTAAAGATTGGCATTCTCGACACGCCCGTAGAGAATGCGATGGTAACGGCAGGTAGCTATATGTTTGTGACAGAAGGGCTACTCGATGCGGTAGAAAGTGAAAATGAGCTGGCTTTTGTGATGGCGCATGAGCTAGGGCATTTGCAGCAGAAGGATCCGCTGACGGCGCTGGGGCGATCGCTCGTGTGGCTCACGATTAGCGGTCTCCTCGGCATTGGGCAACAGGGGTCTAGCGTGGTGCCCAGTGCTTTCAATATGGCGGAGCTGAGCTATGGGCGAGGGCAAGAGACGGCTGCGGATGACTATGCGATCGCGCTCATCACCGAGCGCTACCCCCACGGCGCCCATAGCCTCGACTTTTTCAAACGCGCCCAGGAAAAAGAGCTGAACCTAGGCGCATTCAATCGCGTGGCCGAATGGCAACAGACTCATCCACTCTCAGAAGGGCGAGTACAAAGGCTAGAAACGCAGCTCACAAACAGCGGATGGGCACTCACAGGAGAAGCAACACCCCTACCAAACAATATTGCGTGCCGTAACTTCACTTGCGATAATTAGCTATGTCTCTTCCCCCATTGACTCTCTCCACAATAAAACGCGCTGCCACAAACAAATCCTTTGCCCGAGGTGAAGATTACTTTCAGTCAGACGCTGTCGTCAATGCCACACTGCGACAGAAAACGCTGTATGCAGAAGTAGAAGGCAGCGAAGTAGAACCCTACCGAGTGAAAATAGATTTTGATGCGGGCGGCGTAACGAAAGCCCGCTGTAGCTGCCCATATAGTTTTGAAGGGTGGTGCAAGCATATCGTAGCGACGATGCTAGTGTGCATTCATCAGCCAGACACTATCGAAAAAAGGCCACCGCTGAGTCAGCTACTGGAAAAACTCAGCCCAGCTCAGACCAAAGAAATGATTCAGTCTTTGGTGACAGAAGACCTATCGTTGCTAGAGTCGATTGATTTTTACATCAGCAGTTTGGCACAGGCAGACATGCCATCTGCGACAAAGTCGACGCCGAAACGGAGAACTAGCGTTGATCCTGCGCCGTACAAAAGGCATGTGAAAGAAGCCTTGCGCGACGCTGTAAGAGGGTGGGAGTACGGAGATGACAACGACAGTATTTCTGGTGATTTAGAGATACTGATGTTGGATGCGATCGCTTTTTCTGAACGAGGAGATAGTGGAAATGCGATCGCAGTCCTAAAAGCAATCACCGAAGCCAGTGCCCAGTACTGGTACCTTGTAGATGACTTTATCGGCATGGGCCCTGACGAATTCGGTATCGACTTTGCCTCGGCATGGACAGAGGTTTTGCTGGGGACAGCGCTATCGGCGAATGAAGTCGCCAGCTGGCAAGGAGAGCTGGAAGTATGGCAGGACTCGCTTGGCAGCTTTGAGATGGCGATGGAAGCACTGCGTCAAGGATGGGACTATCCACCGTTGCAGAAAGTCTTCGATGGAGAGATTACTGAGCAAGGTGCTTGGGAAGGAGAAGCACCGTACTATGCAGATGATTTTAGCCAGATTCGGCTGAAGATTCTTAAGCGAGATGAGAGATACGAAGACTATTTGTTACTGGCAGAAGCAGAAGGTAGAACAAAAGAATATCTGACGATGCTGGGGCAGCTAGGTCGGACAGATGAGGCAATGGATGTTGCGAAAGAACAGATGACGACGCTTTCGGAGGCAATGTCGCTGGCAAACATGCTGCGCGATCAGGACAACTTATCTCAGGCGTTGGACATCGCAATGCAAGGATTGCGACTAGATCATGAGAGTTCTTACCGTACGTTTGAGTTTGCTAATTGGACTCATGACTTAGCAGAAGAGTTGGAAGAACAAACGGTAGCGTTGGAAGCTGTTGTGTTTGCGTTTAAAGCTAAGCCATCCCTGAAGGGATATCAGGCAATTCAATCACTGTCTGGAAAGAAATGGCCAGCAACAAAAGAACAACTGTTACAACAGATTCGGCAAATGAGCATTTGGAGAGAAGCCGATGCGCAGATTGACATTTTGCTACATGAAGACCTGTTGGATGACGCAGTAGAAAAAGTTTCTAGCTCCAATAGTTTTAGAGACACGCTCACTTTGAGAGTGATGGACGAGGTAATCGTGTCTCACTCTCAATGGGTTGTTGATACAGCCATACCAAAAGCGCAAGCGATCATAGAGCAAGGAAAGTCGAAGTACTACAGCGTAGCAATAGATTGGCTAACACGAGCTAAGTCTGCTTATCTGGCAATGGAAAAGGAAGCAGACTGGCAGAAATATCGGCGAGAACTGGCAGACACACACGGACGAAAGCGAAAACTAATGGAACTGCTCATGCAAAACAGGCTATAGAGTCTGGCTGATTTGATGCGATGGTGAAGCCTTTCTAAGAAAAATCGCGTCAAGCCACTGAATAAGCTAGACGCGGCTCTGGTAAAGGCTCTCCAGTAGATTCGTATGCAATCACTAGCGACTCTAATGCTTCAATACCTTGTTTCACGGCTTCTGCGTAGGTATCACCGTGAGTACGCCATTGCTGACCAGGAAAGTCAGGGAACCCTACCAAGAAGCAACCATCTTCCTCAGACCATTGGATCAACATTTGATACTTAAGTTTATCCATCATTTTGAGTACTCTCTACTTCTTGAATAGCACGGGAAACATCCTTTTCCTGATACCTTTTTGCATCAGCACTGTTCTTGCCAGATATCGTTATCTTACCGACATAGCGCGGATGTACCCATCGTGTGGCTTCCTTTTCCTGGGACTTCACGAAAACCAGCTTTGCGCAATATTTGCTTAAGTTCTCTGATTTTCTTTGGCATCAGCTGATATTGGAAAAAGTCATATTCACCATCTCATGGCAATACTGTAACCTCAAAGAAGCTAATTTAAACTGTAGGAATTTGTTCTCTTACAAACAGCCCTAATTTCCGCTTCACTAATATTGAATTTCGACGCTCGCTGACTCAACTCTAGAATGCCTGAATGCTTTCAACACTTTATCGGCCTTGCTTCTGGAGCGGTTGTAATCAGCCTAAAGTCTTGAGCCTGAATAGTGATGAACGGTTAAGCTCGAGCCAAAGCCTGTCATTGACGAAGCAAACTGACTAAGAAGATAGAACGGACTCTCTTTCTGGTAACGGCTCTATTGCGATCGCACTCTCACCTTCATCCTCACCCGTCATAATAGCCGCCAGCTTCTTCGACTCCCGATTAATATCAAACTGCTCGCGCACCTTCACCACACCTTGAGCGCCCAGCTTTTGCCGTAGCGCACCCTCTGCCAGCAGCGTTTGGATGCGATCGCTCAAAGCCTCCCCATCACTTGGCGGCACCAAAAATCCACTCACCGAGTCTTCCACCAGCTCACTTACACCAGCAATCTGCGTCGCCACCACCGGCACCCCAGACATCATCGCTTCCATCAGCACCACTGGCACCCCTTCAGCAAAGCTGGGGAGCACAAACACATCCGTCTGTTGCAAGTAATCTCTCACTGCCGACTGCGACTGATAGCCCACAAAGTCAACATTGTTCAACAATCCCAGTTCTGCTGCGCGCGCTTCCAACATTGCACGGTCAGGGCCATCACCTACCACCGTCAGCACAACATCGGGCTTTGCCTTTTTGATATCAACTAAACTGTTCAACAGAACAGGTAACCCTTTCACCGCTGCTAAGCGCCCAACAAACAACAATCGACTGCCAGCACCCACATGATTTACCGGCGTAAACTGTGATGGATTTACACCACAATGAATAATGTGCAGCCGGTCCCAAACGTTATAGGGGGCAAATACCATCGCCTGCGAACGGCAATAGTTGCTAATGCAAGACACAAAGCTGGCTCGCTTCATCTTTTCATCAATACGCCAACGCTGCGGCTCAAAGAAAATGGCTGGACCGTGGAGCGTAAAACTGTAGGTAAAGTCGCCCAAGGCAGCTGCCAACATTGCAACAGAACAGCTGGTGTTGCCAAAGTGGTTGTGCAGGTGGTCAATTTCTCTCTTTTTGACTTGGTCGGCGAGCACGCCTGCTTCTATAAAGTAGAACAGCTGGTACAGCAGGCCCTTTAAGTCTGGCTGACGGGTTTTGAGGGCGAGGGCGATCGCACTCAAATACCGCCTTGGACTCCCAACCAGCAAAGCCAAGTGCGCCTTCAGCAAAGCCCACGCATTCGACGGAGCCCCTTTCTCAGAGAGAATATAGAACGTTTTCTCTCTCTCACTTGCCTGCTCGGGTCCTACGATTTGCTTATCTTCTGGGCGGCGCACGGCAAAGGTGTGCACGTCCATACCGTGCGATCGCAAACCCGCTACCTCACGCTGGATAAAGGTATCGGTAGCACGAGGGTAGGTTCCAGTCAGGTAAGCAATACGCATAGCAGTCAACTAACCAATTAATCCCAAACTTCTTGCTCTTCTCTGTTGGTTCCCCTTATGAAGGGAAACCAGATCCGACTCATTACACTGGCTGGGAAACCTTCTCTGCGGCGACCTCAGCTACTTCAAAGTGACCGCTATCGTCCAAGCTACGCGCGATCGCATCCTCTACCCCAAACCGAGGCTCCCATCCCAAACACTGCTTGAGCTTGGCATTGCTATACTTCAACGACTTAAAGCGAGCGTGCAGCCGCGCCGGAATCAACACACCTGGCAGCTTTGCATTGCCCCCCAGCAGTCGCTGATTCACAGCCCACGCTAAGTTGCCAACCATCCGCATCACGGTCCAATTCACCGGGACAAACTTCGGTGGATTTGGCACCTGTGCCAGCAGCGCCTTGGCGTACTGCCTTTGTGTAGGTGGGTTGTCGTCTAGCACGTTAATGGTTTGACCGATCGCAGCTTCCTGCTCCGCCGCCATCACAATCGCATCTGCGCAGTTCTCTACATAGGAGAGAGGCAGTTTCGAGTACGCACCAATTCGCAACCAAGACCCCTCACCGAGCCCAGCACCCAGACGAGCTGTCCACAGATTGTCTTTTCCATATATCACGCCGGGCCGCAAAATAGTTACCAAACCGCTTTGCTCCCGCTCAAAATCACGCACCAGCTGCTCTTGCAACAGCTTCGTTTGCGCATACTCATCTCGCCAGGCAGGTACTTTTACCAAAGGAGAAGACTCATCTAGCAAAGAGCCGCTGCGCATGTTGATGTAGTCATATACAGAAAAAGTGCCAATCGAAACGAGGCGTTTCACATCCGCGTCCGTCATAGCGTTTAGCAAATTCTCGGTGGCAAGTACCGTCCCGCCAAACTGCGCATAGAAATCACCCGCTTTTGAAGCGGCTAAGTGCAACACTGCGTCTGCCCCTGCGAGCCCCTCTGCAATGCCTACTCTACGACGTAAGTCCAACCGGACAAATTCCACATGAGAATGGGTTGACCAAGGAATACGAGAAACATCTGTAGCCGGACGCACTACTGCTCTTACCCGGTGGCCTCGCCGTAGCGCTGCTGCCACCACGTACTTACCCAAAAAGCCAGACGCACCCGTAACTAGTAACTTCATGTAGATTTTTTCTGATAAACAACAATCAAGATTTTGCGTTAGCGGTGAGAGCCCGACGACTCAGCCAAGCTTGACGCTGACTCAATTCTTCTGGGCTCTGATTTGGGTTCTGAGCATGTGAGCGTGCCCACACATCTGCCTGTTTTTCATTCAGTTGCCGGGTAGCGGTAGCCTTCCCTTTTGTCAGGCACTGCCACTGGTAGTCGCGCAGAAACTGACGAAACGACTCATCCCCATAGCGTGATTGGCCCGTCACCATCGACTTGAGGTAGCCATACAGCATCATGCCGCTACCCACCACGTACGGCGGCACCATCATTCGGTACACCGCGCTCGCCACCATGTAAGTGAGACTTGTCCCCATAAAGTATTGGCCAGAGCCGTGGCGCGATCGCCCGGTAAAAATGCTCTTTTGGCTAGAGCCCATAGGTCGCAGATGAATGAATCGCAGTGTGGGCTCGTCCCAGCTCACTGCGATCCAGCCCAACATACGACAGCGATGACAGTCGATACCATCCCACATCACCTGCCGCACAAAGCCACCAATCTCTTCAAAGCACTCTCTGCGGTACAGCTTGATCATGCCTACTGAGTTTTCATCGCCGCAGCGCTCACTCACCAGCTCACCGGATTGATTAGGGAAGTAAGGTTTGCCGCTACAGGTCCCAATACGTGGGTTGGCTTCCATGCGTGCGACCAGCGCCGCAAAATAACCAGACGGGATGTCCAAATCTACATCGAGCTTACAGATGTAGTCGTAGTCGCTGGGATTGATAGCATCATAGCCAGTGTAAAAAGCTTCTATCACGCCAGGGCCTACGCTTCTTTGGCCCCGGTCGCGTCTCTCTACTATTTCAATAAAGCTATGCTGCCTGGCTGCTGCCGCAATAATATCTTGAGTTCCGTCGGTAGAGCCGTCATCGACAATGACCCACTTCGCTGGCGGCAAGGACTGGTTTACAACTGAATCAATTGTTGTCTGTATGTAATCGACTTCATTCCGGCAGGGGCTAATGAGCACATATCTTGACATCAGCAAAATTTCCTCAGGCAAGTAGAACACTCACCTCTTTAGATACATCTGCTGTCAAAATAGTTCCATGAAATGAAAGTAAATAAAACTTTTTACAGGATGAAACTTTCAGGCGCGATCGCCTGTCTACAGCAACAGACGTAGTGGGTGTCCGATGAGTATTCAAACTAACTCAAAGCAAACCAGCCTGGAAACGGTTGTTAAGAGCACGACTCTCGTAAACCACGCCACAACGCCTCCAGTTATTGTGGTTGGGCTGCCTAGGAGCGGTTCATCGTACCTAGCCCACGTGCTCTCCTGCCTAGATAATTGGTTCATTTTCGATGACCTATATCCCTATCAAAAGGCGGCGACCCTCGGTATTTCCAGCACCTTTGACCTATCGAAGGATCCAGAACGTCTGCAGAAGTTTGTCAACAAGCTTTCCTGGCAGCTCTGGGCCAAGATTAAGTACGAGAAGAACTTTCAAGTCCCAAACCTCAGTCTGGAAGACCCCTTTGAGATGGAAGCGGCTCTGCTCACCGCATTTCAACAGATTCCGCACCAACAGACAGAAAGAACCGCAGCTGCGCAGCAAGGCCCGTTGACCTGGCCTCAGGTGCTAGAAGAGTGGATGATGCGCCTTACTATTCATGGCCAAAAGTGCCGCTGGGGCTACAAAACACCTCAAGATTTTATGCACATGGATGAGCTCTCTCGCATCTTCCCAGAGGCCAAATTCATCTACATTTTGCGAGACCCGCGCAAAATGATGCGCTCGTTTAAAAACTTACCTCGGGTAAAAACAGAGGGTAGCCAGGACGGCGAATCACGGCAGTATCACCCAGCAGTATATGCACTGTACTGGAAAAACGCCTACGAGAAGGTGCACGCTTTTCAACAGAAAGGGCGCGCACCTGTGGAGGTCGTAAAGTTTGAGGATTTGGTGCGATCGCCCGAAGCTGTCGCCGAACGCCTAGCCAATTTTCTAGGCACCACAGTCATCGGCAACGTCATCGCCGAAAAATCTAACACCTCTCTCAAAAGCGGCTCACCCAAAGAACTCACCAACACCGAGACTCTCCTCTGCGAGAAGATTGCTGGCCCCGCCATGCGTTCAGCAGGCTACCCTTTATCCGAGCCCTCTCCAAAGCTACTGGACATTATAGATTTCTTGAAAACGTCTGCCACCTTCACCCGCTACCAGCTAGAGCGCATCGCCACAAACAAGAAGGCCCGAACCTCTGTGATAGCTTTCATCAAAAGCATTCTAAAAGTGAAGTAAAAGAGGAGCCGTCTCTGCCTCTTTCCGCTCTCTCCATCACTTCCAAACCCTTCCCTGTCAGCCGACTTGCGAGGTCTTTGTGACTACAACAGCACGATTTGGGCATTTGCTTGTGCAGCGGCAAACTGCTCGCTGTCGGCCTTCACTTGCATGGCGGCGAACAGTTCGTCCGCACGCTGCTGGTCAGCAATGGCTTCGGCTCGCAGCATGTCAAAATGCTGGTTGACTCTTACCAAGTTGACTCTTACCAATAGGCTAGCCCGAAGTTGTCAGGTTAACGACTGCCCGCCAAGACGACTTCCTCATAAGTACCAGACTGCTGTAAGCGACCGCTCTCTAACCGATAAACGCGATCGCAATGCTCAATCGTAGACACCCGATGCGCAATAATAATCAGCGTTTTGTCGCCAGCCAGGCTATTGATGGCATCACTCACCAGCTTCTCTGTCTCCGAATCGAGCGCGGAAGTTGCTTCATCTAGCACCAAAATTTCCCGTCCGTAATACAGCGCTCGCGCAATGCCCACCCGCTGACGCTGACCGCCAGAGATCCGCATGCCGCGCTCACCGACCATCGTCTCCAATCCCTCGGGCAGCTGCTCAATCAAATCCTCTAGCTGAGCTGCCTTCACGGCAATAGTCACCCGGTCGTAATCAATCTCGTCTTTGGGGATGCCGAACGCAATGTTTTGAGCGATGGTCTCATCCGTGAGGAAAATTGACTGAGGAATGTAGCCCAGTAAATTCTGCCAGGCTCGCAAGTCAGAATAAACAGATTGCCCGTCTACCAAAATATCGCCAGAAGACGGGTTCAACAATCCCAAAATAATGTCCACTAGCGTTGTCTTACCTGAGCCAGACTTACCCACTAGCGCAATCGACTCACCCTTACGAATATCAAGCGAAATGTTCTCAATCGCAGGCTCATCCGTATTCGGGTAGTAAAACGTCACGTCTTGCAAACTCACAGATTTGTCAAACTTACTCGCAGCCTGCTGGGCCAGTCGCCCATCCGAAACAGGCATCAGCTGAGCTGTCGGCACACCGTAAGCTTCAATCTCCTTTAAATCTTTGTAGAGCATGTCGAGGGCGTAGCTCATTGCCCGCATTCGGCCCACCGCGTTCAGTATTTGGCTAGAGGCAGGAATCATGCGAATAGAAGCCACTGCAAATACGCCCATTACCGCCGTGAGCTCCTCTAGGCTACGGCCCAGCACTAGCTGAGAAACCAACACAAACAGAATTAGGAAAACCACCAGCACTGTTTCAATGGCCACTTTTGGCATCAGCTGTAGGCCGTCAACTAGCGTGGATGCTTCGCTAAACTGCTTGGAATAAGTCAGCAAGTCGCGCTCAAAGTAGGCTTCACAGCCCAACACTTTTGTCTCTTTCAGGCCACCTAAGCCATGATTAATCGAGCGAATCATGCCCCCTTGCGCGGTTGACTTAATCCGTCCCCAGCCGCGAATTCGCCGACTCACCCGAGCAAAGATCAAGAAAACTGGTAGCAGCACACCCAGCACCATTAGCACTAGTGAAAAATCTGTTATCGCCAGCAAACCCAACAACAGAATGACAACTAGCGTATTCGACACAATCTCCAACAGCGGGATCAAGCAGTTCATCGTAAACTGAATCGACTCAAACGCAAGATTTTTGATTAGCGTGGCACTGTTGCGATCGAGATGAAACAGATAGGAAATATTAAGGTAAGTGTGTACCAGCCTGGCTTCTAGCTCTTGTTTTTGTCGGTAGCTGAAGCGATAGATATAGACCTTGCACAGGAAATAAGCCAGCGACTTAAAGCAAAACATGCTCAGCACCACAACAGCGCTCGCCAAGATAATTTGCCTATCGCTCTCTAGGCCAAAAAACGACACTAGCGAATTCAAAGCGGGCTTGTCATTCACAATAGACGGGTCGCTCACAATGCTTAAGAAAGGACCGATTAATCCAATGCCTAGTGCCTCTAGTACCGAAACAAACACGAACACAAACAGCATGACTGCCAGCTGCCGGCGCTTGCCAGAAAGCACATATAAAACCTTGGATAAATACTGGCGCATAAGCCGTCACGTCTTAAATTTAAAGTAAGCGTTAATGGGTGCCATTACCTACCGCCAGACTGACTAAGGGGCGGTCTTAAAAGGTAAGAGCACAAGTTATCTAGATGGGTTTTTCTCGAAAAAGGTTCCGTTCTTCTCGTATCTTCAACAGACTCATTTCCTACGGATAGCACCGTTTTCTCAGGCTGATGGACGCACCGATTTCCATTCAGTGCGCTGAGGCCAAATGCGAACGGACAAAAATATCACCATATACAGCACCCAGTAGAGGGTCACTCGGTTCATTAAGACCGTTTCCGTCAAGTTGCTCATCACGAGCAAAGTCAAAAAGGCAAAGGGCCAAAGATCTTCGGGCGCTTCCGCTTTGTAAGCGCGGCGAATGGCGATGAGATAGGTCAACAGTAGCCCAAACACAAACAGCCCTAAGCCAATCAATCCCAGGTCGATGGCCACATCTATAAAGCCGTTATGAGCGTGGGCCGGAACAAAGCCTTGGCTCCCAGCCAGCAGCCCCACTTCAAAGGCCGGTAGGCTATCGGGTACCCAGAAGGCTGCTCGGCCATACCCCAGCAGCGGCTGATCCATAATTTTATCTATAGCGCCAGCCCAGATGTAGGTACGCGCTGAGAGGGTAGGGTCTCTGCCGAGACTAATGACAATGTCTCTCCAGGTGACCGAAAGACCCGCGATCGCACCTAATGCAGCTAGCCCAGCCAAGTCCAATATCAGCACACTGCGCCGCCCGCGCCAGCGAAATAGCCGGGTAAGCACCATAATCACCATCATCGCGATAAAAATTAGCAACCCCGACTTCGAGGTCGACAAAATAATCATCGCCGTCGCCACCGCTAGCCCGATGCGCGCTAGTAGCCGCTCAAATCCTGGCCGATTGACCACCCCCAGCACAAAAAACAGCAGAATTGTGAGGGTCATCGTAGTAGAAAAATTGTTCTTCTGGGAGTAGATGCCCTTCCAGGCGCCGTCGAACTTATCGCCCACGTGCCTGCCTACAGACGGCATCGCGGTCGCATAAAAGAAAGAAAGCAGCGCGCCAATTCCAAGTGCGATCGCCAGCAATCGCATTTGCTCGCGCATATTAAAGCGAGACGAAAAATAAACGGCAAATGCGGTCATCGGCAGCACCTCTCCCCGCAGGCTGTCCACCGTATAGCTTGGCGACATCGACCAGCCCAATGACAACACCATCACCGCCATGAGTGCCCACAGCACACCGCCTTTAGAAAGCGCCCGCAGCGTCCCTCGCCATCTGGCAGATAGCAGCAACAGTGCTAACAACAAAATGCCGTATCGCATCGGCTTTAGCAGCGTTTCGTTATCATTCAAAACAGTGCTCACACCGTTCGAGAAAAACAGCCAGGCAAATACGCTGTAGCCCTTCTCTATTAGCGCAAGCCGAGCCTGCCTCTCTACGGGTTCAATACGAGAATCTTCAGCCAACTGCATGACGCCAACACGCTCCTACAACACTTCTTTTACATCACGTCTTTTACATACCGACCAGACGACAGGGCAAAGTCATGCAGCCGCTGCTGCTCGTAGGCACTGTCCGTCATCCACAGCTCAATCAGCTCGCCCCAGCACGCTGGGACTTTAATTTTATCAAGGGTGATTTGAGCAGCCTCAGAAAGCTGAGCGTACAGCGCTGCTTGCCCCATAACGCGCTCAATGCGGTGCACCATCGACTGTGGACTCCTCATGGGAAAGGTAACTGCATTAGCACCATGATACAAATGAGCGGCCAGGACTTCGTGATCGCAGGCCACTATTGGCGTTCGGGCTGCCATTGCCAGTGCCACACCCAAAGGTAGCTCAGAATCCTGTGCTGGCAACAGCAGCGGCCCAGGATGAGGAAATACCGCAATATCAGCGTCTCTTACAAGCTCTAACATTTGCTCAGGGAGCAAGCTGACATGCACCGTCACTGAACTGGATAACGCTAACGAATTCACCTGTGCTTTTAGCCAGGCAGTTTCTTGTACTGCCACCGGAAAGGTGTCGTTCAAGGGATTGCGAATCAGCTGTAAATCGACGGTGTAACCGGCTTGCTGCAACAGGAGAACGCCTTGCAGCAAATCATCTATCCCCGCGTCCGCGTCTAGCGACCCAACACACACCAACTTTACTGAAAACTTATCTGCGCGAATAGTTTTAGGAGAGTACTGTCGCAACAGTTGTGGTTGTGACCATTCCCATGGAATCAATTTAGCGGCATCTACCCCATTGGCCGCTAAGATTTTGCACGTAAGAACGCCGTTTCCGCCAACCCAGCTGATACAGGGGTGGTTGAGCTGGCGAATGAGCCGGGCGTGCTGCCGTTTTTCAGACCATCCCAGCGGCTCGTACCAATCAGAAAATAGGGCCACGCTGCGAATTTTACGGCGAATCGCCCAGGTCAAAATGGGCATAGAACGGGTGCACATTACCAGGTGCGTCGGGCAAAACTCAGCCACGAGTCGTACCAGTTTGCGACTCGCTGCCGCGCTCGGCGCTGGTGCACCGCCTGACTTATCAACCGTTTCGGCTGCTGGCTCATCAGGCAGGGGAATACCACTCCCCATGAGGCCAACCTTAAGATAAGTGCGATCGCTATAAGTTGCCTCAGAGTAACAGGAAAAAATCGCCACCGCCTGCACATCTGGGCTCCAGCGTGCCGCCGCTGTCACTATGTGGATATCTGCCGGGCTCAGTCGACCAGAGAGCTGTTCGTGCATCGCCTCCGGCATAAAAATATTTGAAAGTGCCGCTCGATAGTCTGCGTTTTCCACCACAATCAGCAGACGCACATTGCCTAGGCCCATGTCTTTCTTCTTTTTACGGAACTATTTTTTCGTCTGGGTCTTCTATTTATACACATACAGCAACGCTGGTATTCACACACCTTTTCTACTCATGGCAACCGCGCTAAAATCCGCAGTCATCGGCACTGGGGTTATCTCCAAGCAGCATCTCTCTTTTCTACAGAGCAGCCAGCAGGCAAACCTAGTGGGCGTTTGCGACTTATCGCCCGCTGCCGCTAACTATGCAGCCGATACATTTGGTGCAGCCGCTGCCTACACCAACTATGCAGAAATGCTAGAGCGAGCCCAGCCGGATGTCGTTCACATTCTCACCCCACCAAAAACGCACTTCCCCATTGCGACCGACTGCCTTCGCGCGGGTTCCCACGTCATCTGCGAAAAGCCTGTTGCGCCTAGTTATCAAGAATTTACTGACCTGTGGCAAATTGCGAAGGACTGCGATCGCACCCTCATCGAAGACCACAACTACCGCTTCAACGGTCCCGTTCGCGCCATCAAAGACATGGTGGCCGCTGGTGAACTCGGCGACATTCAAGACGTAGAAATCCGCATCGCGCTGAACGTGCGCGGCGGTGGCCGCTATGCTGACACAAATCTGCCTAGCCCTAGCCACAAAATGCCCGCTGGCGTGATTCACGACTTCATCACTCACCTCAGCTACCTACTGCTTGAGTTCCTCCCCGATGTAGACTTTGAGCGCATTTCCGCCGCTTGGAGCAACCACGGCCAAGACGACCTCTTCAAGTACGACGATTTGGACGCGCTCCTCATTAGCGACAAGGCCCATGGTCGCATTCGCTTCAGCTGCTACACATTGCCAGAGTGCTTCTCACTCACCGTCCGTGGCACCCAGGGCTACGCCGAGACAGATCTGTTTCAGCCCTACTTGCGCTGTGTGAAGCCTCGCACAGGAGGCCAGCAGCTTTCTCCTTTGGTCAATCACTTTGTCAACGGCTGGTCGCTCGTCGGCTCTAGCGTTCGCAACTTCCGTAACAAGGTCATGCAAAAGACCCCCTACGAAGGACTACACACCCTTCTAGGAGAAACCTACACAGCCCTCAGCAGCGGCCAAACTGCCCCCATTAACTTCAACGACATGGCTCGCACTAGTCAGCTAGTAGAAGCTCTGTTGGCCGAGCAAAATCGGTTCTAACGACTCATTTCAATGGCCCTATTTCCGCAGCTTGGTTTCAATAGCCCGGTTCTAAATAGTCCAGCTCTAATAGTTCAGTTCTAATGGTCTCCCACTTGGCGAGCAACTCAATGACCACTCTTTCCGTCACCCATGTCGGCGTTGTTGCTATTGGCCGCAATGAAGGGGCTCGCCTCATCCGCTGCCTCAAGTCTCTACAAGCCAACCTGCCCAGCAACGTTGCAATTATCTACGTCGATTCCGACTCTACCGACAACAGCATTGACGAAGCAAAGAACAAAGGCGTAGAGGTGGTGCAGTTGGACATGAGCGTGCCCTTTACAGCAGCTCGAGCCCGGAACGCAGGATTTGAGCGCTTGATGGCGATCGCACCACAGACGCAGTACGTTCAGTTCATTGATGGTGACTGCGAATTACTCTCCGACTGGATAGAGCCAGCGATCGCATTTCTGTCGCAGCATTCTGATACAGCCGTAGTCTTCGGTCGCCTCCGCGAGCGATTTCCTCAGGCCTCTACCTACCATCAGCTCGCCGAGATGGAATGGAACGTCCCTACTGGCGAGGCGGCGGCCTGCGGGGGGATTTCGCTCATGCGCACAAAATCGTTCAAAGCCATTGGTGGATTCAACCCAAAGCTCATCTGTGGCGAAGAGCCCGAGCTATGTATTCGCCTCAAACGAAAAAGCTGGAAGATTCAGTGCATCAATGCCGATATGGCTATCCACGATATGGATATGCATACGTTTGGCCAGTGGTGGCAGCGGTCCGTACGCGGCGGTTGGGCGATCGCCCAAGGCAATGACATGTACGGCCGAGCCGCCGAGCGATACAAATTCAAAGCACATGTTAGCGGCTGGATATGGGGCGTGCTTCTTCCCTTCGGGACACTCTTGAGCGCTGGTGTCACGCACGGCGTCAGCCTTATGGTAGGGCTCTTGATCTACGCTTTTCAGCTTTTCAGAATTTACCGCTACCGACGTCGCCGTGGCGACATTGACCGCCAGTCACTGCTTTACGCTTACTTCTGTATCCTCTCAAAAGTGCCACAGGCTATCGGTCAAGGCAAATATTGGTTCAATCGCTGGCAAAATAAACCAGCACAGCTGATCGAATACAAAAGCTATTAGGTGACAATAGGTGTTTCTCGTTTATTAAGCTTATGCCAATCTTCTAGCTCAATAAAAGCTCGAAATAATCCTACTCTCCTGACATTTCAGCAAGTTAATTGTTGCGAACACTCTCTTTCACATAAAGCCTCCGAGACTAGCATCATAGTACGCCCTAGCTTAGGCAAGCCCTAGCTTAGGCAAGTAAGTGTTTTATACCTAAATCACCGCTATGAAACTTGTTCCTCTCAAACGCCTTATTTTGCGTGGTATGAGGTTTTGGAAAAACCCTTCCTACAAAGATCTTAGTGACAAGTCTTGGATTCTAGCCCCTCCTCCCAAATCTCCCAAAAGCAGCAAAGCAATCTATCTGAACAATCAACTGGGCAAAGTTGTATCTGTTGCGACTAACCACGCATTAGAGCATGCACGCATTACAGGTAACTGGCAAGAATTTAGACCAACAACAACTTATCTGTTGAAATCTCCTGTCTTGGCGAACGGTTTTGTGTACAAAAATGCAATGAAGATGCCTCTCATAAAGACCCAGGAAAGTATGGTCTTATCCGGTGACTACGAACGTTTAGATGAGGCTGTCCTGACATCCAGCTATGTTAGCAACCTTTATTTTTGTCATTTCATTCAAGATGAGCTTCCCCTTATATTGT
>ERZ1740067.1481-NODE-1481-length-15984-cov-5.252872_pt1 | contig 15984 bp, 13 predicted proteins | sample MGYA00581736_ERZ1740067 | MGnify/ENA primary metagenome ERZ1740067 (study PRJEB43018, sample SAMN04849236) | marine metagenome | isolation source: floating plastic debris | place: Pacific Ocean | collected 2008-08-27 | study: EMG produced TPA metagenomics... | reverse complement strand
AGATCGTCGATCACCTGGCTGGCGCGCACATGTGCTTCATCACTGCCGGTATGGGGGGCGGCACCGGGACGGGGGCTGCACCGATCATCGCACAGGCGGCCCGCGAACTGGGCGTTCTGACCGTTGGTGTCGTGACCAAGCCCTTCCAGTACGAAGGCGGCAAGCGCATGCGTCAGGCCGAAGACGGTGTGGATGCGCTGCAAAAAGTCGTCGACACGCTGATTATCATTCCGAACCAGAACCTGTTCCGTCTGGCCAATGAGAAGACGACGTTCACCGAAGCCTTCTCGATGGCGGATGACGTTCTCTATCAAGGTGTCAAAGGCGTGACCGACCTGATGGTCCGTCCGGGCCTCATCAACCTCGACTTCGCAGACGTCCGCGCTGTGATGGACGAGATGGGCAAAGCCATGATGGGCACAGGCGAGGCGACCGGCGAAGATCGCGCGATCCAAGCCGCTGAAAAAGCCATCGCCAACCCGCTGCTGGACGAGATTTCGCTGCGCGGCGCAAATGGCGTTTTGATCAACATCACCGGTGGTTACGATTTGACCCTGTTTGAGCTGGACGAGGCCGCCAACCGCATCCGCGAGGAAGTGGACCCCGAGGCAAACATCATTGTCGGCTCCACGCTGGATACCGGCATGGAAGGCACGATGCGTGTCAGCGTTGTCGCCACGGGCATCGACGCGACCGAGAGCAACGCGGAAACCCCACTGCCGCGCCGTTCGCTGGCGGAGCCTTTGAAGCCCACCGAAGAAGCCGTGCAGGAAGTGGCCGTAGAAGACATCCCGGCACCTGTTGCAGCGACCGCTGCCGTGGCGGCTACAGCGGCCCCCGAGCCGTCGCTTCTTGATCACATGGAGCCCGCCACGCAGACCCCCGCGTTTACCGAGGCACCGGAGCCTGTGTTCCAGCCGCGTGCCGAGCAGCCGATGGCCCAACCAGAAGCCACGGATGATCTGCCGCCGCCCGCGTACCAGCCCCAGCCCGCAGCTTTCGAGCCGACGCAAGAAGCCGACACGCCAGAAGCCGCAGCCTTTGTGGCGCCCAAGGCCCCGCAGCCGGGCGCCCCTTCGCCGCAGGCAATGGCGCGGTTGCAGGCCGCTGTGCAAAAGGTTCCGACACAAGCTGCCGCACCAACCCATGCAGCTGAACCGGAATCCGAAAAACCGCGTTTCGGGATCAATTCGCTGATCAACCGGATGACAGGCCACGGCACCGAAGGCGCCGAACGGGCCGCTCCGGCGCCGATGCGGCAGCAGCCGCCTGTGCAGTCTTATGATGATGAGCCCGAAGCGGACCCAGAGCAGGAGCGTATCGAAATCCCTGCTTTCCTGCGCCGTCAAGCGAACTGAATTACATCAAATCTGAAACATTAAAGGTCGCTCTCGGGCGGCCTTTTTCTAATAAAGATCAATCACTAACCCAAATATCGGCAAAATTATGCCGACCCGTTTCAGCATGTTTCATCCCGTTACAAAGAGTGAATTGAGGGTGGCTCACCGCGTAGATAGGTAAGATATGCGCCAACAAAAATATGTGGCGCGTAAGACTGAGGCGAATGTGCAGAAGACACTTAAATCATCGGTAAATTTTGAAGGGGTTGGGCTCCACACCGGCAAGGTAGTGCGCGCGACCGTGCATCCTGCATCCGCGCATCACGGAATCTGGTTCCGTCGCACCGACGTCACCGACGCCGACCCGTTTGTTCCGGCCAAATGGAATGTGGTCGAACAGACAGCCCTTTGCACCCGTATCCGCAACGACGCAGGCACAAGCGTGTCGACGCTTGAGCACGTGATGGCGGCCCTTGTCGGATGTGGCATCCACAACGCGTTGATCGAACTTGATGGTCCCGAACTGCCGATCCTTGACGGATCAGCCGCAGTTTTCGTGCAGCGCTTTCTGGCGGCTGGCCTGCAAGCACAGGATCGCCCGGTCGCCGCAATCCGCGTGCTGCGCCCCGTTGAAGTGACCGACGGTCTGGCCTCGGCGCGCCTGGAGCCTGCTGATCATCTGATCATGGATTTCCGGATCGAATTTGAGGATTCGGCGATTGGCGAGCAAACGAAAACGCTGAGCCTGTCCAACGGCACCTTTGTGCGCGAGCTTTGCGACAGCCGGACCTTCTGCCGTCACTCTGACATCGAATTTATGCACGCCAACGGCCTCGCGCTTGGGGGCACGCTGGATAATGCGGTTGTGGTGGATGGCGACGAAGTGCTCAGCCCCGGTGGTTTCCGCTATAAAGATGAAGCTGTGCGCCACAAAATGCTAGATGCACTTGGTGATCTTGGTCTTGCCGGTGCGCCGCTCATGGCGCGCTATGTTGGTGACCGCGCAGGTCACGCCCTTACAAACAAGCTGCTTCACGCCCTTTTTGCCGATCCGATGTCCTATGTGATCGAACAATGCAGTGACCGCGAAAGCCGTATTCTGCCGGGCGTCGGCGTGCGCAAAGCTGACCTTCCTGCGATTGCCTGACGATTTCCGCGTCAAAGACGTTTTGCCCCTCTTTTTTCTGTGCTAAACCGCTGGGAACAGGGTAGGGGATTGCAGTATCCTTCTGTCAGAATGAACGGGAAAACAGTCTTATGACAGGCGCTTACGGGAAACTCAGGGGAACGGTCGCGGTATTTGGCGTCCTTGTGCTGGCCGCGTGCGGGGGTGCAGGTGGTCGCGAGCAACCGCTGGAATCCTACTCCGCTGAACAGATATTCATCCGGGCTGAGTTTGTACTGGCGCAGGCTGAGTACGAAGAAGCGGCGCGTTTCTTTGGTGAGGTTGAGCGGCTCTATCCTTACTCCGAATGGGCCAAGCGCGCTTTGATCATGCAAGCGTTCGCATTCCACAAGGATCAGGACTACGAGCAGAGCCGTGCGGCGGCACAGCGCTACATCGACTTCTATCCAGCCGACGAAGATGCCGCCTATGCGCAGTATCTGCTCGCGCTCAGCTACTACGATCAGATTGATGAAGTCGGTCGCGATCAGGGCCTGACGTTTCAAGCACTGCAAGCGCTCCGCACCGTGATAGAACGCTATCCCGACAGCGAATATGCGCGCTCGTCGATTCTCAAATTCGATCTGGCCTTCGATCACCTCGCCGCCAAAGAGATGGAGATCGGGCGCTACTACCTCAAGCGCGGTCATTACTCTGCGGCCATCAACCGCTTCCGCGACGTGGTCGAGGAATTCCAGCCCACCGCGCACACGGCCGAGGCGTTGCACCGTCTGGTCGCAAGCTACCTGTCGCTGGGTCTGACAGACGAGGCGCAGACCGCTGGCGCGATCCTTGGGTTCAACTTCCAGTCGACCGAATGGTACGATGACAGCTTCAAACTGCTGACGGGCCGTGGATTGGAACTGGAAGCTGCGGGCGACAGCTGGTTGCGACAGGTTTACCGTCAGGTCGTACAGGGCCGATGGCTCTGATCTGACCCTTGGGGGGCTAGGGCCGATGCTGCGAGGTCTCGACATCCGGGACATGCTGATCATTGACCGGCTGGAGCTTGCGTTTCAGCCCGGCCTTAATGTGCTGACCGGCGAGACGGGCGCGGGCAAATCCATTCTTCTTGATAGCCTTGGTTTCGTGCTGGGCTGGCGTGGGCGCGCGGAACTGGTGCGTGCCGGGGCCGAACAGGGCGAGGTCACCGCTTGGTTCGATCTGGCCGATGATCACCCCGCTCAGGCCGTCTTGGAAGAGGCCGGCTGGTCGCGTTCCGATGAATTGATCCTGCGCCGTGTGAATACGCGCGATGGACGCAAAACGGCCTATGTCAATGATCGCCGCGCGTCTGGCGAGGTGTTGCGCGCGCTGTCCGAGACGTTGGTTGAACTGCATGGCCAACATGATGATCGGGGTTTGCTAAACCCGCGCGGGCACCGGGTGTTGCTGGATGAATTTGGGGCTTTGACCCCGAAGATAGAGACAACGCGCAAAGCATGGCGCGCATTGTCTGAGGCGCGTCGCAGTCTTTCGGTGCTGGAGGCGAGACTGGCCGAACTCGCCGCGGAGGAAGACTTTTTGCGGCACGCAGTGGCTGAGTTGGATGCGCTGGCCCCGGAACCTGGTGAAGATGCAAAGCTCGACGCGTTGCGTCGTTTGATGCAAGGCGCCGAACGCATCCGCGATGACATCGGCAAGGCCCATGACGCGTTGGGTTTGCAAGGCGCGGAAGGGCGCATGGGCGACGCGCTGCGCTGGCTGGAAGGCGCGTCGACGCAAGCCGAAGGTCAGCTGGACGCGCCAATGGCCGCGTTGGAGCGGGCGTTGGTGGAACTGGGCGAAGCGAGCGTTGGGATCGAGTCCGTGCTTGATCAGCTCTCGTTCAACCCCTCTGAACTGGAAGATACCGAAGAACGTCTTTTCGCTATTCGTGCATTGGCCCGTAAACACGAGGTTCAGCCCGATGATCTGAATGACTTTGCCGAAGGCTTGCGAGGTCGCCTCGCCGCGCTGGACGCCAGTACGGGCGATTTGGGAAGCATGAATGCCGCTGTGCAAGATGCTGAAAACGCTTATGAAAAATCCAGCGCTACACTGTCGGACATGCGGCGCAAGGCAGCGACCAGACTGGATAGGGCCATGGCATCCGAGCTGGCACCGCTTAAAATGGAGCGGGCTGTGTTCACCACAGAAATCACCGCATCAGATCCCGGACCCGACGGCGTCGACGCGGTGGCCTTCACGGTTGCAACCAACCCCGGTGCACCATCAGGCGCGCTCAACAAGATCGCATCGGGTGGCGAGCTCAGCCGCTTTCTACTGGCGCTCAAGGTTTGCCTGACCAAACAAACCTCTGGCCTGACAATGATCTTTGACGAGATTGATCGCGGTGTCGGTGGGGCGACGGCAGATGCGGTCGGACGTCGCTTGGCGTCCCTCGCCGAAGGGGCACAAGTGTTGGTCGTCACCCATTCCCCGCAAGTCGCCGCTTTGGGCGGGCACCACTGGCGGGTCGAAAAGCAGGTGGTCAAAGACATGACAACCTCGACCGTGGTGCCGTTGACAGACCCCGATCGCGTGGACGAAATTGCCCGGATGCTGTCAGGTGATACGATAACGGACGAGGCGCGTGGCGCCGCGCGGGCCCTCTTGGCGGGGTAAGCCTTTTAATTGCCGCGCACCAGCTTGCCCGGATTAAGGATGTTCTGCGGATCCATGGCCCGTTTGATCTGCCCCATCACGTCCCACGCGGCGCCATGTTCGCGATCCATGTACTTCATCTTGCCCAAGCCCACGCCATGCTCGCCGGTGACGGTGCCGCCCAGCCGCAAGGCGCGGTTGACCATCAGGTCCGATAGACGCAGCGCCTCGTCCAACTCGCGGCTGTCGCCATCCTCGATCAGCAACGCGGAATGGAAATTGCCGTCGCCCACATGGCCCACGATCGGTCCGTTCAGGAACGACGCCTCGATGTCGGCTTCGGTCTCGTCAATCGCCTCGGCCAAATTCGAGATCGGCACGCACAGGTCCGTCACCAGCGCCCGCGCGCCGGGGCGCGAGGCAAGGATCGCGTAATACGCGTTGTGGCGCATCTTCCAAAGGGCGGTACGATCTTCGGGTTTCGTGGCCCAATCAAAACCCTTGCCGCCCATGTCATCGGCAATGGCGCCAAACATCTCGGACTGCTCGGCGACCGCGGATTGCGAGCCGTGAAACTCTACCATCAGATGCGGCATCTCGGGCATCGCGGCGCCTGCATAGCTGTTGAACGCCCGCGCTGTGGCGGCATCGACCAGTTCGATCCGGGCCATTGGAACACCGATCTGGATTGTCTGGATCACCGTATTCACGGCAGCCGCCACCGTTTCAAACGCACAAACGGCGGCGCTGACCGCTTCGGGCTGGCCTTGCAGTTTCAGTATCAGTTCGGTGATCAGGCCCAACGTACCTTCAGATCCGACAAAGAGCTTGGTCAGATCGTACCCGGCCGCGGATTTGCGCGCCCGCGTGCCGGTGCGGATCACCTCGCCGGTGGCCGTGACAACCTCAAGCCCCATGACATTGTCGGCCATCGTGCCATAGCGCACCGCGGTTGTGCCGGAGGCCCGTGTTGCGGCCATTCCGCCAAGTGACGCGTTGGCCCCGGGATCCACCGGAAAAAACAGCCCCGTGGCGCGCAACTCGGTGTTCAGATCCTCGCGCGCGACGCCGGGTTGCACCACCACATCCATGTCCTCGGGGTGGATGGCCAGAACCTTGTTCATGCGTGTGAAATCGACAGATACACCGCCCCGAACCGCAAGCGTATGCCCTTCCAGTGACGTGCCGGTGCCCCAGGGCACCACCGGGCAATCATGGGCCGCGCAGTGTTTGACGATCTCGGCCACCTCTTCGGTACTTTGCGGATAGGCCACAGCATCCGGCGGTGTGGTCACAAAATGCGACTCAGACCGGCCGTGAACATCCAGATCAGACTTGGACCGGGTGAGCCGATCGCCTAAGACTGGTTCCAACGCGGTCAAAGCGGTTTGAATGGTCATATTATGGTCCTCTCCGTTAAGATCTTATACGGACGAGCGAGCGCTTAGGAAACCGCATGGCGGAGCCAGCAAAATCGTTGATTGCCCAACAACTGGACGATGCCGTCTCAGCGTGCAAGGGCGGTTGGCAGGTCCTCAAGCATCGCGGGCCCAGCCAGATCCAGTTTTGGTTCATCGCGCTGGTGATCGGGATCGCCGCGGGCTTTGCCGCACTTTTCTTCCGGAAGGGGATCATCTGGCTGCAAGGCACGCTGTATGGCACCGATGATCCAAGCCATATTCACAGCTTTGCGGTGAACCTGCCGTGGTACTGGGTCCTGCTGATCCCGGTGACAGGGGGCTTTGTGGTGGGCCTGATCCTGCACTGGTTCACACCGGATGGCCGGGTGCGGTCCGTGGCCGATGTTATCGAAGGGGCCGCGATGCATGACGGACGGGTTGAAAAGAAGGCCGGGCTCGCCTCGGCGCTAGCATCCTTGATCACACTGTCCTCGGGCGGCTCGTCGGGCCGCGAAGGGCCGGTCGTACATCTTGCGGGCGTCATCTCAAGCTACGTGTCGAACCTGATCCGCGCGGACGGCATCACAGGCCGCGACTTGCTGGGTTGCGCGGTTGCCGCCGCCGTCTCGGCCTCGTTCAACGCGCCCATTGCCGGCGCGCTTTTCGCGCTCGAGGTCGTGTTGCGCCACTTTGCTGTGCACGCGTTCGCGCCTATCGTGATCGCGTCAGTCGCTGGCACCGTGATCAACCGGCTTGAGTTCGGCGACGTGACAGAGTTCGCCTTGCCCACCGCCAACACCCTTGATTTCTATATCGAACTGCCTGCCTTCCTTTTGCTGGGCCTGACCTGTGGGCTGGTCGCCGTGGTGCTGATGCGCGCGATTTTCTGGACCGAAGACATGGGCACCCATCTGCAAACCAAGCTGTCCTTACCGCGCTATCTGCGACCCGCTTTCGCAGGGCTGCTTTTGGGGGTCATGGCGATCTGGTTCCCGCATATCATCGGTGTCGGCTACGAGACGACGTCGCTGGCCCTGACGGGCGAATTGATGATCCACGAAGCGATGGTCTTTGCCGTGATGAAGGTCGCGGCGGTCGCGATCACCATGGGCGGCCGGATGGGCGGCGGGGTCTTTTCGCCGTCGCTGATGGTCGGCGCATTGGTCGGGCTGGCCTTCGGGATTGTGGCGACTGGCATTTTTCCGGACATCTCAGGCTCCGAGACGCTGTACGCACTGGCGGGCATGGGGGCGGTCGCCGCCGCGGTGCTGGGCGCGCCGATTTCCACAACGCTGATCGTGTTTGAACTGACAGGTGACTGGCAAACCGGTCTGGCGGTGATGGTCGCGGTGTCACTGTCCACCGCGCTGGCCTCGCGCCTTGTCGACCGGTCGTTCTTTTTGACCCAGCTGGAACGACGCAACATCCACCTGGCCGCGGGGCCTCAAGCCTATCTGCTGGCGATGTTCAGCGTGGCCAAGGTGATGCGCAAGAAAGATCACCCGCGGGCGGCCAGTGATGATGCCTGCTGGGAGCTGGTGGAGCAGGGCGTCTATATCGACGGCAACGCCACGCTGGAACAGGCGATGCCGATGTTTGACACCAATGCCGTGCGGTTCATTCCGGTGGTAACGCTGGGCGGTGAAGACAGCCCGCCAGAGCTATGGGGGGCCTTGTTCCATGTGGATGCGTTGAAAGCCTATAACCGGGCCTTGGCGGCGACGGCGGCTGAGGAACATTCTTAGTAGAGAAGCTGGGGGACAGCCCCCAGACCCCCCGGGATATTTGAACCAAATGGAAGCCTACACCTGCTCGACCGTGACGCGGTCGGTGTAGAATGCAAGATGACCCGCAATCCGGTCCATGCCGTCGATGGGGGTCTCATAGGACCAGACGGCGTCTTTGATCGGGCCACTTTTGGCTTCGATCGTGTAGTAGGTGGCTTTGCCTTTGTAAGGGCACGTGCTTGTGCGATCCGACGGTGTCAGAAACGCCATGGCGAAATCAGCGCGTGGGAAATAGATGACGGCAGGGGCCGACCCTTCATGCAGTTCCAGCGCATTGCTGCTTTCGCCCAGAACAGCCCCACCGGCGCGCACCACCCATGTGCCATCTGCTTTATGAATCTTGATATGGTCAGCCATGATCGTTTCCCCTTCGCGTTGCGGATGCTTCTGTCTGTGTCGCGTAACAGCGATATGTCAGATCGGTGCGGTGGCCCGTTCTAGCCAATCGCGGGCCTGAGCGCTAACGCTATTGGCGATCTTGTCGAAAACCACTTTGTGATAAGCGTTTATCCAGTCATGTTCCGCCGGAGACAGCAGACTAACGTCGATCAGACGCCGATCGATAGGCACCCATGTCAGCGTCTCGAAATCATACATATCGCGTGGATCAGCACCGTCCATGGCAGGTGCCTCGCGCACGACGATCAGGTTCTCGATCCGGATGCCAAATGCGCCTTCGCGGTAATAGCCCGGCTCGTTGGACAGGATCATGCCAGCCTGCAACGGCACATCCGAAGTCCGCGCAAGCCTTTGCGGCCCTTCATGTACGCTTAGATACGCGCCGACGCCGTGACCGGTCCCGTGATCGTAATCCAGCCCGGCTGTCCACAAAGGGAACCGCGCCAACGCGTCCAGATCGCGGCCTGCAAGACCCGTTGGAAACCGCACCCGGCTGATGGCGATCATGCCTTGCAGAACCCGCGTGAAGCAGCTGCGGTGGATGTCTTGCGGTGTGCCGATGGCGATTGTGCGGGTGATATCCGTTGTGCCGTCGATATATTGCCCACCGCTGTCGACCAGCAAAAGTTCGCCTTCATTCACGGCGCGATCCGTATCCTCGGTCACACGGTAATGCACGATGGCTGCGTTCGGGCCCGACCCGCTGATCGTCTCGAAACTGATATCGCGCAGGGCATTTGTGGCGCGGCGGCGAGCTTCTAGTTCCCTTACGACGCTGATCTCGGTCAGGCTGCCCGCAGGCTGCGCGTCAAGCCAGGCCAAAAATTCGACCATCGCGCTGGCATCGCGTATATGCGCGGTGCGCGCACCTTCGATTTCGGTCGGGTTCTTGCAGGCTTTTGGCAGGATGCAGGGATCATCGGCACGAATGATCTGGGCGGTAATCGTGGTAAACACTTGCGCCGGCGCTGTGTCGGGATCAACCCGGATCACACCTGTCAGATTGCTCAGCGCATCCTCAAACGCGTCAATCGGGCGGATACGGACGTCAGTTCCCAAATGGTCTTCAACGCCCTCTGCCTTGCCGTCGGCCACGAACAAATCGACCTGCGCGTCCTCATGCAAGATGGCAAATTCGTGCGCCACGGGATTGCGCGCAATGTCCGTGCCGCGCAGGTTCAGCAGCCACGCAATGCTGTCAGGCAACGTCAAAACCGCAGCGTCCTGCCCGTCATCGCGCAACGTAGCGGCAAGGCGTTCACGTTTTTCAGCGTGACTTTCACCCGCGAATTCAAGCGGATAGGCGATGATGGCACCGTTTGGCGGCTCAGGCTGGTCAGGCCAGACCACATCAACAAGATTAGCGCTGGCACGCAACGTGATGTTATGTGTATCGAGCCTGTCTGTGAGTTTGTCGATCTCGGCGCGGGTATGCAGCCAAGCGTCATATCCCACGACACCGCCATTGGGCAGGTTCGCAATCAGCCAATCGGCCAGCTTTGTTTCCGGCCAGGGCACCGGCGTAAACACATCAGCGACCTGTGATTTAACCTGAACACGGTAGCGCCCGTCGATAAAGACGCCTGCGATATTGGTTAACACGGCGGCAAAGCCAGCCGATCCCGTGAACCCGGTCAGCCACGCCAGACGCGCGTCCCGCGGGGCGACATATTCGCCCTGATGGGCATCGGCGCGGGGCACCAGAAATCCGTCCAAACCGTCCGCCTGCATCGCGTCGCGCAGGGCAGCGAGGCGGGGTGGGCCGTCTTCCGGCGCGGTTTGGGTCGTGAAGGTTTGAAACATCAGCCGGCCTTTTTCAGACCCATGAACTTCGCACGCGCACGCGGATCGCTGTCAAAGAGCGCAGCCAGCTGTTCGGTCATCGCACCCGCCAACTGTTCAACATCGGTGATCGTCACCGCCCGATCATAATAGCGCGTCACGTCGTGGCCAATGCCGATGGCGATCAGTTCAACCGCTTTGCGTTTTTCGACCATGGCGATCACATCGCGCAGGTGTTTTTCCAAGTAATTCGCGGGGTTAACGGACAAAGTTGAATCGTCTACGGGCGCGCCATCACTGATCACCATCAGGATTTTGCGCGCTTCGGGACGCGCAATCATCCGACGATGCGCCCATTCCAACGCCTCCCCGTCGATGTTTTCCTTCAGCAGGCCTTCCTTCATCATAAGCCCCAGATTGGGGCGCACACGCCGCCACGGAGCGTCGGCGGATTTGTAGATGATGTGGCGCAGATCATTCAGGCGTCCGGGTTGTTGCGGACGGCCTTCGGCCAGCCACTGCTCGCGGCACAACCCGCCTTTCCAGGCGCGCGTCGTGAAGCCAAGGATTTCGACCTTGACCTGACACCGCTCAAGCGTGCGGGCCAGAACATCGGCACAAATCGCAGCGATCGAGATCGGCCGCCCCCGCATCGAGCCGGAATTGTCCAACAGCAAGGTCACGCAGGTGTCGCGGAACTCGGTATCTTTTTCGACCTTGAATGACAGCGGCGTTGTCGGGTTCGCGAGCTCACGCGCTAGACGGCCCGCATCCAGCATGCCTTCCTCAAGGTCAAACTCCCATGATCGGTTTTGCTGCGCCTGCAACCGGCGTTGCAACTTGTTGGCCAAGCGTGAAACGGCGCCTTTGAGGGGCTCCAACTGCTGATCCAGATAGGCGCGGAGGCGTTCCAGCTCGGCCGGTTCAGCCAGATCTTCGGCCGCGATGACCTCGTCATTGCCCTGTTGATAGACCTCGTAATTCGGGTCTGCGTCGGAAATCGGGGCAGGCTGGGGCGGCTCCAACGGGCTTTCACCTTCGGGCATTTCCGCCTCTTCGCCCATCTCGGCCTCGGCCATATCGTCGAGGGTCACGGACGCCTGCGATGCATCCTGCTGCTCTTCCTGCGATTGCTCGGGCGAGGCGTCCATATCCTCGTCATCATTGTCGTCCGAACCGGTGCTGTCGGGGTCCTGTTCGTCTTCCTGACTTTCCTCAGCCGTGTCCTGATCTTCCTCGTCGGTGCTGTCGGGATCATCGCCCAACTGATCACCGTAGCCCAGGTCTTCGATCATGCGGCGGGTCATTTTGGCAAAGCCCGTCTGGTCTGACAGCAGGGAGGGCAGGTCCTCAAGCGTCTCACCGGCCTGCTCTTCGATATAGCCTTGCCACAGCTCCATCACATTGCGCGCGCCCGGCGGAAGGTCGCGGCCCGTGGCCAGATGACGGATCAGGTAGCCCGCGGCCGTGGCCAAAGGCGCCGCTGACGCCTCTTTGATCTGGTCATAGCCCCGCCGCTGCGCTTCATTGGCGATCTTGGCGTCGATATTTCCAGCGGTCCCGGGCATGGCCTTGGCGCCGACAGCCTCACAACGGGCGGTCTCCATCGCGTCATAGAGATCGCGGGCCATCTGGCCCTGCGGCACGTAGCGGTTGAAGGTTTTGGTATCGTGGAATTTGTGGCGCAGCGCATAAGCATCCGCCGTGCCGCGCGCCAGCAAAACCTCTTCACGGGTCATGCGTCGCGTCACTTGCGGCAAGCGGACGGAGTCGTTGGTCTGTCCCGGCGGATCAACGGAATAGGTTACCGACAACTCAGCGTCGTCAGCCATCACCTTTGTCGCTTCGGCAAGCGCTTTTTTGAAAGGATCGGCGGGGTTGTCGTTCTGTTGCATCGGGCGTCTTTATCCAGAAAGGGTCGTCCTGCAACCTAGGTCATTCTATGCCTAAGGGCCAACCCAAAAGCGCCGTGATCAGCTTAGAACGAACCCGTCACATTCGTTCAGAAACGCCTCTGCCGCGGCGCGCGCTCTGGCTTTGACCTGATCATCGGAATTGAAGTCCGCCCGCATCAGCAAACTCGATTGTGCCAGTTTGGCATGCATGCGCCAGTTCAGCGCCTGTGCGCCGGGCATGCCATAATCCAGCGCATCTGGCATGACCGCCTGCAACAAGGCATCAAAGGCAAGGCGCTGCGTTTCTGCGCGATCTGCTGCATTTGCATCAAGATATCGTTGGTGATCGGCCAGTGCTGAAAGTCTGCCAGCACAGACGGCAAAAACCTGTGCGCGTTGTGCCGGCGATGTGGGCCAACCCTGTGCTATGCTCTCGTGGGCTCCTGTCATCAGAAGTCCCAGTATGAGCGCCTGTGTGGTTTTTATTATGCTCATGCTCTCAACTCTACGGCTGAAAGCATTTCTAACAATGCGGCTGTTAAGAAACTGTTACAAACTGTGGCGGAAATGCATACGATTGTACACGAAGGCCAGAGGGCGGGTCGCAACCCGCCGCATCGTTACCCCAGGCTCATGCTCGCAGCACTTTCTGGCAGTTCTTCGTCAAAACAGCGCTGGTAGAATTCCGCGACCGTCTGCCGCTCCAGCTCGTCACATTTGTTGAGGAAGGAGAGCCGGAAGGCATACCCCACGTTGCGGAAAATTTCAGCATTCTGGGCCCAGGCAATCACTGTCCGCGGGCTCATCACCGTGCTCAGGTCACCGTTCATAAATGCGGTCCGCGTCAGATCGGCGACAGTCACCATCTGCTGCACAGTCTTGCGCCCGTCGGCGGTGTTGTAGTGCGGCGACTTGGCCAAAACGATGGCGGCCTCGGCATCCACCGACAGATAGTTCAGCGTGGCCACAAGGCTCCACCGGTCCATCTGGCCCTGGTTGATCTGCTGCGTGCCATGATAAAGCCCGGTCGTGTCGCCCAGACCAACCGTGTTGGCCGTGGCGAAGATGCGGAAGTTGGGATGCGGTTCGATCACCTGGTTCTGGTCCAGCAGCGTCAGCTTGCCGTCAACCTCAAGCACCCGCTGGATCACAAACATTACGTCCGCACGACCCGCGTCATATTCGTCAAACACGATGGCGCAAGGATTGCGCAAAGCCCACGGCAGAATTCCCTCTTGGAAATCAGTAACTTGCTTGCCGTCTTTCAACTTGATCGCATCCTTGCCAATCAGGTCGATCCGGCTGATGTGGCTGTCCAGATTGACCCGCACCGTCGGCCAGTTCAGCCGAGACGCGACTTGTTCGATATGGGTCGATTTGCCCGTCCCGTGATAGCCTTGGATCATCACACGGCGGTTGTGCGAAAAGCCTGCAAGGATGGCCAGCGTAGTGTCCGGGTCGAACTTATACGTCGGGTCGAATTCAGGCACACGATCCGTGCGTTCCGGAAAGCCTTTGACCACCATGTTTGTGTCGATCCCGAAAACCTCCCGAACAGAGATTTCTTCGGTCGGTTTTGTGCTGATATCCATCGTGCCGTCTGCCATTTTCGGTCCTTCCTGCGGGCGTCTGTGGACGCTTGGCCCGTGGTGCAACATATCGCGGACAAGGGCAAGGGGAAGGGCGGGCGTCACTTTAATCCGCGGCCTGGTTTTCCCTAATTTCGCCACGATTCGACCGTATCGCGCATCCAATGAAAGACGTTGTGAATTCCCGTATCACGCGGCTGTTCCGCAAGATCAGCCCCGGAGAGGCAAAGCTGCTGGCGGCGTCCCTTGTGGGCGCTGTTTTTGGCTTTGTGCTGTCGGTGTCGGCGCTGCACACATTGTCGTGGCGGACCAGCGTCGTTCAGACCGATTGGACCGCCCCTGAACGCTGGCTGGTCTTTTCGGGCACGCTTGTCATGGCGGGGTTGGTCCTGTTTATGCGCAAACACTTTGGCCATGGTGGCCTGACCGGCCTGATCCGCACAGCGATTTGTGGCCTTTGGGTGCTTTTCCTGGCCGGTGTGATTACCGGAACGCTGAACATGCCCCTTTGGGGGACGACCTTTGGCGTTGTGATCATCGCCACGACAATCGCGAAATCCCCGTTGATCGCCGTCACTGGGCTGAGCACATTGGCCGTGATCCACTGGCTCTGCCGCCCTTGGCAAATCGAGCGGCGGTCGATCTTCGGCTACGGCGAGATGGAGTATTGATGCAGTCTACTTGAAGCTGCGGCTTTCCTTGATCTGATCCCAGGCCCAGACGACTTCCTGCAATTTCTCTTCGTCCGACCGGTCTCCGCCATTCATGTCGGGATGCAGGATCTTGATCAGCGCCTTATAGCTTTTGCGGATCTCGGCCTTGGTCCAGTGGTCCTTGGCTTCCAAAATCTCAATCGCGCGCCGTTCGGTGGGGGGCAGCTTGCGGGTTCCGGTAATCGACTTGCCCGGATTGCGTGTCGCATTGGCGCCCAGAACTTCATGTGCGTCGTTCACACCCAACCGCGCCCAGGCGCGTTGTTCGTCCGAGGATTTTCCGAACGGCTTTGTCTCGCGTTCCCAGACGCGATCCTTATCCATCTGTTCGTTAAAATCCTCGTCCGACGTGCCGTCAAAAAAATTCCACTTGAGGTTATATTCACGGACGTGATCTTTGCAGAACCAAAAGTAATCATCCAGAATATCGGGTGATTTCGGAGCGCGGTATTTGCCGGGTAATTGGCAGCCGGGGAAATCGCAAACACGGGTCGATGTCTCGAACGCGCCCGACATGCCGCGCCGCCCGCGGGTGTATTTCTTCTACGCAGAAGACACAGACATATCGAAACCAAACGGATCGTCTTTGGACATAGCTGGCATACCTTTTCGACTCGGAACGGAGAGTTTAGACTGTCAGTGCCGAGATTGAAGGGGGTGGGGTGAAAAAATGTCGAGAACCGAAGAAATCAGAACGGCGCTTGAAGGCGCGTTTGCACCGCAAGCCCTTGACGTGATTGACGAAAGTGAAAGTCATCGCGGTCATGCGGGCTATCAGGAGGGCGGCGAAAGCCACTTTCGTGTGCGGATCAAAGCCGCGGCATTCGGCTCGATGAGCCGGGTTGAACGCCACCGCGCCGTGCACAAGGCACTGGGCGCCGATCTGGTCGGGCGCATTCACGCGTTGGCGTTGGAAATAAGTTGATTATTCAGCGGCGACGCTGGGGCTGTTTGACGGTTTGTCGGTGTTGACTGCTGGGCCAACGGGCGGCGCCTTGCCCGCATCCTCGGCTGGTGTAAGGACTGCTGGGGTCGCAGGTTCTGCTTTGGGCGACGGTACAGGCGCGATCACCGCATCCTCGACCTCGACCGCGCGGCGAAACACAAGCACGTTCTGAAACACAGTTGATCTGGAGGTCAGCCCGCTGCGTTCTTCCGAGGGCAGGGTGTCCGCGCGCTGGTACTCCCAGCCTTGGGCGCCCATCTCGTTCATCAACGTCTCAAGCGTATGCGCGAACCGTGCGTCCGCGGCTTTGACGCCTTTGATCTTCTCGCCACGTTTGGGCGCAGGTACGACTTTGTACTCGAACTGTGTCATCGAAAACTCC
>ERZ1740067.1480-NODE-1480-length-15995-cov-5.873149_pt1 | contig 15995 bp, 12 predicted proteins | sample MGYA00581736_ERZ1740067 | MGnify/ENA primary metagenome ERZ1740067 (study PRJEB43018, sample SAMN04849236) | marine metagenome | isolation source: floating plastic debris | place: Pacific Ocean | collected 2008-08-27 | study: EMG produced TPA metagenomics... | reverse complement strand
AAACCCGCCCCCGACACCGTCCCGAGCTTCGCCATCTTGCCGTAACGTTACGACAAATGCCCACTCTAAGGCACCCAAGACCCTGTTTTGGCTGTCGTTACCGCCGGAAGCCTTGCTGCAACCCGGAAAGCCCAGTATCCTTACCAACCCGTCGGCCGAAGCCGCGCGGACACCGGCGACACTGTCGTCGCATCTCAAACGAAAGAGAGATCACATATGAAACTCGCCCTCACCGCACTCGCTCTCGCAGCGACCGCAGGCATGGCAAACGCCACCCTGCTCACCAACGGCGGCTTCGAAACCCCCGACGCATCCGCCGGCGACGTCCCCGGCGCGCCTCCCGGATGGTCCGGCTTCAACGACCCCGGCACCCAGAACACCACCCAGCAGTTCGCCCTGAACGGCCTCCAGTCCTTCAAGCTCTTTGGCCCCTTCGACTTCGTCGGCGGCGGCACCGGCATCGTCCAGTCCGTCCCCGCCGCACCCGGCGAGATCTACAACGGCTCCATCTGGGCACTCAACTCCAGCGCCGACGCACTCCAAGGCGCAGACTTCTTCGTCTACAAGATCGAGTTCCTGAACGCATCGGGCGGCCTCGCCGCCGGCGGCCTCCTCGGCGTTGACGTCTTCGAGTCCGTCCAGTTCACCGCAGCAAGCGCCCAAGACGTCTGGACCGAGCTCGGTGTCGGCACCGCACCCGCACCCGCCGGCACCGCCGCGGTCCAGGTCGTCGCCGTCAAGGTCCAACTCGGCGACCCCCAGTTCAACGGCGGCTCCGTCTTCCTCGACGACGCCACCCTCAACCTCGTCCCCGCGCCCGGTACCGCCGCCCTCATCGGCGTCGCAGGCCTCGCCGCGACCCGTCGCCGTCGCGCCTAATCGCGATCCCGCGACACGACACAAGACGCTATACGCGTAAACAACAACGGCCGGAGGCGCTCGCCTCCGGCCGTTTTTCTATTCCACATCTGAATCAGCGATCAACTCGCGCAGGGCACCGGCCACCACGCGACAACTCGCTCGATCTACTCGACCCATCTACTCGACGTAGAACGGCACATTCGAAGTGCCCGCGCCACCCTTGCCGTCGTACACAAACACGAACAGCCGGTAAGGCCCCGACTCATCCGGCACGCGAACCGTCGCCGAAGAACCGCTCGTCGCGATCACCGCGTCATCAATCGTCTCGGGCTCCGCTTCCGCATCACCACCCGTCTTGGCATCACTCGTCTCGCGCTTTACAACCCAGCGAAACTCGAGCGGGTCACCATCCGCATCGCCCGCCTCGATCATCGCCTCGTGCTCGCTGCCCGCAGCCACGCGCGCCCGCGCAAGCGACGACTCAATCGTCCCAACCCGCGGGCTCTGCCCAGCCGGATACCCACCCGTCCACCGCTCCGCGAGCACGTCAACGCTCGCGATCTTCTCGCCCGACTTCAGGAATAGATTGAACCACGTCTCCGTCCGCTCCTGCTTCTGCCCCCAAAGAAACGCGTACCCGCCAAGCGCATGATCGGGCCGCGAACCGATCGCCTCGTCATACGACCGGCCAAAGAACGACGCCTTCTGCGTCGAGTTCTGCTCGATCGGCGAGTCCCAATCCGTCTTCGCCGACTCCCAAGGACCAAGCACGCCGTACTCCGTCACCATGTACGGCCCGTCGTACCCCTGCCGCTCAAGCTCCTCCGGAATCACCACCGCGCCGCCGTACACGTTGATCCCGAGGATGTCGATGTCCGGGCAGAGCCGCGCGAACTGCTCCGCCTTATCAGGCCACACGCCCGCGATAATCCCGATCGTCGGCCGCGTCGGGTCCTCCGCCTTCACCGCCCGCGCCATCCGATTGATCTCAGGGAAAATCCGCTCCGGATCCGCCTGCATCTCAACCTCGTTCCCAACCGCCCACATCAGCACCGCAGGATGGTGCTTCCACTTGCGCACAAACTCAATCTTCTCCTGGAGCTGTCGGTCCACAGCTTCCGCATCGTCATAGTCAAACCCGTGCCGCGGGTGCCCGACCCAAAAGCCGGCACACACGGTGATGCCACGCTCATGTGCAAGGTCCAACAGCGACGCCACACGACCATCCGGCCACGTCCGCACATCAAGCTGACCCTGCCCCCACGTGCGGATCGAGTTCCCGCCGATCTTCGCGAGCAGATCAAGATGGTCCTCGCCGCCAGCGCCCTTCACAAAGTAAGGCTCGCCCCCGCGCAGCAACTGCCAGCCAGACTCGGTCTGCACAACCTCCACCGGCACCGCCGACTCGCCCATGCCCGCCCCCTCCAAAGCATGCACAGAACCAGTCGCTGCGCCAGCACACAACGACACCGCGCACAGTCCCAACGCCAACCGCATCGAACGAACCATCGCAAACCACCTCTCCGCGCGGCACCGCCGCGCAGCGTCGTGCTCCAACCAAACCCCAACGCAACCCGAGGCCTAGTGCCCCGCCGGCGTCCCGCCCGTCATCCGCCGAGCAGGCTCAAACGCGCCCGAACGCCGCACGCCCTCAGGCGCCGCTCCCAGGTTCTCACCCTTCGACTCGATCACCGTGCGGTACCACCGCGCCGAGTCCTTCAGCGTCCGCTCACCAGTCTCAAAGTCCACATAGATCATGCCGAACCGCTGGTCATACCCCTCAGCCCACTCGAAGTTGTCCATGAGCGACCACTGGAAGTACCCCTTCACGCCAACACCATCCGCGATCGCCCGGCGAAGCTCCATCAGGTGCCGGCCCACGTAGTCAATCCGCTGCGGATCCGAGATCCGACCATTCAGATCGACCCAGTCGCGATTCGCCATCCCGTTCTCGCAGATCACCACGGGCTTCCCGTACCGCTCAAACAAGAACTTCGGCCCCCAATACACCACCTCCGGCGTCACCTCCCACCCGAACGACGTCCGAGGCGTCGCGATCGGAAGCTTCACTTCCTCCGCCTTGCCATCAGCGCCCGCACGCACCGGCGTGCCGCGATAAATGTTCGTCCCGTGCATGTCCAGCGGCTGCTGGATCACCTCCATGTCCCGCTCCCACCCACTCGGCAGATGCTGCCCGAAGTGCTCGAGCCCCTCCTCCGGGTAGTGCCCCAGGAACACCGGGTCGTTGTACCACGTGTTCGTCCAAAGGCTCGTCGCCGAAGACGCAAACGTCTCCTTCCGCGCCGCCTCAACATCCGCCGGATCATCACTCACCGGGTACGAAACAACACCCACCGGCGCCCACCCGATCAACGGCTTCGTCTTCGCCCGCTCGCGGATCGTCCGCGCCGCCATTCCGTGCGCACGCATCACGTTGTGCGAGATCAAAACCTGATCCGAGATCGGAAGCTTCAGCCCCGGCGCATGCTCACCCGTCCCATGCCCCATCACGATGAACACGTGCGGCTCATTGATCGTCAGCCAATGCGACACGCGATCCGAAAGCCGATCGACCACAACCCGCGCGTACGCATCAAACCAATCCGCACTCGCCGGGTTCAGCCAGCCCCCCTGCCGCTGCAACGCAAGCGGGTAGTCCCAGTGAAACAGCGTCGCATACGGCTCAATCCCCGCCGCAAGCAATTCATCAACGAGCCGGTCGTAGAACCCAAGCCCCGACTCGCTCACCGCACCCACACCCTCCGGAATCACCCGAGGCCAGCAGATCGAGAACCGGTACGCCCCAAGCCCCATCTCCTTCATGAGCTTCACGTCCTCGACGTACCGCCCAACGTGATCGCAGGCGACATCTCCCGTGTCACCCCCGCGTACCGCCCCAGGCCAGCGGCAGAAGTCATCCCAGACGCTCTCGCCCCGCCCGTGCTTATTGACGCCGCCCTCGATCTGATACGAGCTCGTCGCCGCACCCCACACAAAGTCGTCCGGAAACCGCATCAAACACACTCCTTGCCGCCCCAGGGCAGCCCAGCGAGGCCATTCGTAATCGTCCAGCCGCCAACCCCGCACACCACGCGCAGAGTGACCGACGCCAAAGCGTAACTATTACGGCCATCCTCCGTCAACCACTTCGCTCAGACGTCCGAATATCCCATCCAGAGAAACGAATCGCCAATCGAGGGCTATCGCCACGTCCGTCAAATCCCCATTGTGCCGCCGCACGCCCCCCGGTACTGTTTCAACATGACGAACCCCACCCACACACGGAAGCTTTACACCGCCGCCGCAGCACTCTCGCTCGCAGCAGGCGCATCCGCACAGCTCACCCTCACATGGGCCGATGAGTTCAACGGCACCGAGCTCGACCTCTCAACCTGGGACCGGCAAATCGGAACCGGCACCGCCTACGGCCTCCCCGCCGGATGGGGAAACAGCGAGTTCCAGTTCTACACAACATCAACAAACAACGTCAACGTCCAAGACGGCGTTCTCAACATCATCGCACGCAACGAAAACTTCGGCGGACGCAACTTCACCTCAGCACGCATCCGCACCATCAACAACGTCGACCTTCTCTACGGCCGCATCGAGGGCCGCATCCAACTCCCCACCGGCCCAAACATGTGGCCCGCGTTCTGGATGCTCGCCACCAACTCGCCCTACGGCGGATGGGCCGCCTCCGGCGAGATCGACATCATGGAGTCGGTCAACGAAGCCGACCGCGTCTACGGCACAATCCACCATGGCGGCCTTTGGCCCAACAACACCTCCCGCGGCACATCCTTCATCCCCGGGCCCGACCTCTCACAATCATTCCACACATACGCCATCGAGTGGGACCCCGATCAAATCCGCTGGTACTTCGACGGCGACATCTACAACACCATCTACCGCGAGCAATGGTTCTCCGACGCCGCACCCTCCGACGGCAACGCCCCCTTCGATCAACCCTTCCACCTCATCCTCAACGTCGCCGTCGGCGGCACCTTCCCGGGCAGCCAAAACCCCCAAGGACTCGCCGATTACCCGCAAACCATGAAGGTTGACTGGGTCCGCGCGTACGCCTTCGAGCAAGTCGCCTACCCCGACGGCACTCCCCACGCCATCCCCGGCGAAATCCAAGCCGAAGACTTCGACACCGGCTACGGCGGCCTCGCATACAACGAAGCCGACGGCTCAAACAACGGCGGCGACTACCGCGACACCGCCGTCGATGTAGACCAGTTCTTCGCCGGCCACTACGTCGGCTGGATCGACGATGGCGACTGGATGGAGTACACCGTCAACGTCGCGCAAGCCGGCACCTACGAGGCACGCTTCCGCGTCGCCTCCCAGCCCGGCAGCGGCACACTCCTCCTCCGCGCCGCAGGCGCAGACATCACCGGCGTCGTCCCCGTGCCGCAAACCGGCTCGTGGACCGCCTTCACCGATCTCACCCGCACCGTCCAACTCGACGCAGGCACACAAGTCCTTCGGTTCGAAAACGCCGGCACGCCCGGCCGCTTTAACCTCGACGAGTTCGAGCTCACACTCATCGAAGCTTCGTGCGTTCCCGACCTCACAACAACCGGCACCTCCAACGGCACGCCCGACGGCACCGTCGACCTCTCAGACTTCTCCTACTACCTCAGCCTCTGGTCCGGAGGCGATGCCCGCGCCGATGTCACGACCACCGGCTCAGACAACGGCATCCCCGACGCCGCCGTCGACCTCTCCGACTTCTCGTACTACCTCTCGCTCTGGTCCGCCGGCTGCCCCTGATCAAACCCACCCCCACCCTCGCCGGGCCGCAACAGGCCCCGCCGGGCCCCCGGTCCCGACGGAACAAACCCGCATGCACTCGGTGGTGTTACACAAAAACCACCCTCAAGACCCGTAAACAACGATCCGAAACACTTGCGTCGCCGGAACTATTCCGGTAACGTACGTCCAGCGGGCCGCTATTCCGCCCCGCGAAGCACACGCAGGAGAAACGCAGTGATGAATCTCACCACACACACGAGCAGCTCCACCAAGCCCGTAGGCACACCCGCCAAGCGAGGCTTCACGCTCATCGAACTGCTCGTCGTCATCGCCATCATCGCCCTGCTCATCGGCATCCTCTTGCCATCCCTCGGCAAGGCACGCGAGTCCGCGAAGACCATGCTCTGCCAGAGCAACCTTCGCCAGCTCGTCACCGCCAACCTCCAATACGCCCACGACTACACATCGAAGATCACACCCTCGCTCTTCGGCGCACCCGATACCGCGACCGGCAAGCAAAACGCAATCTGGTACGACGTCAATCGCATCGGCCGCTACCTGCCGCAACAAGACGACTCGAACCTCAGCGTCAACAACGTCGAGAACCAAACCGTCGGCGGCGGCGTCATGGTCTGCCCCGCGCACCCCCGCGGCGGCCGTTCCTACGCCATGAATTACTGGTCGGCGTCAGCGACCGATTGGAGCCCGACCAGCGATCCGGACAAGATCATCACCCGCAAGCCCGGCGCAGGCCAGAATCCCAAGCTGGGCCAAGGCTTCGACGCGAGCGTCGACTTCTCCTCGAAGGTCATGCTCCTCTCGGAGTCGTTCGGCATCTGGGGTTCTGAAATCGACAACGACCAGGGCGACAAGTCCTGGTTCGCCGAAGCCGTCATTGGTGCCATCGGCCTCCCCGGTGAACGCTTCGGCGGCAACGGCGGCCTCGATTCCAACGCCGCGTTCCCCAATATCCGCGAGATGATCGGCCCCCCCTCGTCACCCGAAATCGAGACCGCACGCGTGCTCCCCACGTCCTATGTGCCCTACTACCGCCACGATCGCCGCGAGGGCTTCTTCGAGATCGAGGGCGCAAGCAACTTCGCATTCGCCGACGGCCACGTCGGCCGCAACAACGTCAACGAGCTCTTCGATGACGAGGGCAAGTCCACCGGCAAGGTCCTCTGGACGCCCATCGACCAGCGCGTTGAAGACAACTAAGACTCGCCACGCCGCCCTCGGCCAACCATAGAGACGTCACAGCCGCATTCAGACCTACGCCAGGACACAAGCCCTCGGAAGCAAGCTCTCGTAAGGGGAACTCAAATGGTCAACGACCCCAACACAACGCCGAGCACCAGCAACGGCTCAGGCAAGGCCAACGGCCGCTCTAAGCCGCGCGTCGCCGTCTCCATCCGCGACCTCGCCCAACAAGTCGGTGTCTCCACCGCGACCGTCTCCCGAGCACTCAACAACCAACCCGAGGTCTCACCCGACACCCGCGCCAAGGTTCTCGCACTCGCAGACCAGGCCGGCTACCAGTTCCGCGTCGGCAAGCGGTTCACAAACGTCATCGGCCTCGTCTACCCCAACCACCCCGTCCATCCCGACGAGGGCTCCTTCGAGTCCGCCATGATCTCCGGCATCCTCAAAGGCGTCGACGACCACCGCTACGACCTCCAGTTCATCAACGTCGAACGCGACAAGGGCAATCAGGAATCCTTCAGCCAGCTCTTCCGCCGCAAGGGCCTCCGAGGCGTCATCGTCCGCTCCATCCGCTCCTCGCCCGACCTCGCCGAGCTCATCGCCGCCGAGCGCTTCCCCCACGTCCTCATCGCCGACCGCTCCGAGGATCCACACGTCAACTACATCGAGTCCGACTCGCGCCCCGAGAGCGCCGAAGCAGTCGACCACCTCGCCCAGCTCGGCCACACTCGCATCGCACTCGTCTCCAACAGCATCGAGGACAGCGACCACCGCGACCGCTACCAGGGCTTCCGCGACGGGCTCACCCGCAACGGCCTCGAGTTCGACCCCGCACTCCGCCTCGCCCTCCCGGGCACTTTCCAAGGCGGAGCCGCCGCGCTCGACCGCCTCCTCTCGCTCGACAACCCACCCACCGCCATCTACATCACCACACCCCCCGCAACTGTCGGCGTACTCCAGCGCTGCCTCCAACTCGGCATCAACGTCCCCAACGACCTCTCCATCATCGGCTTCGACGACTCACAAACGCGCCGCTTCTCCTTCCCCCACTTCACCGCCGTCTGCCAGGACGCAACAAAGCTCGGCCTCGAAGCCTCCCGCTGGCTCACACGGCACCTCGAAGGACTCGCCCCAGGCCCGCTCCGCGAGCGCCGAGGCACCAGCTTCGACATCGGCCACTCCACCACCATCCCGCCGCGCACCCCGCCGCGCCTCCCCACCAACAACCGCTTCGCCCCGATGATCCAGATCCCCGGCACAGCACCCCTCGCACCCGCGACCCACGCGGTCACCGAAACCGTCGCCGACTAACAAACTGTCAGTTCACCACCCCGCCCCGCTGAAAGGATCAGCAGGACGGGGCGTTTCCACCGAAACCCCGTTCATCCATTTTCCACGGAGGAGAGATATGTTCACCAAGCCCCTCGCAGCGACCGCAGCGATCGTCATCGCCGCCACCGCGCAAGCACAGCTCGTCAACGGCGACTTCGAAACCGCCGGCGGCGCCACCGTCTTCGCAAACTGGGACCAGTTCGGCCTGGGCATGGGAAACATCTCCCAGTCCACCGAGCTCGCCGCCAGCGGCAGCACCTTCTCCGCCAAGCTCTTCGGCCAATTCGTCCCCGGCGAGCAAAACGACACCGGCATCTTCCAGATCATCCCCGCCAACGCCGGCTCGCAGTACACCGCAAAGGTGAGCGTTGCCGTCGGCTCCGCTGATCCGCTCGGCACCGCCGAGATCGGCGTCGCCATCCTCATCTTCCAAGACGCAATGGGCGCGACCCTCTCCGAGGTCGTCCAAGACGTCGCCAACAGCTCAACCCCCGCCAACGACGCATTCACCGAGTTCGAGCTCACCGGCGTTGCCCCCGCGGGCACCACCCAGGTCCAGCTCCTCCTCCTCCACGTCCAGCTCTCCGAGGCCGACGGCGTCCGCGGCGGCGCAACCTACTGGGACGACGCCTCCATCACCGAAGACGTCGCCGGCGCCTCCCTCATCAACCCCTCCTTCGACCAAACCGTCGAAGCAACCGCATTCGACGGCTGGGACGAGTCCGGCAACGTCATCAACAACATCGAGCAGGTCAACATCTTCCCCGCCGACGGCGCGTTCAACTTCAAGGTCTTCGGCCAGTTCATCGGCGCCGACAACAACTCCGAGATCTCCCAGACCTTTGACGCCGCACCCGGCGATACGTTCATCGGCTCCGTCCAGCACGCCCAGGTCGTCGGTGATGGTCTCGCCGGCGGCAACTTCGGCTACCTCGACGTCCGCTTCCTCGACGCCGGCGGTGCAGAGATCGCCTCCGATCGCACCATCACCGCCGAGCCCGGCGACACCCCCGCCACCTACGAGACCGCAACCTCGACCTCGCAGGTCGCGCCCGCCGGCACCGCCAGCGCGCAAATCGTCATCGGCCTCTTCCAGCAAGGCTTCAACGGCGGCGCCATCCAGTACGACCTCGCTTCGTTCGTCAAGAACGGTAGCGATGAGCTCGTCACGAACGGCTCATTCGAGGTCGACGGCGGCGGCTCCGGCATCCTCGGCTGGGACACCGAAGGCCCCAACGTCTTCGTTGAGAACGCCCTCGCATGCGACGGCTCAAACAACGTCAAGATCTTCGGCCAGTTCATCTCCGAGGTGAACCGCACACGCATCTTCCAAGACCTCCAGGCAAACCCCGGCTCCGAGTGGATCGCCGGCATCACCGCCCTCCAGGACATCTCCGACTTCCTCCAGGGCGGCAACCTCGGCATCCTCCGCATCACCTTCCTCGACGGCACCGGCACCGAGCTCGCCGCCAGCGAACTCATCGTCGGCGACCAGCTCAACCCCTTCAACTTCTGCCAAGAGTTCACCCTCGACTCCGACCCCGCGCCTGCTGGCACCACAACCGTCCGCATCGAGGCAATCCTCGAGCAGGACGCAGCCGACTCCGGCGGCTCCATCTTCTTCGATGACGCAGCCCTCTTCTGCGTCGGCGGCGACTGCTCGGTCAACACCGGCCCCACCGCCTGCTCACCCGCGGACATCACCACCGACGGTGACAACAACGGCATCCCCGACGGCCTCGTCACCCTCTCCGACTTCTCTTTCTACCTGACCCTCTGGTCCTCCGGCGATGCCGCCGCCGACCTCACCACCGACGGCGACTCCAACGGCATCCCCGACGGCGCAGTCACCCTCTCCGACTTCTCCTTCTACCTCGGCCTCTGGTCCGCCGGCTGCCCGTAAGCCGCGAGCCACAAGTCTCAAATGACTCCCCAAACCCCCGCCACCCCGGCGGGGGTTTTTTCATGCGCCCAACCAGTACCCTCCCCGCACCCCCCAACGCCCAACCCCACGAGAGCCCACCACCAGACCGCCCACCACAAGCGCATCACCGACCACCAATGCACAACGCCCCCCGCCACCTACAACGACCTCTCGGTCCTCTTCCTCAACTGCACCCTCAGCCGAACACCCATCATGTCCCACACCGAGGGCCTCATCAACGTCGCCCAAACGGTGCTCAGCGCCAACAACGTCAAGTCCAAAGTCATCCGCCCCGTCGACTACGACATCCCCGCAGGCCTCGGCCACAACATGGCCGACACCCCCGAGTGGGATCACGACGACTGGCCCAAACTCCAAGCCGAAGTCGACGCCTGCGACATCCTCATCCTCTGCACATCCGTCTGGCTCGGCGAGAAGTCCTCCGTCTGCTCCCGCGTCCTCGAACGCATGTACGGCTACACACACTCATTCAACGACAAGGGCCAATACCGCGACTACGGCAAGGTCGGCGCAACACTCATCACCGGCAACGAAGACGGCGTCAAACACTGCGCCATGAACATCCTCTTCTCACTCTCACACATCGGCTACACCATCCCGCCCCAAGCCGACGCCGGCTGGATGGGCGAAGCCGGCCCAGGCCCCTCCTACCGCGACCCCGGCTCCGGCGGCCCCGAGAACGACTTCACAAACCGCAACACCACATTCCTCGTCTGGAACTGCCTCCACCTCGCCCGAATGCTCAAAGACGCCGGCGGCATCCCCGCCCACGGCAACCAACCCGAAGCATGGGAAGCCGGCTGCAAAACCGACTTCCACAGCCCCGAACACAAACGCTAACCGTTCCGCCGCTTCACCTCCCTCTCCCCTTGGGGGAGAGGGCCGGGGTGAGGGGCCTTGCGGCCGCACGCCATCAACACGCAAACATCCTGCGCGCCCACCGCGTAAGCGGTGGGCACCGTCCGCCCCTCGCGCCCGCCTATTCCTCGCCCCGCAACCGATGCCACTCCGCCAGCGGCGACCCAATCGCCCGAAACTCCCCCACCACATCTGCCCCCGCGCGATGCCGCGCCTCGTGGAGCCAGATGTATGACTCGTGCGCACTGGGCGACACCTCCGACAGGACTTCGAGGGCGACATCCGCGTGCCCATGCTCGATCAGCCTGTTCGCGGCGAACACTAACGGTCGATACTCCATCTCTCCCGCAGCACCATCGTTCCGCAACTCGAGACACAGTTCCACAAAGTCACCCGAGCGATCGAGACGCGACAACGCCTCGTAAAGCCAACCAAACTCCCATCGTGAGTACTGCGTAACCGAAGGCCGACCGTCGGACCAACCAAAAATCACCAAGGCCGTTTCCGGGCGATCGCTCAGGACAAAGCGCCTGGCGAGATGCCCACGATCCTTGCCCGAGAGCTCCGGCGCCTCATCCACTAGCGACGGCACGAGCAGCTCGCCGACCTCGCGTTCCTCACGCAGCAGCAGCTGTGCCCCAGCCGCGAACGCGACAGGTTCAAAATCGCCAGTCGCCGCAGCCGCCACCATCGCCTTCTGGACATCATCGACCGACGCGCCAAACACCAAGGTCCGCAGAAGGGTTGGGTATCCATCTTCGCTGCTGACCCCGCTGTGCCGCGCAATGTCCCACCAGTCCAGCAGCAACTCGACATCAAACGCCGCCGATGCCTCATCGCCAACGCGACCCCAGTTGCTCGGCGGGCGCTCGCGCACCAGCACCGCTGCGGCCTCAACCGGCAACCCGCCGACCTCCGCGACGCCGAGGTCGATCGCCGCCAGCACAACAACCCGCCACCACTGAAGCCAGAAGAACGGCGAGGAATCATCCGGCTCCGTTGCTGACTCCCACGCCATGTCGACGAACTCTTGTGCCGTGCACCATTCCGCATCGATCGCCCGACCGACGATGTCCACCATTGCCTCGACCACGATCGCCTCGTTGTCCTTGTACTCACGCCCACGCATTACCGCCAGCACTCGGTCAATGAAGCCGAATACCGCGACAGCCCAAGCCGGCCAATCCTCCTCAACCAGTTGTTCCGAAAGCTCACCCATCGCATCCCGCATCCGGATCATCGCAAGCTCGGCTTCCGCGTCCGCGACGAGCTCGCCCACCAACCAGTTGTCCGTCAGCAAACGATGCATCCGCCCCGCGTGGCGAAGAATCGGCTGGCCGAATACAACGTCATCCTCCTATCGCGAAGTCCCACGGATAACGCCCCACAGCATTCCATCCACATAGAGCGGGCCACCGCTATCTCCCGGCGCAACCCACTCGCCCTCCGACAGCCGCACGACATCAAGGTCCGCGTTGCGCTCGGCAACCGCGTCGACCAGCAGCCGCTTCTCCCACGCACGGTCGCCGCCATCAAGCAGGTACCCGACAACCTCGGCCCCAACCTCCGGAACATCTGTGATCGGCACGAATGATTGCGCACCAGGCTTCGCCTCGCTCGTGACCACCGCAGCAAGATCCAGGTTCTCCGCGACAAGTGCCAAGCGAAAACGCGTGAACTCCCCATCTAACTCCGTGTAGATATCCGGTCGGTGCTCAAGGTCGCCGCCGAAGGTTGTGAGATCACCGACAAGCGAGTGAAGCGCGGTCACATACACACCCTCGCCGATACGAACGGCGCGTCCGCGCCGCGTGCCCCCCTCCAGATCAACCCAAATCCGAATCGCATTCGGATCGGTCTGCACCGCCGCCCGCTCGCCCTTCCAAGGCCACGACGGCATCCCCCAGGTCAACACACCCCACCACGCAACGCCCGCAACCACCACCGCGCCAACAACTGGATACACAACGATCCGCCGCATCACGCCCCCGCCTTCTCCCCGTTCCCGTTCCCCTTCCCATCCCCCTCTTCCTCAAGCCGCTGCTCCACCCCCGCAAGCTCGCCCCGCAGCGAAGCCTCCTCCTGCTTCTCCACCTCGCCCGCCTCGTCCATCTCCGCGATCTCATCCAGCCGCGCCGTGATCTCGTCACGCCGCTCTTCCAGCTGAGTCCGCTTCGCAACCTCCTCAGCCTTATCAAACACCCGCGCCTCCACCGGCTCCTCCATCGCCTTCTGCCGCGCAAGCCACTGCCTGCGCCGCCCCTCAGGCATCTCCACATCGCCCCGGTACCCGCGCCGCTGCTTCACACGCCTGGGCGCCGCGCTCTCACCGCCCGCATCATGCAGCGCATCGAGCATGTTCTCCCGCAGCCGCGACCGCTTGGACATCAAACCCGACACATCCTCGAGCAATCCCGCCACGCGGTACACCACCACGTGGTCCAGCAAATCGATCACCCAGACAAACGGCTCATTGAGCCCCGCCTCGCGTGCCGCAGAAATCAGAATCCGCTCCGCCTCATCGTGCCGCACGCTGTACCCGAGCGAAACCTCCGCCGTAATGATCGTCCCCGCCTTCTGCACGATCTTCATCGGCGTCGTCGCAAGAAACAGATTCGGCACGCTCATCAGGTCGCGGTCCTCGGTCTGGATCTCCGTGTGAAACAGCCCCCGCTCGGTCACCCGCCCGAAGTACTCACCCACGCGCACCCAGTCGCCCCCGCGAAATGGAGCCGTCGCCCGAAGCATGATCCCCGCCATCGCGTTCGCCGCCAGCGTCGTCGAGCTCAGCGTGATCACCGCAGCCACCGCGATACCAATCAGGCTGATCAGCTGCCCGCGCGTGCCATCACTAATCCCACCCTTCGCGTCCGCCGGCACCGCCAGCACGATCACGATGAGCACAACCACCGTCAGCGCGATCATCAAAATCTGCCGCGGCAGCCGCTGCTCAAGCGTCAGCTTCGCCCGCTTCAGCATCACCCAGTCCGCGAGCTTCAAAGCGCCGAGCGAACCGACAACAACAATCGCAAACACAACCCAAGTCCATGGCATCTCGCGAGCATACCGACCCTCCCATCAGAGCCGCGTGCGTGAGCACGCGGACCCACGCCCGACGCGTTGCCCATCCGCGGGCCATCCACCACTCTCGCGCCGCAACCACACCTACCCTCGCCCGTGCCCGATACCGAACCACAACAGTCCCCCCGCCTCTACTACGGCTGGGTCGTCGCCGCCGTCTCCACCTTCGGCATGATCGCCACCGCGCCCGGCCAGACCATGCTCGTCGGCCTCCTCGCGCTGCCCATCCAAAACGATCTCGGGCTCACCCAATCCCAAATCGCCCAGGCCTACCTCTTCGGCACCGTCCTCGCTGCGCTCCCACTCGTCTACACCGGCAAGCTCTCCGACCGCTTCGGCCCACGCGTCATGATCGCCGCCATCGCCGTCCTCTTCGGCATCGGCTGCGTCGTGCTCGGCCAAGCGCACAACTACGCGACGCTTTTAGTCGGCTACTTCCTCGTCCGCTTCCTCGGACAAGGCTCGCTCGGCCTCGCCTCCCAACACGCCCTTGCCATGTGGTTCCACCGCCGACTCGGCCTGGTCAACGGCCTCAAGACCGTCACGCTCTTCCTCGCCTGGTCCACATTCCCCGCACTCCTCACGCTCCTCATCGATACCCAAGGCTGGCGGAACGCGTATGCCATCCTCGGCATCGCCGTCGCCGTCACCATCGCCCCACTCTCGCTCATCCTCATGCGCAACAAGCCCGAGGACATCGGCCAGCAGCTCGACGGCGCCCTCGCCAGCGAGCCCGACCCGCTCACCGCGCCCATCAAACCAACCGAGCCGCACTTCACGCTCAAGCAGGCCTACCGCACCGCCGCGTTCTGGCTCGTCGCGATGGTCATCGTCATCCAGGCGCTGGTTGGCACCGCCATCCTGTTCAACATCCAGCCCATCTTCGTCGAGGCGGGCTTTGATCCCGCGCTGGCGAGCCGGGCAACCAGCGCGTGGCTCATCGGCTCGGCGATCTGCGCGGTGCCGGCGGGCTGGTGCGCGGATCGGTTTCGGCCCAACGTGCTGCTGTGCGTGTCGCTGTGCGCGATGGCGACAGCGGCGCTCGGGCTCGCGGCCGCCGAGCAAGTCTGGCAGGCGTTCGCGGCGATGGCGAGCTTCTCAATCGGGTTCTCGCTGATCGCGGCGGTGGGCACGACGACGATCGCCCGCTACTACGGCAGGCCGCACCACGGGGCGATTCGGGCCGCGGTTGGTCGGCTGACCGTTGCCGGCACGGGCGTTGGGCCGTTTGCGCAGACGTGGCTGAAGGGGTCGCTTGGCAGCTTCGATGCTTCGCTTGTTGTGTTCGCGGGCATGTGTGTCGTGATGGCGCTGGTGGTGCTGACGCTTCGGCGGCCTGAGGCACCGAACAGTGAAGGCCCGCGTGGTGGAGCACGCGGGCCTTCGGACTGATTCGGTGCGTCGGTTTGGAATCAGCGGCGGCGGCGTGTGGCGATGAGGCCTGCGGCGCCGATGAGGGTCGCGGTGCCTGGTGCGGGGATGAAGAAGTCGGCGTCGAGCTGGACCACGCGCGATGAGCCGTCCGGGGCGAGAGCGCCGCAGAAGATCTTCGAGCCGTCGTCGGAGATGTGCTGGGTGAAGGTGAGTTGCCAGCCGTCGGGCAGGATGCCGGCGTCTGAGTAGATCTCGTTGAGGTCGTAGAGCTCGCCGGTGATGATGGAGTAGGCGTACGCCCGCTGGCCGCCGTTGAGGGCGCCGAAATTGACGCCGCCGCCGAGCATCGTGCCGGTGTAGTTGACGGTGTTGACGGTCGCGACGGCTTGATCACCAAGGATGGGCACCGCGTGGGCGTTGCCGTCGGCGTCCCACCAGAAGGGTTTGCTGCCGCCGATGGATGCGGTGCCGACGGAGATCGTTCCGTCGTAGGTGACGGCGTTCTGGCTGTTGAGCGAGATGGATGTCGCTCCGAAGGGGACTTCGAGGGGCTGGATGTTGCCGGTCTGGTAGTTCCAGC